>PDWI01008384.1_pt1 | contig 12197 bp, 12 predicted proteins | sample 1430891 | NCBI WGS metagenome assembly PDWI01 (sample SAMN01162508, study PRJNA174530) | Oral metagenome, whole genome shotgun sequencing project. | biome: Marine environment; feature: Marine mammal; material: Swab sample of the gingival sulcus; isolation source: swab sample of gingival sulcus...
CCATTATTGCCACTTTTTTCACTTGTCTAATCTTTGGTTTAGCTAAAGCTGGTGGGCATGAACTAATTCAAACATTAGAACTACCAAATACTTATAGTGACTTAATTATGATTCTACCTTATGCATTAACAATACTATTACTAATATTCTTTAGTGCACAAAATCGACCACCAAAAGCATTAGGTGAAGCCTACGACCAAGCTAAACGTTAAGAGAGGTACGTTATGAAAACAAAAATATATAACGCCCGCATTATGACGATGGAAAAAAATTGTGACATTATTTCAGGTGAAATCTGGATCACTAATGATACAATCGACTATATAGGCGAAAGTAAAACCGAAGAAAATATCAACTGGGATAAAGTTATTAATGCGGAAGGCAATCTAATTATGCCTGGATTTAAAAATGCTCATACTCATTCAGCTATGACTTTTCTCCGTTCTTACGCAGATGATATGCCTTTAATGGATTGGTTACAAAAACAAATTTTTCCTATGGAAGCAAAATTGACACCAGAAGATGTCTATCATTTGAGCAAACTCGCCATTATGGAATATCTAAGTAGTGGCATTACTGCCAACTTTGATATGTATTTCTACGATGAAGAAATTGCTAGAGCCGCAATTGATTGTGGATTTAGAACGGTAATTTTAGGTGTAGCCTTTGGCGATATCCAGCAAATAGCAAATCAATCTGAATTATTTGAAAAATATAAAAATTATCACCCATTAATTAGTTTTCAAATGGGCTTTCACGCTGAATATACAAATAACGAAAACGCCTTAAAAGTACTTGCTAGGCTTGCACAATATTTAAAAGCACCAGTTTATACCCATAATTCTGAAACAAAAATTGAAGTGGCAGAATGTATAGAAAGACATGGCACAACACCAACTACCTATCTCGATAGTCTTGGTTTATTTGAATATGGTGGCGGGGGCTATCACTGCGTACATTTGACGGATCAAGATAGAAAAATTATGGCAGAAAAAAATATTAGCTTAATTACTAATCCCGCCGCCAACCTCAAGCTCGCCAGTGGTATCGCCGATATTGAAAGCGCCCTAAAGCAAAATATCAATATCGCCATCGGTACAGATGGTCCCGCTGGTAATAATGCCCTTGATATGTTCAGGGAAATGTATTTAGTTAGCGGCTTAGCTAAGATATATAACGAAGATGCCTCTGCCGTTCCCGCCGATGAAGTTTTAAAAATGGCAACAATTGGTGGTTCCAAAGCAATGTGTTTAAATGATGTCGATATACTAGCTGTTGGCAAACAAGCTGATTTAATTATGATAGATTTGAATCAACCAAATATGCAACCATTAAACAATATCGCTAAAAACGTCGTTTATAGCGGTTCTAAAAGTAATGTTAAAATGACGATGATAGCAGGTAAAATAAAATACTATAATGGTGAATATTTTATTGGTGATAGCCCAGAAAATATTTATAAAAAAGCCAATCAAATTATTCAATCTATGCAATGATGTTAAAGAGAATAAAAGCCGTAAGATTCCTACGTCGTCACTACGTTCCTTCTCTGAATGACACGGCTTTCATATTAATCCCGCGTTAAAATTATAACAACGCGAGATTAAGTTTAATGATAGGGAAAATAACCTTTGGCTGCGGCATCGTATGCCGTGCTAAAATAGCTTATCACTTCCCTATCTTTTAAGTTTTTTGGCGATTTTTCTAAATAATATTTAATACCATTTTGTTCAAAACCAAAATAAATTTGACTATAATCTAATTTATAATTACGACTTAAAGTTTTGCTATACTTAACACTATTCGCTAAAGGCAAACCATCAATCGCTGCTAAAATAAAATTTTCTTGTAATTTGTTTTCTTTCTGATCAAATATATTTAGCTCAAAATCATAATACAAGCCCAAACTAGCTAAATGCTGATTATAAAGATTAACATAATAAGTCAAATCATTGTAAATTTGTTCCCGTTTGATTCGAGCAATTCTAAGCTCCCAATCATTATTTTTTAATAAAGCTGATAAATGAGATGAAGGCTCTATTTTTAACCACTCATCTCTAGAATGATAAATTATTTTTAATTTATTGTTTTGTTCAATTAATTTACCGATTTTATTCGCTTTAAAATAATAATAATCTTGTTCTAACTGCATACAATATCTGATTTTAGGTAAAATTTCATTGTAATAAGTATTATCTGAATTATAAGACGTATAAATATAATAACCTTCGTTATCCGCAAGCAAAATAAAAGGAATATAAATTTGTACCATATCCAAATTAGTAATATTCAAACTATTCGCCAAACTGCGTTTAAAACTATCGACAACTACTTCTGTTCTCATTTCACTATCAATATAATGATAATTATCACTTTCTTTTAAAGCCAATTTTAAAGCTGTGGTCGCATCATTAATCGCATTTTTAGCAATGATATTATAATACAATTGTTGTTCTAACATTTGCTCTTTTTTAGCAATTTCCAATTGTTCTATACCCAAAATACTAATAATAAACATTAAGGCAATAAAAACATAACTACTAAGTTTCATTTGCTATCATCCCACCAATACGCGTATAAAAACTAGCTTTTTTCAATTTAATATGCCAAAGTAATTCTGCCAAAACATCAGAACGAGAACGAGTTTTACTCTTAACTGTAATCGCTATATAATCACCGACAGAAAAATTATAAGTTTTGCTTTCATTTTCGCTACTATATAAGCTATTTAATATCTCCTTATTACCAATAGTTTCATACACTACTGCTAATTTTCCATCAAATGTGCTACTATCAGTTGCATCTTGATAAACAGGATAAACTTTACGTATTTGCCTTTCTATTGTTATATCATAACTATAACCACTACTAGTTAGTTCTGACACCAACTGTTCATACGTCATTCTATCAAGTTTTCCCTGCGTTGTAATTGTACTAACTGCTTTATCTACAGTTTGAACCAAATGCATTTGAATTAATGCTTCTTGCGCTTTATACTCTTGATAAATTGGATAAATTACTAAAAGTACTATTGCTAAAATAATTGCGACTATTGTCCAAAGGGCATCTTCAATCATTCTATCACCTCAATTTGCCAATTATTAGCACGTTTTTTCATCATTATATTTAAGTTTTTTTCACCTTTTAAGCGTTCATAAAGTAAACTGTTTTGCAATAACTTGCCTTTTTTCTCTACAAAATCAATCTTGTCCTGATTGTTAGGCTTTTTTCTCAAAGAAAAATATTCTTCCAGCCAAAATTCTTCACTTTCAATATTCAAAGCTATAGCGCTTAAGATTATTCTCTTATTATTTTCTGCTTGATTAGCAGCAATCATTGTTTTACTTTTATGAACAGGCGATGTGCTTTCAAGATTATATTCATTAAACTTAAAAGTATGATGCCAAAGTAAAACTTGCGTTAAAGAGCTAATAATAACTATTACCGCTAAAATATGCGCTGCAATTAACTGAAACTGCTTATCGGTATTCATCGCTGCACAAAAATAATACCACTGATTACATCATTACTATCTTTTCTAATTTGAGCATCAAATATTGCTACAGGATTGATAAAGGCATCCGATGTTTCATCACGAGCATTTTTAATTGAAGTTTCAATCGCATCATCAGCTATTTTTGTTCCTAAAGTCACTGTTGTACCACTAAAACTTGCACTATTTAAGTAAGTATTTGTCGCTTTATTAGTCGTCACTTGTATACTAAAAGTAGAACTAAATTCACGAAAACTTTTAATTGCAGCTAAAACTTGTGATCCAGATACATTTTGATTATCATAAATATCAAATTGCGCATCTGTCAAACGCTGTTGTATTTCACTAAGATTATTCGATTGTTGTTGCGCTATGCCCCTTCCCTGATCGAGCATAGATAAACCAAGTGATACAACAGCAATAAAAAATAAGATTCCTATTCCTATCCATAATGCTTTACCAATATTATTATCCATGATTTCCTCCTTAAATAGCTAATTTATCAAAATAAACTTGTAATTCATTCATGCTCACATAAATTAAGGGTAGCATAAAATAGATGATCATTAGAGCATAAAGTGGTACAAACCCTATTACCTGACCCCAAAATATTTTTTTCTTCACTATATGATGATTAATTAATTTTCGTTTATCTTGATAATACTGTTTTTCAATATCGAATTCACTAAACGACTCCGCAATACTTAACGATTCCGTACTATTAATCAAATGATTAATCAAAGTTTGATAGGCAACCTTAGAGGATGCTTTTTTCAATTCTTTTAATGCATCCACTGCTCCCGCATCATAATTCATAATAGCAATTTGCAATGGATGTTTAAATAATTGACTAAAAATTTCCAACCAAACTAATAATCTATCTACAGTCATATTTTCAACATGCATTAACATTGTCACCACTAATTGAAAACGAGTAATCTCCAAATCAATATCAATTCGCAACAATTTTTCACGTAAGTACAAATGCAAATCAGGCAAATGCCAAGCTAAAACCAATATCAAATAAGCACATATTATCTTAAAAGGTGATATTCTAGCATCCTTTAATCTCTCTTGTTTATCTAAAATTCGTTTCAAAGTCAACCGTTTTTCCACACCAGATAAATCCATTTTTTGCTCTAAATAACTAGCTAACTCAAGCTCCTGCCAATTATTATTTATAGCTAAAATTTGATTATCTTTTGTCGTCAACTTCATTGCTAAATCATAATTTTCACCCTCTAATGGAGCACTGAAATAACTATCACTACTAGTAGGTGCATTATAAACAGCAGATAAATTCATACTATATGTTAGAATGAAAATAAATACAAGTAAAAGAAAACTCAAGCTAGTCATTATTATTTTTTTATAATAGTGGTATGTCAAAGGCTTAAATATATATGCTTTTTCTTGTCTCAGTTTCAAATTTTTATAAGCTTTACTAGTGCTTGCTGGCAACAATTTTTCCGCTATAAATCTAATCTTTTTATATAAGAAAAGCTTATCTAAATCGATGTCATCTAATTTTCCGTCTAAGACCGATTCCGCTTGTATTCTTCTTAAAGCCATAAAACTAGAAAGAATAATCAATAATAAAACAATTTCAACAATAAAACCAAGAGAACTTTCATAAAAAATCTTCAAAGGATAAAAACTACTACTTGCCCAATTTTTAAGCGGTTGCATCATTAATATAGGGAAAATAGCAATAATATTAAGTGAACTTAAGCCTAAACGCAACTTTTTTTTACGCAAAATATCATCTTTAATTTCAGCGCTCAAATGGGATAAACTTTTAATATACGCTGAACCAGAATCTGAATTTGTATCTCCATATTCACGAACAATATAAGATAGTCCTGCCAAAATCTTAAAATAAGGATTGGGAGCAAATTGATAATAATTTTCTAATGCTATTTCTCCATCAGCAGCAACTAACACTTTATATATTGATAGTATTTGCTTTTTTATATAATTATATTTATCACCCAATTGTTCTAAGGCTTCAATAAAAGCTTCATCTATCATTTTATTTTCCAAAAATGAATTACGTACATAATCAATAAAAGTAATTAACTGCTCTAATAATTGTAATTTAACGCTTTCAATTAAGGTATCTATTACTGTTTCTAAGATAAAATAAAATAATATAATTAAAGCTATCCATAAATACCATGTTTTTACTAACTGTAAGAAAAAAAGAAATAAAAATAATAATACAGAAAATGCTATCATTATAATTTTAAAAGCGCTTATTTTAATATTCTGCTCGTCATCTGCCGTAGTAATTAAAAGTCTAGATTCAATTAAACGAGCATAATGAGCAATAAACGGTAAATAGCAAAGTTTATTATAAATAGTTAAACTAATTTCATCTACATTTAACGATGTTTTCGAACGATAAATTTTTGCTGAATGTTTTAAATTATTCTGTATTAATAATAGTAAAAACATTAAAACAAAAGATAAAATTGAGATTAAACTAAGCGGATTTAATTTTAACATTATCCTGCTCCCAAAATTTTTGTAAAAACAAGCCAAAACGCATCTGATCGTTTTTATCCATTTGTATATTCATTGCATTAATTTGACTTTCACTTGGCTTATTTAATGCCTTATACTGCCCATTCTCAAAAACGATAATATCTTTGACTTCATATTGATGGCTCTCCGTCATACGTTTAAAATAAGTAGTCATCGTTAACATAAATGCCCGTTGCATTTCTTCACCAGAATGATATAAAAAATCCTCTGTTAATCGCTCTTGTTTTACAGGTATAATTTCACTAATACGTTCAATATAGCGTTTTCCATTAAAATCTTTACTTAAATGAATATCAAAATCAAGGACACTAATGACCTGTTCTTCCGCTATTCTTTCATCACGAAAAATATCACATTTAAGTAAACTATTACGCAACGACATTACTAAATCCTTTGTCGTTTTAGCATGGTGGGTAAAAATAGTAAATAAACTCGCTACCTGAGCCATTTGTACCATCCAAGCCGCGACTTCATCTGTGGCAACTTCACCTAAAATATTAACGCTACCATCTGTTTTCTTTTGCACATCTAAGCCTGTTTGTCCGCTAATACTAGCTGTTTCCCTAAATGATAAAATATTGCGTTTAGGATATAATTTGCGTAAGTGTAATTCAAATGCCATCTCCTGAATACGTAAGGTAAGTGTACCATAAATTGCCCCTACCATTGCCATTAATAATGTAGTTTTGCCAGATCCCTGAGCGCCAGTTATCGCCGTTATCCTAGCCCCTTTTGCTAGAAATTTAATCATCTCTATTGGTAACTCTGAACCTTTATCCGTAATCAACTTTTCTAAACTAGTTTGCGCTAAATTAAATTTTCTAATAAAAAATGCCCAACTTTCAGCAAAATCTGGTCTAACGACTAAAATACGCGAACCATCTATCATATCATTAATTTTATAGCCTTTATTTTGTGAGAGCATGCCCGTATTATTATAGCGATAAATATTTTGACAAACCCGTTTTAATTCCTTCATACTACCAAAACTGAGACAAGATAAAAATATCGATTTACCCTTATAAAAAACCCAAATACTATCGTAATTATAAGGTATATTTTTAAATTTATCCAGCATAATATTTATATTTTCTTCCGTTTCTAAAATACCTGATACACCACCTGAAATGCCATCAATTTGCATTTCTCTTAATTCATCAATCACAGAAAAACCTTTATAATGCTGATAAATGCGTTGGGATAAAATCCACACTTTATCCTCATAACTAAGGTATATATTTTCATCTGCAAAAATTTTCTCTATATCATTTTCACCAATCTCATAATAATACTTACCATTATTTTCACTACTATAATGCGCTCTATCTAGCTGATATGTTTGTACTAATTTATTAAAAGCATCTATGCCATAACGCTTACGATAATTATACAAAATAATATCAAATTTATCACCAGCAGTTAATCGAACGGCATTGTTAAAAGCAATTATTTTATCAATATTTTCTGTATTAAGATAACTATTTTTTAAAATATCAAAAATAACCGATTTCACAAATTGCTTATCACGCACTGAACCATAAACACAGCGTCTAAGCGATGTAATCAGTTCACTCCTTTTATATAATTCTCTTTGATAAGCATCAGATGATAATCCCATATCACCAATACTACTACGCGTCATTTCATTAATTTCAGTTTTCACATAATCATATATACCAAGAAATGTATATTTTTGGGCAGCACTAATCCAAACATCTTGAGAACTAGGTCTTTTTCGCAATAACAAAAATAATGATAGCAATAGCAAACATAGTATAGTTATAACTGTAGTCATGATCTACCCCTTAATCAAATCTAAAGACTCCAAAAAATAATCACTACTCGCTAACACACTATTAATTAACACATTATTTTTTGGCGGTTTTTTAGAAAAAAAATACCGACCAAAATAATCAAGTAGGCAGCCATCATTCATCATATCTATCAATTGACTTTCACGTGCGATTGTCAATAATACCTGACACTGCAAATATTTTTGGATTTGCCTTTGATTAAATTTCAAATTTTTATCATAATTGCCAATACAAATAATAGCATCTGTAAAATTTTCTTCACGTTCACGCAATTTTTTCAAAACACTTAAAACTTCCAAATTCTGATTTGTATTAATAACTAAAGCATCGATTGCACTTAATAACTTATGTCCTTGTAATTGAGATAAAACCATAGGTAAATCTAAAATTACCAAGTCATAACTGCGCTTAGCCATATTTAAAATATTAGCAAATAAATTAATATCTGTTTGATTATTAAAATCAATTTGATATTCAGCTAATACATCCAACAAAGAATGTTTTAAAACAGGAATAGTATAATTACTAATAGCACTTGGCTTTAAAAGACCGCTTCGTGCCAAACGAATCAAATCACCCGCCGTAGCACTAGTAAGGCTATCTTGTTTGGACTTGCCTAACAAATAATCCGTTAATTTAAACACACCAAATTGCGAACTTACTAGTAAAATTTTTAAATTATGTTTTAAAGCACTACAAATTGCAATCGATAAAGCGTTAGTTGTCGTTCCCGTTTGTCCATGATGCGTGGAAGAAAATGCCACTATCATAATAATCCTCTTTTCTTTACTAATTTACTTGCTTTTTTTAATTCTATCTGATCAAAGCCTAAAATATTTTCTGCCAAAGTGAGCAAAATGTTTCTTCTCTCTTTCGACAAATTTTTTAAATTAATTTTACCATCAATTTGAGCTAGGAATAATTCTTCTTGATCAATTTCATCTAAAGCAATAGTAAAACGACTACCTAAAGGAACATTATAATCCTTAAAATAAAATCCGCAAATATAATCGATGTTAGCTTGAACGCTTAAGGAATCTAGTAAAATCACCTTTAAATTATCGATTTCTTTACCTGCAAGTTGGCTACTTAAATACCTAATATTAAATAAATTATGCTCTAAAATTAGCAAATAATGATCAGCAAAATCTTTATATCCAAGATAAAAATAATAATTTTTTGGCTTTATAGTATCTACCTCATCAGCCAATATTACATCACTAATATGAATTAGATCATAAGGATATTGATAAAGAAAATCAGAAAATAAACTCTTATCAACTAATATACTTTCCCTATCAAGCAACTGATTCAATTTTGCTAACTGTAAAATAAACCCCATACTACTGGCATGATTAGCAGCAATAACAGAAATTATAGGCATTATTCCACCTCCGATATAATAACAGAGTTATTTTCTGTTTCATCTTCAATAGCAAAATTCATCTCTTTTTTCTTAGCGCTATCTGCACCAACAATAAGACTACTATTTAAAGCGGTTCTTTTTTGCTGAGCTAAAGCAATAATAGATTTCTCAACTATATTAGGATCATTTTCTATTAATTTCTGCACGGCTAAATTTGCTGGATATGTAACTTTTGCCGCTTGTTGATTATTAGCAGAAATATACTTCGTCGTATAAAGGTAAGTTCCTTCATGCAAAAATGCATCGACCAATGCCGAAGATAAGCGCAAAATCTCATCTTCATTCAAATAAAAAATACAGCGTTCACTCTCATTTTCTTCTGAAGTTAAACGTTCAATTAAGTTTTTTTTCGATAACACGACATAGTCCAAACCAGAGGGAAAATTAATTCTAATATCAACAACATCGCCTACAGTAAGTTTATTTTGTAAAATTAAACCCGATAATTCAAAAACTCGTAAGTCTCTTGCCATATCCTGCATTTGATAAAACATTGTTTTATGCGCAATCGTTCCCGCTTTAATATCACTATTTAATGATTGTGAAAAAATTTCATCACTAACTTCGAGCAAGGCATTACTACTTATACTAGCAGGTAATTCAACAATTTCAACATCATTTTTACTAATTTTAGTCATTGCTTTTAAATCTTTATTAAAGCGATAAACCTTAATCATTTCAGGCTGTCTATAACTATCTAATCTAATTTTATAATCCTTCAGTGTCGTATTATACGGCTGATAAAAAACAAAATAAAAAACAAAAATCAATATGATAGCACTACAAATAGAACCAAGAGCAAAGCCCAATAATAATCTCTTCGTTTTATTTCTCATTTAGCCACCCCCAAACGCTTTAAAAAACTAGGTTTTTTTTCAAAGTCAAAATATGATTCTAAAATTTTATGTGTAGCACAAAAATTCAAAGGATTTACAACATAGTCAATCGCAACTATTTTATTATGTTTTAATCCTAGCCATGCTGTCATCTTTTTCATCTGTGACTTTGTTGCTAAATTAAAAACAAATATCAAATCTTCATATTGTCTAACTTGTTGAATAAAATCGATATTACTTAAAGCCCACGGTTGACTTGGTAAGAGCAAAAATTTATACTGATTACGTAAAAAATCTTTAAATAAATATTGATGATTACCATAATCAATAATTAAACTCTTATTATTAGCTGTCAATAAATTATCGATTTCATTCTCATCATAATTTTTCATAAAATGAACACTACTGTATTTAAAATAGTTGTTTTTTAAATTCTCATCATAATCAAAGCCTTCAATAAAATTTTCTAAATAAAGGATTCTTTCATCATCTACCTTACTACAATAATAAGTTTGTCCTAAATTTATTTGTGTGAGTTTAGCCAGCATTAAGGCTAATGTCGTCGAGCCTAATCCCCGTCCAATTGACATTACACCAACTGTAATTTTTGAAGAATTATTTACTTTTTTAGTTATTTTTATATCGATAGCTTCCGTTTGTTTTAAGGCAGGAACTTGTAGAGCACGCCTAAATTCATCAACTGTTTGATAGCGTTCATCCATCACTGGTGCCATTGCTTTTAAAATAATTTTTTCTAAAAGCATAGCTGATTTATTCTTGAATCGAGCAAAACGCAATTCTTCACTTAAATCACAATAATGTTCTGCCGTAAAAAGAAAATATAAAGTTGCCCCTAAAGCATAATAATCAGTTCTAGCATCTGACTGAACACCACCATATTGTTCAGGCGCAGCATAACCCCTAGTTCCTAAGCTAATCGTGTCCATACTACTAGCAGGATTATAATGTCTAGATGTTCCAAAATCAATTAAATACAACTGTTTGTTTTTATCAATAATAATATTAGATGGTTTCAAATCTCTATAAATAATTGATGTCGACTGCGAGTGCAAATAATCTAAAACATTTAACAAAGAATGACCACAAGCTAATACTTGTTCAAAACTCATTGCTCCATTCTTATTAATAAATTCTTCTAATGTTTCACCAGCAATATAATCCCGTATTATATATAAATATTTCTCATCCTCAATCACGTCAATTACACGCGGCAATTGCTGGTGCCTTAATTTCTTTAGTGTTTCAATTTCTGTTAAACTGTCAATATTGCTACTTTTTTCTATTATTTTCATTGCCATCTCAAGTTGAAGTTGTAAATGCTTAACTAAGTAAACTTGACTCGTTCCACCTGAGGCAATATAATCAAGTACTTGGTATCTAGCCCTAAATATAGACCCAATTTTCATTACTCACCTCCTTTTTTGTACGCAAAATAATCCTCTAAATATAATTTACTGGATTATTATCAATACGCAAAATACTGCAAGTCAACGTCAGCGAGCGTCAATTTATCACCATGTTTTAAAGGCTTCTCTACTCTAGGCGCAATTCTCTCATCATTGACAAAAGTACCATTGACACTCAATAAATCAGAAATTAAAATTTCATCCTTATGTTTCAGTATCTTGCAATGCTTACGCCCAATCGTCGACTGTTCTAAACAAAAATCAACTTCCTTACTATCTCTGCCAATCAAAGTTTCAGTACTTTTTAATTTGTATACTATACCACTTTGATTATCAATTATATATGGCACAGTTTTTTCGCTAAGTATTTCTGTGGCAAATTGATTTGATAATTGGCATTTTTTTGCTTTATTAAATTTAATTTTTTTTGGTATATTCTTACCTTGAAAGTTTAAAAATTTGGAAATTATTATTATATCTACGCTGAAAAGAATTACTGCTGTTACAAATCTTAATTTAAAAATCTCCGTCGTGATCAAATTCATACCTAGACCTAAATGGAGTGTAAGTTTTTTTAGGTATTTCCGGAGCAGTAACTTCTTTACATACCCAGTTACTCCAGCGTTCTCCAATTTCGGGGGATTTCTGGAAAGT
>PDWI01008385.1_pt1 | contig 12197 bp, 11 predicted proteins | sample 1430891 | NCBI WGS metagenome assembly PDWI01 (sample SAMN01162508, study PRJNA174530) | Oral metagenome, whole genome shotgun sequencing project. | biome: Marine environment; feature: Marine mammal; material: Swab sample of the gingival sulcus; isolation source: swab sample of gingival sulcus...
TTTAATTTATGGACAAATAGAAGAAAGCGTTATGTAGATTTGGCTAAAAGTAGAGTGATACAAAGTGGAAGTACAGCTTTGGTTAATATTACCTTTGGTTTGTTTGGTTTTACAAGTTTTGGAATGGTATTAGGTAACCTTTTGGGGCAATTGTTTTCTAATATATATTTATTCTTTAGGGTACGAAAATTTGACTTTCCGTTTATTGATAAATTTTCTTCTAAATTGATAAAGATTGTAGCAAAAGAATATAAACAGTTTCCTATTTTTGCCACACCTTCTACGGTTTTTAATTCGATATCCACAGTAGGCTTACCTATGATTATAGCCATGTTTTATGGAGCTAAAATTGCAGGTCTTTATTTTTTTGCAATGCGAATGGTTAGGTTTCCCTTAGACCTTATGTTTTCATCTTTTGCACAAGTGTATAGAGAACAAGCTGCTCAATATTATTATACGGATAAGCAATATTTGCTCAATTTTACAAGAAAAATACAATTTCGCTTAATAATGGTGATGCTACCGTCTTTATTATTATTGTCAATTGTTGCTCCTTATCTATTTGCACTTATTTTTGGAGTTCAATGGCAAGAAGCAGGGGAATATGTCCGGTATTTTTCCATATTTTTATTTCTTAGTGGAATTTATTCGCCTATTAGTTCGATAGGAGATGTTTTGATGGAGCAAAAAGCTGTTTTAGTATTCAATATTACACTGGCAGTATTACAAGTTGGACTGTTTTATTTTATGCATAATTATTTTGAATTTAAAACAGTTATACTATTAGTATCCTTATGTTCTGGGTTTTTATACCTCGTATTAGATTTTTATATGAAAAGTAGAATAAAAAGAATGTTGAAATGAAACGAATATTAAAAAAAATCTTTTTTAAGTTGGACGATACTCTTTTTCGTTGGATAGTTAAGTGGTTGTATCCACAGTATAAAAGACCTAGATATGGTTATCAATTAAATATTAATATTTTGAAAAAATATTTTTTCTTTCAGAAAGTGTTGGGGATCAACAGAAAAGTACCTTGGCCGGTACATTTTTCCAGTCAGGTCTTAAATGTACATAAGATTGAAAAAGGAATTTGTTCTGATCCCGGAGACAATATTGGTATTTATATTAATGCAGGAGGAGGATTAAAATTAGGCAATAATGTTAATATTGGTCAAAATACTACTCTTACTAGCACTAACCATTACAAATATGACCACAGAAAACAAGGATTTAAGAAAGGAATCACTATTGGTGATAATGTTTGGATTGGAGCTAATTGTTGTATTATTGCGGGTGTTAAAATAGGAAATAATGTAACAATAGGAGCAGGTTGTGTCATTCGAGAAGATATCCCTGATAATTGTACTGTAGTAGGAGGAGATGATTCTATTAAACTTATTATGAAAACTAAACCCTATGAGTGGGATTGTACAAAAGAGAAATTACTATAATGACAAATAAAGAAAAATATAGAAAATTTTGCCAAACAGAACAAGATATTCCAATTTTTAGTAAAGATTGGTGGCTTGATAGTGTTTGTGGTAAAGATAATTGGGATGTTGTGCTGGTAGAAAAAGGTGGACAAATAATGGCATCATTACCGTATTATTTAACTAAGAGAAAAAGTTTTACAAGAATTGTAATGCCAAAACTTACCCAAACAATGGGTGTGTATGTAAAATACCCAAAGGGGCAAAAATATTACAAGCGTTTGTCTTGGGAAAAAGATATGATGATAAAGCTTGCAAAATCTTTACCTAAATATGATAGTTTTGTCCAGAGTTTTGATAAATTGGTAACGAACTGGTTACCATTATATTGGTTGGGGTTTAAACAAACTGTTCGTTATACTTATGTTATAGAGGATATTTCTGTTGGAGATTTAGAAAAAGGTTTTGAAACTGATATAAGAAGAAGAAGAAGAAAGGCTTATGATGTTGGGGTGGAAGTTCTAGAAAGCAATGATATAGAAAAGTTTTACGAAATAAATAGTCTGACTTTCCAAAGACGAAAAATGGAAATCCCTCATACATTTGAATTGGTAAAAAGAATACACGATGCTTGTGTGCAAAATAGTGCTGTAAGAATGTATTTTGCTAAATATGAAGATAATATTATTGCAGTAAACTTTTTGGTTTATGATAGTAATACAGTTTATTACTTAATGGGAGGTATACACCCTGATTATAAAGATTTAGGAGGAATGGATGTTGTACAATTTGAGAGTATTAAATTTGCTCTTGAAAATAATAAGTCTTTTGATTTTGAGGGAAGTATGATTGAAAGTATTGAGAAGTATTTTAGAAGTTTTGGAGCTGTTCAAAAGCCATATTTTCAAATATCAAAAACGAATTCAAGATTATTGAAATTTGTTAATTTTTTCAGGGAAATAGTTAAATAGATGAAAATAACCATACCCAATAATAACTTGCAAGAAAGGCAATATATTTTAGATATATTGTTTACTGAATTTTTAGGGCTTAATTTTGAAGTAGAAATAGATGACTCTATTTATGATTGGATTATTGAGTTTGACAACTCAAAGTTAATTTTCAAAGATGATTTTTTTTATCAATATAAAGATGATTTATCTTATTTAGAGTTAGATAATTTGCCTAAAAAAGTAAGTTATGTTTCAAATGATTTTATTGTAGAAAACGATATTCCTGTTTTATATGGGAGTGATGAAATATCAGTAAAAAACAATGAAATCTACTGTGGTATAGATGTTTTTGCATCAAGTTTTTTTATGCTAACTCGTTGGGAAGAATATGTAAATAAAAACAGAGATAATCATAATCGGTTTCCTGCAATAGAGAGTATAGCGTTGAAAAATAATTTTCTAGACAGACCTATTGTGAATGAGTATGTAGAAATGCTTTGGAATATGCTTGTATATTTGGGGTATTCAAAAAAAAGAAAAGAGAGGACTTTTTCTTTGATGGCTACTCACGATGTAGATGAGCCTATTCGTTATCGAAATCCTTATATTTACTTACGAAGATTTATTGCAGAATTGATTAAAAATAAGAGTTTAAGAGGTGCTTTTTATGTTGTATTAACAGCTTTTGGGATGCGTAAAGATTCTTTCGACACATTTGATTGGTTGATGGATGTGTCTGAAAAATCAGGGATAAAGTCTTATTTTTTCTTTATGGGAAAGGGACAAACACGACACGACAATCGTTACAAAAGTAGAGATAAATTTATTGAAAAATTAATATCAAAAATAAAAAAAAGAGGGCATCATATAGGAATGCACCCTACTTATAACGCTTATAATAACGATGTTCAATTTAAAGCAGAAAAAAATGAGTTAGAGAAAAATCTTCAAACAGAAATAAAGTTTGGAAGAGAGCATTTTTTACGTTTTGAAGTGCCTACTACTTGGCAAATATGGGAAGATAATGATATGGAATGGGACAGTACGCTCAGCTATGCCGACAAGGAAGGTTTTAGGTGTGGTGTTTGTTATGATTTTTCAGTCTTTAATATTCTGACAAGAAGTAAATTAAATTTGATAGAAATACCATTGACGGTTATGGAAGGTAGTTTCGTAACTTATCAAAAAAATATTTCTGTGGTAGAAATGGAAACGAAAATACATTGGTTATTAGAAAAGGCAAAAAAATATAAAGGGACATTTGTGTTTTTGTGGCATAATAGTAGTTTTAATACTGATGAGTGGAAAGGTGTTCAACATATTTATGAAAAAATTTTGAGATGAAAATACTAACAATATTAGGGGCTAGACCTCAATTTATAAAAGCAGGAAGTGTTAGCCGTGAAATTGCTAAACACAAAAAGATACAAGAAATTATTATTCATACAGGGCAACATTATGATGCTAATATGAGTGATGTATTCTTTGATGAGATGAAAATTCCAAAACCTGATTATTTTTTAGGTATTGGAGGTAAAGCCCACGGAGCGATGACAGGGCAAATGATAGAAAAAATAGAAGAGGTTGCTTTAAAAGAAAAGCCTGATTGGCTAATGGTATATGGTGATACTAACTCTACTGTGGCTGGGGCTATTGTGGCAAGTAAGTTACATATAAAACTAGCACATATTGAGGCCGGTTTACGCTCCTTTAATATGAAAATGCCTGAGGAAATTAATCGTATTTTAACAGATAGAGTAAGTAATATTTTATTTTGTCCAACTGATACAGCAGTTCAAAATTTAAAAAATGAAGGATATGACAATTTAGATTGTAGAATTGTAAAATCAGGAGATGTCATGCAAGATGGGGCTGTTTTTTATAAAAAATTAGCAGTAAAACCAAAGGAGGATATAAAAGATAATTTCATCTTATGTACAGTACATAGAGCTGAAAATACAGATGATTACAGCAGGCTAAAAAATATTTTTGAATCATTAGAAGAGATAGGAAGAACACAACAAATTATCTTACCGTTACATCCAAGAACAAAAAAGGTATTAGAAAATAATAACTATCAGCCTAAAAATATTACATTTATTGACCCTGTTGGTTATTTAGAGATGGTTTGGCTAATTTCTAATAGCTCTTTAATTATGACTGACAGTGGTGGATTGCAGAAAGAAGCGTTTTTCTTTCAAAAACCTTGTATAACCCTTAGGGATGAAACGGAGTGGGTAGAGTTGGTTGAAAATAGATTTAATGTACTAGTAGGAGCTAATACTACTAAAATTTTGGAAACTTATGCTCAAATAGATACGCTTTATGCAAAAGATTTTTCGATGGATCTTTATGGAGGTGGGAGAGCAAGTGAAAATATTATAAAAAATATGATAGGATAATGAAAATATTAATTATAACAGAGTTCTTTCCTCCTTTAAATAATATTGCATCGGGACGTCCCTTAAGTTGGGCTAAATATTTGTCAGGAAAATATGATGTTACTGTTGTTACAGTAAAGAAAGAGGAGATAGATGGTTCTTTAGATTATGTTGATAATGCTCAAAATTATAAACTAATTGAAATTGAGAGGCCTTGTAAAGGGGCTTTGAATGTTATCAATAAATTTGGTTGGATTTTAAAAGCATTTTTAAAACTAAGAAAAGAAAAATGGGATGTAATTTTGTCGACAAGTAATCCTTGGCAAGTCCATTTATTTGGGAATCTTATGAAACGGTCGAACTCTAAAATTTGTTGGCTTACAGATTATAGAGATTTGTGGTCTAAAAATTTTCACACAACTGCAAAAGTTGGAATTAGGCACAGTATACATACTTTTTTAGAGAAAATGATTATAAAAAAAGCCGATGTTATTACAACGGTTTCAAAACCATTGGCAAATGAAATTCTTCAAATGTTTCCTAATAAATCTATAGAAGTTTTATTTAATGGTTTCGAAGGAGAAATAAAAAAGCCATTAAAAAAGTCTAAAGATAAACTTATAATGGTTCATAGTGGAACTATATATGAGGGAAAAAGAGACCCTACTCCTGTGTTTAAGGCTGTTAAAGAGTTATTGGATGAAAAAAAAATATCTGATAATCAGGTGGAGATACGCTTTTTGGGAAATCGATTAGGTAATTTAAAACAGATTGTAAGAAAAGAGAATAGCGAGGGATTTGTTAAATTATTGGGGCAAGTTTCTCGAGAGCGATCAATACAAGAACAACAGAAAGCAAACTTTTTGTTATTATTAGAATCGGATAACCAAGAAACAAAAGGAGTTTTAACAGGTAAGTTGTTTGAATATTTGGCATCGGGGACACCAATTATTTCTGTAGGTCCACTGGCTGATTTTTCTTCCTCGAAAGTTATAGAAAAGACACAAACAGGCGTGGCTTGTGAAAGTAATATCAAACTTATAAAGAAACTTATTTTACAAGAGATAAATAATAAAGTAGAATACCTACCTGTCTTGGGGGAAATAATAAAATATTCAAGAATTGAACAGGCAAAAAAAATCGAACATATAATACAAAACTTTGTGTAAAATAAATATGCAGGTAATTAAATACATAGGCTTTTTTCTTGTAATTCCTTTTATCTTCTTACCCTTAGGAGTGGTAAATATGAGGGTTGATGATGGGTTGGTTTTATTGCTTTTTTTGGGGGTACTCCCTAACCTTAGAAATTACAGGGTTAACAAGAAATTATTTTTTTACATTTTTTTATTTGTATTTTTTACCATATACGGATTAGGTGTAAGAAATAATCATCTTGTTAAGAGTTATGATAATTATCCATTAGTGAGAATTTTGGGTATTATTATTTATTACTTTTGTTTGTCTCTGTCTTTACGTTCTACTTTCGCATATCAATCTTTCCTGAGCGGAGTGTATCGAGGAGCTATTTTTCTTTCTGTAGTGGTTCTATTAGCTTTGTTATTTCATTTACTTTCAGTAGGGGCAATTTCGGGATTATACTCATTAAAAGACTCTCTTCGTATGCTAGGGACTTTTAATCCTAATACTTATGGAGCCTTGTTTTTGTTTGCTTCATTTTGTTCTTATGCTTTATATAAAATTAAGAAAGAATCTAAGTTTAAAATTTTTTCTGCTTGGTTTTTATTTTTACCTTTTTTATTTTTAATAAAAAGGGATATGTTGGGGGTTTTAGTTGGAATGGTATATTTGTATGTTGTAAGTAGGAATAATATCCTATATAAACGTTTTTTAATTGTCTTTATTGGTTTGGTTAGTGTTTATATAATTGATTTGTTGATTGAATTGTGGTATTCCCCTCAGTTTATGCTATTAATGGCACATCGGGTGGAAATATATGGTGCAGCAGTAGAGGCTATTATGAAAAGAATACAAGGAAATGGTATTGGTTCAGAAATTGAAATGTTAACTTATTATGTTGGACGTCCCAATGTTTCTCATAATTCTTTTCTATCTATGTGTATAGAATTGGGAATATTTAATGGTACTGTCTTTTTTTTAAGTTTGTTGGTATTACTTAAATTGATAAAAGTCAGATTTATTCGTTTTTATCTAATAGCTTTTTTTGTAGAAAGTTTACTAGGAAATGGTTTTTATTTTTACAAGTATCATTTTTTGTTTTTACTTTTGGCAATATTGTATTACAGTTTTTATAAAAATAATTTAATTATAGAAAAAATATGAAAGTCGTCTTTTTTTCAGAGAATTCTTGGAATTCCAATTTAAAATATCAGAGACATCATTTAGCAGAGTATTTGTGTGGACAAGAAGACATAAAGTTTGTTTTGTTCTTATCTAAGAGTTCGATTAGAAAGATTCGTTTGAGAGATGTTTTTTCGATGTTTTGGTACAAGTTTTTTTCTAAATCATTTTCTGTAAATAGGCAAAAGCCAGCAAAACTTAAAGTGGTTAATTATTTGTTATTTCCATACCAAAGATTTCTTGGGTGGATTAATAGTTTTTTGGTGAAAAGACTATATGAAAAAATAGAGCATTTTGATATTGATTGGTCAGAAACTGTGTTAATTTCGTACCAACCTATTCCTCAAATATTGGATATTATAGATAAGTATAAACCTAAAAAAACTATATATATATCTGTTCACGACTATTCAAATATGTATGGTGTTTCATCCAAGGTGGTGGAGATAGAGAAAGAAATTATACAGAAAGTAGATTTGTTTACCACTGATGCACAGGCATTGTTTGAGAAATTAAGCCCTTTAAGTCAACCTAGAGAAGTTCCTTTAACACCAGCCTGCCCTTCATCAGTTGTTGTGGCTAGTCAGAATATTAAGTTTGAGATAAAAGAGATAAAGCGTCTTATTTATTTTGGTACTATTGCAAATTATTTAGATTTTGGGGTGATACAAAATCTCGCCCCAAAAGGTATTATTGTCGATTTTATGGGAGTGCAATATGATGTTAACTTGCATAAAATGTTTCATATGGAAAAATCACGTTTAATTAACCCTATGGATTTTGAAAAGGCAGCAAGTTTTATGCATGAGTATGATGGTATTATTTTGCCTTATAAGATAAATGATAGAAATGATTTGGTAATTCCAGCTAAGATTTATGAGTGTTTTTCCTTGGGATTGCCTGTTTTTGTTCCTGAAATGAAATGGACTCAAGAGGTATCTATTAAAGGGCTTGTTTTTGTGTACCGTAGTGTGGATGATTTGTTGCATAAAATAGAGCATTTTGAAAGCAAGGACTTTGATCCGATTAGGCAAAAAATGCTTAGTATAGCTTCTCAAAATACTTGGGATGTGAGGTTTAGTAAGTTATATAAATGGATGAAGTTATGAAAAGTATATTGAAGAAAATTTTAAACAAAGCACCTTTTTTGAGGTGTTTAATTAAATATTTATGTGATTTTGTTTTGAGTTTTGTTTATAAGAAAACATATGTATTTTCTTCAGTTGGTTCAGTAGAATGTCTTAGTAAAAACTCTCAAGCAGAATCTTTTTTTGGGTATTATGATAAATCACCATACAATACAGATGGAAATTATTGTATTTACCAAGAGAGTACTAAGTATAAAACAAGTAAAAAACCTACTGAGAAAATATCAATAGATGTTATTTTGTGGGATAATATATCGAATGTCTGTAAGGCTAGGTTCCAGACTTCGGCTTATAATTGGCAGCAAGGAGCGAAGTTGATGTGGGTTGATAATGAGCATTTTGGATTTAATGATTATTGTTCTGAGCGTAAAAAATTTTATTGGAGAAAAATAAATGCTGTTACTTTACAAGAAGATAAAATCAATTCTTCTGTTTATGATGTTTTTGGTGATTATGCACTAACTATTGATTATAATAAAATAAGGTATCTGCGTCCAGATTATTGTTATAGAAATATGAATTTTAAACCTAATTTGTATGATATAGAGAACGATGGCGTTTTTTATATTGATATCCTTAAGAATAAGAAAAAGTTATTGATTTCTATAAAAGAACTTATTCAAGCTCATTATAAAGAAACAATGAAGGGGGCAAAACACTGGGTTAATCATATTATGATTAACCCAAATGGGACTAAGTTTATGTTTCTTCATAGATGGTTGTTGGGAAATGTAAAATATGATGCTATGTTTGTGTATGATTTTTCAACAACTAAATTGCTTTGTTTAGTAGATGATGGAATGGTTAGTCATTCATATTGGCAGGGTAATGATACTATTATTTCTTATATGAGGGATGCTAAGTATGGGGATAAGTATTATAAGATAGACTTAGAAACTGGTCGTAGAGAGATTATAGGGGAAGGTGTTATTGATAATTTAGGAGATGGTCATCCTAGTATTTTGGGAAATAAAATGTTATTTGACACATATCCTAACGAATATAGAATGAAAACGCTTTATTTATACGATTTTCTGCTAAACAGTTGTAAGAAGTTGGGCGAATTTTATGAGCCTTTATCTTTTCGAGATGAAACAAGGTGCGATTTGCACCCTCGTTTTATAACTGAAAATAAAATTTGTTTCGACTCCACTCATACAAAAAAGAGAGGGGTTTATGTTATGAATGTTTAAAACAATATTATGAAAAGAATAGCAGTAATAATGTCTCTTTACAAAAATGATAAATTCAAATATTTTAAGAAGGCAGTAGATAGTATTTTAGAGCAGACTTATAATGACTTTGATTTGTTTATACAGTGTGATGGAGTTGTTGAGAAAGAATGTAGAAATTATCTACTGTCTTTAGATGATAAACGAGTTTATTTTAGAGAGCGTAAAGAAAATAAAGGCTTAGCAAAATCTTTGAATGAATTGCTTATAGAAGAGGTGTTACCTAAAAAATATGAATATATTGCACGAATGGATGCAGATGATATTTGTGTTAACAATCGTTTTGAAGAACAGGTTTTATTTTTGGAAGATAATCCTAATATTGATATTATAGGAGGATTTATAGAAGAGATAGATGAAAATGATAATTTTATTCAGAAAGTGACTTATCCTACAGAGAATATTGAGATGAAAGATTTCTTTGGGAAACGTAACCCTTTAGCACACATGACAGTAATTTTTAGAAAATCTTATTTCGATAAAGCAGGTATATATCCAGAGAATACTAATTTAGATGAGGATACAATGTTCTGGTTTAAAGGTTTTAAAAATAATTGTATTTTTGCTAATATTCCTAAAACGATGGTAAAAGTTAGAGTTAATTCAGATTTTTATGGTCGAAGAAATGGCTTTAAAAAAAGTTATTCTGATTTTAAGAATAGAACTAAAATAATTGGAACTTTAGGATTGTCTTATACTAATTATATTTGGGCATTTGGCAGATTTGTTTTTATGAGTTTACCTTTCGCGGGTTTTACAGAATTTTTATACAAAAAAATGAGATGATAAAATATATTTTTGACCGATTAGCATCATTTTTCGGATTATTATTGTTGTTTCCTCTGTTAATTTTTGTTTGGATTTTAATTCGAATAAAAATGCCTGATGGTTCGCCTTTATTTAAACAAAAAAGAGTAGGTCGAAAAGGTAAATTATTTACAATGGTAAAGTTTCGAACGATGACTGTTGTACACTCTGGAAGTTCTATTTCTGTGGCTGGGGAGGTAAGAATAACACCGTTAGGAGCATTTTTACGTAAATATAAAATAGATGAGTTACCCGAATTATGGAATGTTTTGGTAGGGGATATGAGTTTTGTTGGTCCTCGCCCTGATGTTCCTGGTTATGCTGATAAATTAAAAGGAGAAGAACGAAAAATATTAGAATTGAGACCCGGTATAACAGGGCCTGCAAGCTTAAAGTATGCTAATGAAGAGGAAATTTTAGCGAAAGTTGAAAATCCCCAACAATATAATGATGAAATCATTTATCCTGATAAAGTGAGAATAAATTTAGATTATTATTATAATCATTCTTTTATTGGGGATTTAAAATTAATTCTTAGAACGGTATTAAGATAAATTCTATTAAAATAAATATCTGATGAAAAAAAAAATATGGTTATCCTCACCACATATGGGAGGAACAGAACGAAAATATGTACAAGAAGCTTTTGACACTAACTGGGTTGCTCCATTAGGACCTAATGTAAATGGTTTAGAAGAAGACTTACAAAACTACATCGCTCAAAATAAAAAAGTTGCTTGTTTGGTTTCTGGAACATCTGCGCTGCACTTGGCTTTAATTTTAGCAGGAATAAAGGCTGGTGATGAGGTGATTTGTCAAAGTATTACCTTTTCGGCATCAGCAAACCCAATAACTTATCAAGGAGCAATACCTATTTTTGTGGATAGCGAAAAAGATACATGGAATATGTGTCCTGTTGCTTTAGAAACAGCTATAAAAGCTAGAATAGAAAAAGGAAAAAAGCCAAAAGCTATTATTGTTGTTCATTTATATGGAATGCCTGCAAAGATGGACGAAATTGTTGCAGTAGCAAAAAAATATGATATCACGTTAATTGAAGATGCGGCTGAGGCATTAGGTTCAAGTTATAAAGGTCAGAAGTGCGGAACTTTTGGCGCTTTTGGTATTTTATCTTTTAATGGTAACAAAATTATTACCACTTCGGGAGGTGGAGCCTTAGTATGCAATAATGAAGAAACCAAGCAAAAGGCTGTGTTTTTAGCAACACAAGCTCGTGATAATGCACCTCATTATCAGCATACTCATATTGGATATAATTACAGAATGAGTAATGTTGTTGCTGGAATTGGTTGCGGACAGATGGAGGTTTTAGATGAGAGAGTAGCCCAACGTCGTACGAACTTTCAATTTTATAAAGAATTATTTTCCAATATAGAAGGAGTTACTTTATTGGAAGAACCTAATAAAGATTATTTTTCTAATTATTGGTTAACTTCCATACTCGTAAATCCAGAAAAGACTAACGGAGTTACCCGAGAAGATTTACGTTTAGCTATGGAAGAAGAAAATATTGAATGTCGTCCATTATGGAAACCAATGCATATGCAACCTGTTTTTTCGATTTGTCCTTTCTATGGAAACGGTACTTCTGAGCAACTATTTGAACAAGGATTATGCTTACCTTCGGGTTCTAATTTAACAGATGCCGATAGAGAACGTATTAAAACAAAAATATTAGAAGTATTTAATGCTTAAATTTTGTGAGTAGAATTATTTATAACTATTTTCTCTAAAATTATTTTTAGCAATAATTACTTATATAATGATTGCTTTCTTTTTAATTGTTAAATATTTTATACCATTTTACTCGTTTCTTTCGCAATTAATTATTTACTTTGATGCACGAAAGCAATAAAAATTAAAATATCATTAAAAAATTAAAGAAATGACTTACAGAATA
>PDWI01008389.1_pt1 | contig 12191 bp, 7 predicted proteins | sample 1430891 | NCBI WGS metagenome assembly PDWI01 (sample SAMN01162508, study PRJNA174530) | Oral metagenome, whole genome shotgun sequencing project. | biome: Marine environment; feature: Marine mammal; material: Swab sample of the gingival sulcus; isolation source: swab sample of gingival sulcus...
AAATGATTTTTTACTTCTGTTTTGTGTTCTACAATAGATTAAGTAAGTCTTATCTTTGTCTAAACTTAGTAAGTATTCTTTTATGTCAGGGCTATAATAGTCATGTTGAATAGCTCCCTTGATATGAGATTCTCTAAATTCAGCTTTAGTTCTTACGTCTAACAGAACAAACTCTGGATTGTTTGCATTTTTCTCAATTAGCTGTTGACCTTCTTCAGTTTCAACACGCTTGTAGAAGCTATCATCTTCGTCATCTTCATCCTTGTAGTTTACTACAAAGCTTTCTTGACCTTTATATACTCTACCTCTGTAATTGTAGTATGCTTTTACAGTTACAGTATATACACCATTACCCATTTCTTGTGTAGGTGTTAAAGTAACTTTACTACGACCATAGCTGTCAGTTCTTTTCTGTAAATCATAGTTAAAGCCTTTGTCACTCTTTACATTGATGTAAAGTGGGAAATTTGATGCAGCTTGACCATTGTAATATGCAGTTTTAATATTTATAACTGAGCTATCACCTAATCGATAGTTAACTTTGTCTGCTGCAAGTTTAACATCAACGTCATATCTTGATTTGATTTTCTTAACTTCAAAAGTCTTAGTTGTAGTAAATGTTCTATAGTCTGATCTTCTTGAAGTAATTTTTACTTTGTATGTTCCATAAGGAGCATTATTAGCGATGTTATAAGTTACGTTTGCTCTACCATAGTATGAAGTCTTGTTACTGATTTTTTTAACTTCACCATCAGGTCTAGTTATCACAACATCATAATCTACATATTTTAGTCTATATCTTTCGTCAGCAGTTTTAGCTTGAAGTGTCATGTTTACTTGTGAACCTTTTTTATAAACACTCTTATCAAACTTAACATCCATCTTCATTGCAGGTTTATTATTGTCTTCTGCAATAACTACAAATGATTTACTAACAGTTGCTTTTAGATAGTTTTTATAAGTAGCTGTAAAGTCTAACTTATATTTACCCAAACCTTTTTTAGTGCCAATAGTAAATTTAACTTTACCATATCTGTCAGTTTGTTTTGTAACTTCAACAGCTTGACCTTTAGAGTCAGTTATTTTACAATTAACGTCTGCATTTTCAACAATCAAGCCATTTTTATCATGTACTTGTACGTTAACAACAGCATTGTCACCTTTGACAACTTCTTGACTTTCAACTTCTGCAAAGATTTTAAGTTTATTTTGAACGTTATCAGCTTTAACAACTGTTACGTCAACAGATGCACTAACATCTGAACCATCTTTTGCAGTTGCTGTTATCTTAGCAGTACCAACTTTTAACGCTTTTACTAAACCATTTTTCACGCTAACAACTTCTTCATTTGAACTTTCCCATTTAAGAGCTTTATTGCTTGCACTGTTAGGTTTAACTTCTACATTAACACGTTGTGATTCGCCTACTTGCATTTTTTCTTCGTTTAAAGTTAATTTTATAGACTTAACCTTAACTTCTTCCACCTCAGCAGGTTCAGTGAATGCTTTAAGACAAACGTTGGCATTTCTCTTATAGTTAGTTAAATCAGACCAGTTACTTCCATCATATGAAATATAACTCTGACCTTTTTTAGAAGAAGCATTAGAAGTATAACCTCTATATCTAGTTTCGATTGGAATTGGATTATTAAATCCAGGTGTCTTAATCTTAACTATCGGAGCAAAGTAATCGCCTTCTCTAATTATAACTGGATCTATATCCACAGTATAATATCCAGCATACTTAAAGCTACCTTCAGCAACTTTCACCTTGTCATTAAATCCACGGTCGCCACCAATATTAGCGTTTACATAAACTTCATATGAAGCGCCATTTGAAGGTGCGTAGAATCCAACTTCTGTGATTTTTGAATTCCTTTTAACAGGACCGAAAACGTTTGCAAAGTAACCAGTGCTACCTTGACCAGTACTACTTGTCATACCATAAGGGTCGTAGTACCAATTTTTCTTATAGCTAGGTGACTTTGGTCTCAGTTTAATGAAAGTGTTATTTCTTGAGATTTCTCCATCATAATATGAAACATAGTAGTAACCATTATATTTACCCCAGTCTTGACCCCAACTATTTTTAACTATCCATGCACCATTTCCACGTGGAGTAGTTTTAAAGTTGTATTTACTGAAATTATCATCCCAACCAACTATACAAACAGCGTGGTTTGCTGAACCTCTGCCGCCGTCATAGTGACCCATAGTGCTAAAGTTTGTAAATTGTCTATTACCACATACAGTTGTATAGGCAACACCAAATTTTCTAATAGCACGCTTTAGTTCGTTTCTTGTTGCATTGTCATATACATCAGGTACGAACTTAGTTTCGTCAATTTCCATATCTCTAACTACATTTCTAGGAGAGTTAAAGTCATATGGACTATATGGGTCGTCTGATTCTTTAATAGCGCCACTCCATCTTGCAAGATATGCAGTAGCCATATTTGCAGTACCACCCTGATTTGGACCATAGTCGTATCCGTGTGTATTTCTTAAATGTTTTTCCGAAAAGTCTTTTTTAAGATTTGGTAGTAGTGAAGACTCAGCAGAACCATACGATGCAAATGCCCAGCACGAACCATTTGGACCTTGGTTTTTTACTGATGTAACTCTATTTTCATCTCTTAAATCGTATTTTGCAGGTAGTGGACTGTCACCAACAACTCCTCTATGTACCAAACTCTTAGTTGTATGATATTTAAAAGGGTCAACTTTTAATCCAAAGTTTCTACCTTCGCCGTTACTAGATTGCACTATTTCATTTTGTTGCTTAGTAAATTCGGGATTTACTGGAGCCTCCTTAAAATTCAAATTGTTAATAAGTTGACTGTCATCAAGTTTGAATTCACCATGTGCAGAGGTTGAATCAGATTTTGATTCAGTTATAACCGGCATAGCGAATGAAGGGGTAATCATACCAAATATAATCATACCACTTATTATAGCTGAACCTAATTTTGTTCTGTGTTTCATATTTCCTCCTTTTAATAACAATTTTAAAATATGGTTACTATCTATATAGCTAAAACTATGTATAAATAATAATGTCAATATTTTTAAATCAATTACCAATAGACAACAAATAATCTTAACAGCATCAGCGCTAATGGAGTTAAAATTAATAACCGTTATAATTCCTTTAAATTAAAGGATATCATTACTAATAGTTAAATTTTATTAATAATCATTAACTAAAATGCATAAACCTATTACATTAATGTAAAAAAATGATACCACAGAAGATTATCGGAGTAAATAGTACAAAGGTACTATTTAGTTATAGAGTAATTAGTCCTATTGACGACTTATATTAAAGTTTTAAAAGGGATATTTTTAATAAACTTTGAACCGTTTTCTTGAAAAATTTAAACTATATTAAAAAAAGGAAATCAGTTACCTATACTACTGATTTCCTTTACTATTATCATTATCTATCGTTATCTAAAAGCCAACTACTCAATACTTTCATGTATTTTTCGTTCTCTTCGATATACGGCATATGTCTACTATATGCAAACAATTCCCACTTGGCATTTTTAAGATTATCATACATTGTTTTCGCTATTACTGGTGATGACAAGTCCATCTGTCCACTTATAACAAGACTCGGCTGGCTGATTTCACAAAGCCTATCTGTAAAGTTATAATGACTTAACGTCCCCGATGGGCTAAATTCATTTTGCCCCCAGCCCACTACATAAGCTTCATCCCCACGTTTTTTAGGTCTCGTCAAACACTTTGGATCATCCTCTGAAAATTCGCCATTACAATACAGTTCCATAAATTTGTCAACCGCCTCTTTATAAGCCGGTAGTTGATAATTATCGGTGTCAATTGCAGTTTTTATCGCAGTCTGGTCTTCAATAGACATATACGAGATCCGGCGATACTGCTCTTTTTGCCAAAGTTTTGCATCAGATAGTGTTGATGATAAAATATAGGATTTAACACCTTTAGGTTTACGCTCAATCGCATACCAAATAGCCAGCATACCACCCCATGACTGTCCTAAAAGGTGAATTTCATCCAACTTTAGATGCTTTCGTAAATTTTCTAATTCATCAAGCCACGTATCAGCTGTAAATAAATCTGGTCGACCTGTCACCATAGATTCGCCACAACCAATTTGGTCGTACATCACAAGTGGTCTATCACTGGTTTTGGCAACATCATCTAATATTTCAAAATAATTATGAGTCGAACCAGGTCCACCATGCAACATCAAAAGTGGTGTATTTTTACCATCGGGATTAACTATTCGATAATAAGTTTCAAATTCCAAAAAAGGAATTTTACCCTCTACAATTTTCATATTATACCTCAACTACTGTTAACTCTCTACTTATTTTATTGATTGTTTCGCAACCATCTTCCGTCACTATAACAAGGTCTTCGATCCTAACACCTATATTTTCTTCAGCTATATAAATTCCAGGCTCTACTGAGAAACATTGTCCAACTTCGATAATAGCATCGTTTGCTAAGGATACGTCACCATATTCATGTGTTTCAAGTCCAATCGAATGACCAGTTCGATGAGTAAAGTATTCACCAAAACCCATCTTTTCGATATAATCCCTTGCTGCAAAGTCAACATCACTCATCTTAGCACCTGGTTTAGCGGCTGCTCGACCACGTCTATTTGCCTCTTTGACAACTTCATAAACTTCACGATGTCTATCTGAAACCTGACCAATAAAAACTGTCCTAGTCATATCCGACGCATAGCCACCATAGTAACAACCGATATCTAATACAACGCAATCACCAACACTTGCTTTTGAGTTGTCAGTTTCATGATGCGGGTCGGCTGCATTTTTTCCATAGGCAGTAATCGGTTCAAAAGATAAACCCTCAGCACCGTTTTTAACAAAAATTTCTTTGACCCTATCGTTTAACTCTTTTTCAGTATATCCTTTAGTTACAAGCGGGATAATTTCCTGCATAACAGCATCATTTATAGCAGACGATTTACGCATTAATTCTTTTTCTGTTTCGTCCTTAACTTTTCTTACGTTGTCAACTATTTTAGAACCATTGACATACTTTCTATCTTTAAGTAGGTCTTGGAGTCTTATCAAAAAGCCAGCTTGCCAAGTTTTGTCAACACCAATCTTTTCGAAAGACTCGATGTGCTTAGATAGAACTTCGACGCCATCATTTGTATCATTATACCAAATTATTTCAACACCTAAATCTTCATACTGAGGAAATAGTTCATTTAAAACTAACTTTGCAACCCTATCGGTATTAACATACAACGCCAACATTCTTTCACCAGGCGCAAACATTTTTCCAAGTAGATAATAAATTGCATACGGATCTGTTATAATCATCTGTCTTAAATCATTTTTTTGCATTTCGCTCAAAATCCGATTAAATCTATCTTTATTTAGCACTTTAACCTCCTTAATATTATTTATTAAACTGCTCTTGTGTACTCTTTTAAGAACTCTTTTTCTTCGCCTTCAAGATATGGTGAAATTGTATCGAAAACTAACTTATGATAGTCGTTTAAGAAACCTCTTTCTCTCTCGTTAAGCATACTAACATCAATAGCATCAAGGTCAATTGGCACATATGTACACATTTCAAAACCAAAGAACTCACCATATTCTGTTTCCATATATCTATTAACAATCATTTCACTTTCGATTCTAATACCATGCTTACCTACGATATATAGACCTGGCTCATCAGTAACAACCATGCCTGGCATGAACGGATGGCTAATTCTTTTTGGATTCATACGATAACTCAAGCTATGTGGTCCTTCGTGTACATTTAACAAGTAACCAACACCGTGACCTGTACCATGATTATAATCCATACCCCTTTCCCAAACAGGTTGTTTAGCCAACATATCAACTGTATGACCAGTTGTGCCTTTTAAAAACTTAGCAAGAGCAACATTAGCATGACACTTCAACACTAAAGTAAAATGCTCTTTTTCTTCAGCATTAAGCTCACCTAGAGCTAGGGTTCTTGTAATATCACTACTTCCCTCATAGTAGTTTCCACCAGTATCTGATAAGTATAAACTTGCTGGCTCTAATTTTTTATTAGTTTCTTCTGTTGCACTATAATGTACAATTGCACCATGCTCACGGTAACCTGAAATTGGTGAGAATGATGGCCATAAATATGTATCGTGCTCTTTACGATAACTTTCTAATTTATCAGATGCCTCAATTTCTGTAAGTTCAATGTCCTTAATATTTTTCTTAATCCAGCACATAAATTTAGCCCAAGCGATACCGTCTTTAACGTGCGCCATTCTGATATTTTCAAGCTCAACATCATTTTTCATAGCTTTAAATAGCTGTGATGGATTTAATTTATCAATTCGCTTAACTTCTTTAGGAATATTATTATATAATGCATAGTTTAATCTTGCGCTATCAATTAAAACTCTACTATCCTTAGCTATTCCTTTTACAAACTCATAGATGTCATTATAGTCATGTAATTTAGCATTGATAGTTTCAAGATTAGCATTTATTTCACTATTAAATTTATTTTTATCCACAAACAAATGGAATTCGTCCATTGTAATTACAGCATATGACAAGATCAGTGGACTACAAGCTACATCATTACCTCTTGAGTTTATTATCCAGCAAACATCATCAAGCGATGAGATAATATGTGTATCAGCACCAAATTTCTTCATCTCTTGTCTGATTCTAGCAACTTTGTCTTTACTATCCTCTCCTGAGTATTTTTTCTCTAAGAAAAAGGCTGGCTCAGTTGAAAGTGCAGGTCTGTCATTCCAAATTTGATTAATAAAATCAACATCATAAATAATTTGACCATTTTTCTCTGCAATAACCGCTTCGTAAGCATCACCCATACCAACCGATACACATCTTCCATCAAAACCAAGAATAGCACCATCTTGTAAAGTGTCACTTAAAAATTGAATTGGGCTTTTTACCCCTTTCATACCTTGTCTTTCTAAAATAAACTCTGAACCTTTCAGCTGTATTTCAGCCTGAGTAAAATATCTACCATCAGTCCATAAATGTGCTTCAGTTGGTGTAACAATTACCATACCAGCCGAACCGTCAAAGCCTGAAATAAATTCTCTTGACTTAAAATACTCACCAACATACTCACTTTGGTGAAAATCTTCCGATGGCACAATATATGCATCAATTTTTTTCTCACTCATTAATACCCGTAACAATTTCAATCTTTCATTAATCATTTTTCTACTCCTTTTTAACTAATTTTATCTTCATTTCAAATTATCAAATATTCTTAACAACATTAGTTTAACACAAACGATAATACCATACAATATATTTTTACAATATATTTAAAAATAGTTAATTTTATTTATAAACGGAACAAATAAAAAAGCAGATTTACGTTTGATTAATAGTAAATCCACTCTTTTATAGTAATGAAAATTTGAGTTAATAGTTTAAATTATCTATTGCGGTACAAATCACCAACATACTCAAAAATCCACTTATTTTTATCTTCATCGCTAGTATCACCAAGCTTAACATTTCGATAGTCATCATCAGATTGTACGGCTTGTAAACACTTCATAAAATCTCTTTGTTTAAACCTAATTAAATATTGTGGTAATTTGCCAAAACCTCTTTCAACCATTACTTTGCAATACTCATTATTAGAATGATTACCGTATAATGTTTGCGGTAGTTCATCATCTTCAGAAGACCTTAAATAATGTTCACTACCAGGTAACGAAATATAAGCTCCACTAAATTCATTTCTAATTGTTACAAAACCATCTTCAGTATTTTCAACTTGCCAAGTACAAGCTACTTCGGGAGAATTCCAAAATTGAACATGAAGTCGTCCTGTCGCACCATCGGGAGTTGGTCCACCATATAATGGCATCTCTTCTTCCAAATATTTACCAGTAGACAAACTTCTGATTCTATAAACACCTTCTTGAACTTTATATGACGGTCTAACTGACATAGTTAACCAACCCTGAGTTGTCTTACCGCTATAAGTTTCAAATTTAACATTTGTACCATCTTCTTCGCTACCATCAACGCTTAAAACACAATCTTGCTCATGATGTGCTGGAATTATCACTTCTCTTTTCGCGCCATTTTCTTTATATCTAATATCAAACTCAAAATTTGTAGAATCAACTAAAAACATCATACTATTAGTAGCATTAGCTGGGTAAATCGATTGTGAGTTATTGTCATAACAAAGCCACGCACCAGTATGTAGATTTTTAATAGTATAATGACCATCAGCCGTCTTATCAAATAACCACATATCACTTTGGTCATTTACATCACCTTTGATATATACATTTGAACTATCAGCTAGATGCCAACCATACTCAGAATCCATAGTTTCAGCAACTAAAGTTTTTCCTGCTTTACCACTATATATATAATATGCAACGCCCTTTTCAAAATCTATCTTGTCACCAAACTGCTGTTCATTTTTTGGCTCAGCTAAATTTTGCTTCAAACCAGTCGCAAAAGTAGCAGACGGTAAAAGTAGCACAAGCGACATAAAAACTATTAATAATACTTGCAATTTTTTTGAATTTCTTATCATTTCAACATTCCTTTCTCTATCCCTATCACATGATTGTAATTATGATTTACAACCACATTAGTATAGTATAATAATTAAATTTTGTCAATATTTTTGTAGCAAAAATTTAAAATCAGTAACAAATTAGTTACAAATTAAACATAAATTAATAACAATATTAAAAATATAAAACGTGTAACTAAGACTTAGATTAAACACAACTTAATCTGTCATATCTTAATTACACGCTTTATAAAACTTATTCTTTCTTAACCTGTTCAACTACATATTTTAAAACAGGGTCAATACCATTCTCGATATCTTCAATTGTAAACTTAATCTCCACATCTGGTAAAAGTGATGGTGTTTCAATTAATTTACTAGTTATTTGTGCTGAGCTTACTCTAAAAAACATTCCTGTTTTTTTCAAAGTTTTAGTTGCAGTTTGTGACACGTTAGTAGTAAATGGCGAACCTCCAGTAGCTGTTCCGATTACAACCCCACCGTATCTACGCTTTAAAAGTTCCGCCGATATACCCGCTGCCGAAAAGGTATTCCTATTAGTAGCGACATACAAGTTTCCCGACTTAAAAAAACCATTATTTTTGAAGAAACTATCCGAAAAGGTTTGAGCAAAAGCTGCTATTGAACCACCGCCATTGTCCCTAAAATCCACTAATAATACTTCCGGTTTTTTTTCAGAAACTTCCTTTGCTACTTTGCGTCCAAAATCCATTAAACCATAATTTTCAAGTTCTTTACGATGATTTGAAAATCTAATAACCAAACCTTTATCATCATTAATCCACTCATGAGTATATGGCAAACCATCAGTATATAAAAATTTCATATCAAATCGAGGTAATCTGCCAATACCGACTTTTTTAACAAACATATCTAAGTTTAAACTATTTCTATATAAGGTCTTGATTTCACGATTGTTAATTTTAACAAGATTAGTCTTTCCCTTATATAAACTATCAATTAAATCATAGTACATTATAAAATGCAGTTTATTTATTGCATTGGCACGCTGCCAATACTTGCTTTCAGCATTAGAAATCTTTTCAAAATTACTAATTAAATCCTCTATTTTTATATCATTTATAGTTTCGACTTTTAAACCTATTAAATCTTTATAGCCATCAGTAGCATTAATAATATAATAACCATCAACTAACTCATCGATCATAACAGGTATAGTTTGAGCAATCTCATCTTTCTTCCAGATGTCAATATGACCATCGCCAATACTATAAATTAATTCTCGTAATCTCCATTCCTTTTGACGTTCACTAAGATTAGGTAAATCTCTTTCTAGTTGTTCATACTTTGCTTTAAAAGCTGCTTCACCATACCTGCAAAATGGTTCTGGATTATACCAAGTCAAATCATGATATAACTGCTCTAAATCCGCCTGCCATTCTTCCAAGGTGAACTTCGGAACTTCTTCTTTTTTTTCTGTTTTATTATTTTCTGTGACTTTTTTATTGTCACAATTTTTCTCTGTTTTAGCGTCTTTAGACTTATCACTTGGAGAATTTTTCCCGGTTCCAGCACAAGCTGTAAAGAGTATAACAAAAACAAGAGCCAAGCTAATTATTTTAAATGTTTTTTTCATGGCCTTTCCTCCTGTTTAAATTTAACCAACACATCTAAAAATATTTTAAATGTTTAAATTCAAAACTCCAGTAAAAATAATAAAAGTTAAACACAACTCGCAAATTTTATGATATGTAAATCTAATTTGATTCAACTTCCCCCTCATAATAAGACATATCAACTGGTTTAGCTGGAGAAATTGTTGATATAGCATGTTTATATATCATCTGTTGCTTTCCTTCAGTTTCGATAATCAAAGTATAAGGGTCAAATCCTTTTACATAGCCTCTGATTTGAAAACCGCTAATAAGATAAACTGTAATTTGCACCTTGTTTTTTCTAACTTGATTTAAAAACACGTCTTGTAATTTAATCATAAATAACCTCCTAATTTTTCTAAACATAATTATACTATTTAGTAGTACCCCTCAATTATAACACATTATTAACTAAATATCACTTGTAATTTTCAATTTTTTCACATTTTTGTAACTAATATTGAAAAAAATATATAAACTGTAATGATATATATTAAATTATTTGGCTTTAAGATAACCATAATACTGATGATTGTAGGTTTCCTTGTATTTCCCTAAAAGTAATGAATTCATTTTTTCTGTAAACGCTTGGTAACTAATCGCTTTGATACTAACATCAAATTCGACACTATCAGTATAATTAATTTTAAAAATTAAGTTTTGATTTTGATTAAGTTCATATTCAATTAATTCTTTTTGAGCATAACCCACTACAAACTTTACATCGACATAGTTGTCAAGTTCTACCAGTTCTGCTTTTGCTATTGTATCAAGCACCACACCAGAATAGGCACGTTGCAAACCACCTGTTCCTAATTTAATACCGCCAAAATACCTAGTTACAACAACTGCCACATTCATAATTTGATTATTTTGTAAAACATTTAAAATCGGTTTACCCGCAGTTCCTGATGGTTCGTTATCGTCAGAATATTTCACCACTTCATAATTTTTACCAATCACATAAACAGGAACATTATGGGTAGCCTTATAATGTGTTTTCGATATACTTTGGACAAATTCCTTTGCCATTTCTTCACTCTCAACCGGTGCAATATTACAGATGAATTTGGACTTTTTGATAACTATCTCATCTTCATAAGGTTTTAAAATTACTTTCATTACTCAACCTCAAACTGCTTAAATTCTTGATATACATCAGGTGTCATCACCGCCTCAACTAAACTACCGGTTTCAGCATATTCAGTTTCTAAAATGGTTGCTTTTTTTATTATAGCATCATAGTATTTAGAACTTTCATAAGGAATCAGAAACTTAGCGGTTACATCTTTGCCAAATAAATTTTCCGTCATCACCTTTACAACATTTTCAACACCATGACCATCAATTGCTGAAATATAATTTTTTTCACTTACAAAATCAGGTTTAGTTAAATCAATCTTATTATACAGACTAATCACTTTGCTTTCATCAACACCTAACGACTTTAAAGTTTCCAATGTAACTCTTTTATGCATCTTATGATTTTTATCTGACACATCAATTACATTAAATACCAAATCCGAATCTTTAACTTCCTCTAACGTTGATGAAAACGCTTTAACAAGACCATGTGGTAAGTCACTTACAAACCCAACTGTATCCGTCATAATGATAGTTTTATTATCAATTTCTAATTTTCTACTATAGGTATCAAGTGTTGCAAAAAGCATATCCTTTGCAAAAACTTTTGCATCATCATTTTTCGCACCAAATCTATCCACAAATAAATTTAAAAGCGAAGACTTTCCGGCATTGGTATAACCAACTAACGCCACCGTCTTAACATTATTTTTTATTCTTGACCGTTTAGTAAGAGCAACCTTTTCTTCGGCTTGCTTTAACCTTTTAGCAAGGTCTGCTATCTTGTCGTTAATCTTTCTTCTATCAAGTTCCAATTTTTGCTCACCAGGACCACGTGTACCGATTGCTTTGCTACCGCTACTAGCACCACCTGTTTTAGATAAATTTTCATTAACACCAATTAATCTAGGTAAT
>PDWI01008390.1_pt1 | contig 12189 bp, 10 predicted proteins | sample 1430891 | NCBI WGS metagenome assembly PDWI01 (sample SAMN01162508, study PRJNA174530) | Oral metagenome, whole genome shotgun sequencing project. | biome: Marine environment; feature: Marine mammal; material: Swab sample of the gingival sulcus; isolation source: swab sample of gingival sulcus...
CTATTTTTAATAAAATTTTTTACCCTCTTTCTGAGCCTAAAGTTGATGGTGGTGTTGATTATAATAAAGATGGAGTTGAGTTAAGGGCTATTGAGGAAGAGTATGTTTTTGAAGTTGGTGTTACAGACCCACAAAACTCTATTTTAAAATACAATAGTCTTACAAATGAGTGGGAATTTGAAGATCCTATGAACTATTATTCTATAGATAATGATGGTAATGCAACTCTTGAAGAAGAAGGGTTTAAGTGGTCTTATGCTAAATTTGATAGAGAAGCTTGGAAATTTATAAAGAGGAAAAAGATTTTTGACTTTAAAAAAGTTATGGAAGTTGAATATATTCTAAAGGTAGAGACAAGAAAGGGGACTGTTTCTAGTTTTAGAGTTTATGGTTTTCCATATTTAAGTAAAAAACCTATGGCTTCTCTTGCTATGTGGTTAAAAGAGGTAACACTTAATAGATTATGGCATATGCAAGTTCCAAAATATTGTTGGAAGAACACCGTAGGCTGGCTTACAAAGGGTCAAAAGATAGATGGAGCTATTTCAGGAAATATTTATTATAATGTTTCTGGATTCTCTGGTTCTGGTAATATTAATGACTATTCAGATTTTACAGGTATTCAAGTTGGACTAAACAAGGAATTGAGTGTTAAAGTTCCTTCTAATCCAACACCAAATCAAAGATATGAACACTTGTTAGATTTTTGGATAGATTGTCCTCTTTATGGTAGATTTAATGGCAATTTGAATATAGGTGTTAGAGACCTTGTTCTACAGTGGGGTATCTGGTCTAACGATCCAAAAGAAGGCTCTTTTGTCATTACTAGAGAAGGTTTTCCAGAAATAAATTTAGACTTTAATGATTTAATTAGTATTATACCTAATTGGGATGCTGAAAATTCAGACAATCAACAAGGATATGGATATGATTATAAGGATATTTTAGATGGGGATGAAGAGAAGTTCTCATCATCAAATACTTGGACAAGAATTAACTTTTACTATAATCCAGAGCCTGTTAATTTTTCGATTGGAAAAAATAATTGGTATGAAAAAGATGAAGTTAACTGGTCTATTCAATACGAAGTAAATTAAAAGGAGTTTATTATGAAATTTAAAAATATATTATTAACTATATTTATTATATTTTTTGCTTTTGCTTGTAAATGGGATATTCCTAAAGGTCCCTTTTATAATTTAAAAAATGATGAAGTTTTAAGTCCTATGGACTACTTTTCAAATGGATTTAAAGATATTGATATAATTGTTTTTGAGGCTACATTTCCAGAAGATGTTAGTAATGAGATTGCATCTTATCATTGGGATGTAAAAAATATTTTTGGAGAAACTGTTTTAGAATCAAGTGAAGCTACTTTTTCTACTGAATATGGAATGCTTCCTGATGAGTATGTTGTAATATTGACAATATACAATAGTGATGAAAGCTTTAAAAGATCCTTTAAAAAATCTTTTATTGTTATTGAAACAGAAAAAACTAATGAGCTTAAAGTTCTAGGTTTTACTGATCCTGAAAACCAAGACACTGGAGATTCTCAAAATGATAGAATTACAAAAGTGAACACAGGTTTAAAATTTAGTTGTGAGGGGCCAGCTAGTAAAAAAGTAAGTCTTTCTGTAAAATGTACATACCCAAGTTACGAGAAAAATTTCCCAGAAAATCCAGAAACTATAGATGATGAAGGAAAAGCTATTATAACTATAAATGAAACTTTGGCTGACGGTATATATCAATGTCAACTTATAGGTAAAGATAGTCAAGGAAAAGATATATCAAGTTTCCCAATATTTTTTACAGTTGATACGACTGCTCCAAACCTTAGTTGGAAAAATGCCGGTGAAAATCTTAGTTTTGAATATGGAACTACTGATGTTATTGCATATGCTATAATAAAAGACGAAAATGGAGATCCAGGATATGTTGAATTTACTGCTACTAACTTTCCACAAGCTGATTTAGAAAAATATAAAGGTTTTAACCCTTACATGTTAGGAACTCAAAATATATCTGTTACTTCAACTGATGTAGCTGGTAATGTAGGTAATACTATTACTAGAGGGTTAACTATAACTAAACCTTTAGACTCTGACCTCCCTGTTATAAAAAATGGAGGTTTTGAAGCAAGTGTGGGAGCTTCTGCAAGAGATTCAAAAGAATCACACTTTAAATCTAGTGACGAAACTAATGGCATACCTTATGCTGAAAATGTTGGTATTGCTAATGATTGGAATATAGATGCCGCAACTGCCCTAAAAGTAAAAAATACAACTTGGACTGGAGAAGAAGAATTTACAGGAGAAGGTCCTTTTAGAGTTGATAGAGAGCAAAATAAAAGATCTTGGTATAAATATTTTGTAATAGCGGTTAGAAATGACATTAAAAGAACAGGAGATAACTCTTTTTGGTTTTCTGGTTGGATACAATCTCCTGCAGTTTCTTGGAAATACCCACATTGCTACTATAATCAATTTTGGGGAACTATTAAACAAGATAGTATCTCTATAAAAGAAAAAGTTCCATATAAGTTATCTACTTGGGTTTTAATTAAATCTGATAAAGATAAATATATTCCAGATGTTATTGGTAAACTTGCCATTAAAAATGGTGATAGTGTTGGATTTTCAACAGATGGAGATTTTGAAATAGACTCTACTGGGGAAGTTGTTATTGATATAAATAAATTTGATAAAGATGTATGGACAGAAGTCAGTTTAAATTTTATACCAATGAAAGATTGTGATATATCCATAGAATTTACAAAAAGTAAAAAAGAAGGAAATCCTCTTAGCACTTGGGGTTGCGATGTATTTATAGATGATATTACTATTACTTATGGCACCTTTTCTGAAGTAAATTAATCTGTTTTTAATGCCCTACTTGAAAAAGTAGGGTATTTTTTTTGTAAAATTTAAAAATCCAAAACCACCCTACAGTGTGAGGGTTAGGGATAGTAGTGGTGCGAAGCAGTGTTTTTGCAAAGCAAAAATACCGAAGCCACGAATAGCCCGACGGCTTTAGCCGTAACCCCCAATTAATCTATATTATTTTCTAATGTATTAGATTTATCTTCTTCTATACTGCTTTTTTCTATATCTTTTTTAATATTTTTTTCGATAAGGACAAAGCTATCAAAAAATGCTGAAATTTCCTTGTCCGTAATGGGCTTCTTCTCCTTAAAAAGACCAATCTGGTAAAGTCGATTGTCAACTAGAAATGCCTGATAAACTATGCTATATTTCGTATCAGAAAAATTTGCAGAAGCTCCTACCCTCTTGCCATAACCATTTTTAATTTCAACCTCTTTTGCCCAATCAAATTTGCTAAATCCTTTATTCTTAAATCCATAAGATAGATTGCCATCTATAAGTTTTTGCTTACTAACTTTACCAAGAATATCTTCTGGATAGTCATTAAAACTTACAACATAGGAAGATTTAAAATCGCTAGTCTCAACTAAAAGCTGGAAATCAAAAATTGTTATTAGTCCAAACTCACTGTTTATATCTTTAGAGCTAATGTATGGCTCTTGGTTAAAGAAATTTATTTTAAAGTTTTCTCCTTCATCTTTATATAAATTTTTACTAACTTTTTCTGTATTTATTTTCTGACAAGATATTAGTGTTAGTATGGCAAATATAATTGCAATCGCTCTTTTATTCATTTTTAAAATCCCATCTCTTTTTTTAGAAGATTTACTTTTTTTTGTGCAATTTCTCTAGCTTTTTTTCCACCTTCATCTAATATTTTATCAATTTCATCTTTGTTTTCCATTAGTTGTAGATATTTTTCTCTCATTGGTTTTATTTGCTCATTCATTGCTTCAAATAGAGTTTGTTTTGCCTCGCCCCAGCCCATTCCACCAGCTAGATATTTTTTTGCTAGAGAATCTTGTTCCTCTTTACTTGCAAATAGTTTATAAAGTGAAAAAACAGAACAGTTATCTGGATTTTTTGGCTCTTCAACACTTTGTGAATTTGTTACTATTTTCATTACAGATTTTCTTAGTTTTTTTTCATCTAAAAATAGTGCTATTGTGTTGTTATAACTCTTGCTCATTTTTCTTCCATCTGAACCAATAATTGTCATTGTTTCATCTGATACTAAAGGTTTTGGAATTGTCAAGAGATCTTTTTTATATGTTCTATTTACTGCCTCTGCAATATCTGCAGCAATCTCTATATGCTGAACTTGATCTTTTCCTACTGGTATATAATCAGAATCAAAGAGTAGTATATCTGCTGCCATTAATATTGGATATGTGTATAAGCCCATATTTACACCGAAGTCTTCATCTCTGTTTTTCTCAATATTTTCTTGGACTACTGCTTTATAGGCATGGGCTCTATTCATTAAACCTTTAGCTGTAAAACACATTAATTGTGTTGCAAGCTCAAATGTTTGTGGAACATCTGACTGTCTGTAAAATAGAACTTTTTCAGGGTCTAGTCCGCAAGCTAACCAGGTAGCAGCAACTTCATATGTATTATCTTTTAATACAGAAGGATCTTTTATTGTATTTAGTGCATGATAATCTGCAATAAAATATCTTGCATCATACTCTTCTACTAGAGATAGTGCTGGCTTTATTGCTCCTAAATAATTCCCTATGTGTGGTTTCCCTGTTGGCTTAATACCTGTTAATACTACTTTACTCATTTTTACTCACTTGTTTTTTAGATTTATTACTTTTTCTAGCTTTTATGCTATTCATTATTTTAATACGAATAGGAACTTTCTTTTTCTCAATACTTGAAGAAGTTCCTCCCTTACCTATCATAATACTAATAAATTGTAGGCTAGGAATTTTTTCACATATTATTTTTATTGTCATAACTATTGGAACTGATAAAAACATTCCTACAGGCCCCCACATCCAACCCCAAAACAGTAATGCAAATAGAACAACAAAAGGACTTAATTCAAATCTATTACCTTGCACCATTGGATCTATAAAATTTCCGATAATCATCTCAATAAGTAGAGAAGATATAATAACTGCTAAAATAGGTCCCCAACTTGGAAAAAATTGTGCAAAACCCATCATTGAAACTAAAACAACAAATAATATAGAACCTATTGTTGGAATAAAATTAAGAACAAATGCTAAAAATGCCCATAACACTGGAAAATCCAAGCCAATAATTTTTACAGCAATATAAATACAAAGACCTGTAATCAAACTTAAAATAAATTTTGTCCTTAAATAACCAACTACATCAGAAGATATTTCATCAAATATATCATCTTTATCTCCATTTACCTCATCTTTAATTTTCTCTTTTCCTAGGCACTTATAAATTTTCTCCTCTAAAGATGTAAACTCAACAAAAAGAAATAGTATTAATAGAAAGATTAATCCAATTTTTGAAGCAAAAGTAAAAGCACCACCAGATATTGTCTTCATCCAAGCTCCAATATGCTTGCTCCACTTAATCCCTTTAGTAAAAGAAGCAATATCATAATTTTTATTATCTATATTAAATTTAGCAAATACAGAACCTAATGAATTATTCATATTCTCACTCATAGTAGAGTATGTTTCTGAAAATTTCTGTTGATATTTAGGATATTCATTAGCAAATGTTGATAAAGTATTTGTTACAAATAGTGTAAATAAAAAAAGCATCAAAACTAACAATAATACCGAAACTAATATTGCTAAAATACTTGGAAACTTCCACTTTTTTTGTAAAAATTCTATCAAAGGTTTAAAAATAAAAGCTAAAAATATTGCAATTGCAAATGGAATAAAAAATGAACTCATAAACTTCAATACTGCACAAACTATAATTAAAGTTATAATTCCCAATAAAAATACTTTTACATCAATATTTTTTCTATCATTTCCAATCATAATGTAATCTATCAAAATAATAGAAAAAAGAAAAGTATAAAAAAAATATTTTTTTTCAAATTCATATTGAAACACTATATATTGTGTGATAATATATGCTTCGCAAGTGACATAACACTATATTTTGTGTAAAAAAGGAGGGTTTTTATGCAATGTCCACACTGTGGAAAAACAGATGATAAAGTATTAGAATCTAGACAAAATTCTACTGGTTCTATTATCAGAAGAAGACGCGAGTGTTTGAATTGTTCTTACAGATTTACATCTTATGAAAAAATAGAAGAAAAACCCTTAATGATTGTTAAAAGAGATGGCGAAAGAGAACTTTTTTCAAAAGAAAAACTTCAAAAAGGTATATACACAGCTATTAGAAAGAGAGATATTCCTGCAGAAACTGTGGACTCAATGTTAGCTGACATAGAAGATGTTGCAGAATATCATGGTAAAACTACTCACGAAATAAGCTCTTCTCTTCTTGGTGATTTAGTTATTGAAAAGCTAAAAGAGATGGATGATATAGCATATATTAGATATGTTTCTGTATATAAAAATTTTCAAAATACAGATGAATTTATAAAAGAAATCAAGGAGATAAAGGCTCCGAACAAAAAGGGTAAAAAAGATGTCAAATGATTGGAAAGAATTTTTAAGGACTGAAAAAGTAAAAAGTAATGGTGTTCTAAAACAAATTGTAAAAAGAGATGGCTCTGTTGAAAAGTATGATAAATATAGAATCTCTAGTGCAATAAATAGAGCCTTTCTAGCAACAACAGGTGAAGAAAACTCTAGTCTGGTAGCAAAACTTACAGATGAAGTCGAAGATGAAATAAAAGAGATGATGAAAACTCGTCATCAAAATTCAATTCCTGCTGTTGAAGAGATACAAGACATAATAGAAACTGTTCTAATTAAAAATAGTTTAATAAAACCAGCAAAAGCTTTTATCCTCTACAGAGCAAAACACGAAAATATTAGAGACACAAAAAAGCTTATGCTCGATATTGACACAACAATGGATGGTTACCTTGAAAAATCTGACTGGAGAGTAAATGAGAATGCAAATGTAAATTTCTCTTTAGGTGGATTAATTCTACACAACTCTGGAGCAATAACTGCAAACTACTGGCTAAAAAATATATACACAGAAGATATTGCCGAAGCACATAAAAGTGCTGCTTTTCATATTCACGACCTATCTATGTTCTCTGGATACTGTGCAGGGTGGTCTTTAAGACAGTTAATAACAGACGGTTTAGGTGGTGTAAAAGATAAAATTCAATCTAAACCTGCAAAACACCTGTTAACTCTAGTTCAACAAATTGTAAACTTTTTGGGAATAATGCAAAATGAGTGGGCTGGAGCTCAAGCTCTATCTAGCTTTGATACATACCTTGCTCCATTTGTAAAAAATGAAAATCTAAGTGAAAAAACTGTAAAACAAGCACTTCAAAGTTTTCTATTTGGAGTGAACACTCCATCAAGATGGGGAAGCCAAGCACCTTTTACAAATATAACACTTGATTGGGAGTGTCCTGCTGATTTAAAAGATAAACCTGCAATCGTTGGAGGTGAAGAAAAAGATTTTACTTATGGTGATTGTAAAAAAGAGATGAATATGATTAACAAAGCATTTATAGAATTAATGCTTGAAGGTGATGCTAATGGAAGAGGTTTTCAATATCCTATACCAACATATAATATAACTTCAGACTTTGACTGGGATGGAGAAAATACAGATTTACTATTTAAGATGACTGCAAAATATGGAACACCATACTTCCAAAATTTTGTAAATAGCAACCTTAATCCAGAAGATGTTAGATCTATGTGTTGCAGACTTCAACTAGATAAAAGAGAGTTAAGAAAAAGAGGTGGTGGTCTATTTGGCTCTGATGAATTTACAGGCTCTATTGGGGTTGTTACAATAAATCTACCAAGAATAGGTTATCTATCAAAAACAAAAGAAGAGTTTTATAAAAACTTATACAATCTAATGGATATTGCAGCAAAATCACTAATCATAAAAAGAAAAGTTATAAACAGACTTTTAGATGCTGGACTATTTCCATATACAAAGCAGTATCTTGCACACTTAAATAACCACTTCTCTACAATTGGAGTTTGTGGAATGAATGAGTGTCTTCTAAATTTTATGGGCAAAGACCTAATTGATGATGATGCTAGAGAATTTGCTAATGAAGTTCTAGAAAATATGAGAGAAAAATTATCAGAATACCAAGAACAAAGTGGAGACCTATTCAACCTAGAAGCTACACCAGCAGAAAGCACAAGTTATCGTTTAGCTAGACACGATAAAAAACAATATCCAGATATAATAACCAGTGGAGAAAAAGATCCATACTACACAAACTCAACACAACTTCCAGTGGACTTTACTGAAGACATATTTGAGGCACTAGATTTGCAAGAGCCTTTACAAACAAAATATACAGGTGGAACAGTTTTCCACGGACTACTTGGAGAAGAGATAAAAGATATAGAAGCTTGTAAAAATCTTGTAAAAACTATATGCACAAACTACAAAATACCATATTTTACAATTTCTCCAGTTTACTCAATATGCCCAAAACATGGGTATCTAGCTGGAAAACAGTTTAACTGTCCAAAATGTAAAAAAGAAGAACAAATTATTATAAAGGGAAAAATTAAAAAATTAGAAGAAGAAAAAAAGAATTTTATCAACAAACAATAAGGAGGGAATTATGATAAAAGTTCAAGAAATCGATGAAAAAATAGAGGAATTAAAAAAAGAGTTAGCCTCTGTAAAGGGAACAGAAACAGAAGTCTATGCAAGAATAGTAGGCTACTACAGATCTGTAAACAACTGGAACAAAGGAAAAAGAGAAGAGTTTAACTACAGAAAAAGATATACAAATGTAGATGAAAAACCAATCTATACAAAAATATCTCCTATAAAAGAAGCTATTCTAGAAACAGCTAAAGAGCAAAATTTTGCAAATACAGAATTTTTCCAAAAATCTGATTTAACATATAAATTTTTCTATAGAAATAGATGTCCAAACTGTCCTAGTGTAAAAACACTATTGTCTGAAACTTCACTTGAAGTAACAAACATAAATGTTGATACAGAGCAAGGTTTTGATGAAGCAAGAAAATATGTAGTTAAATCTGCTCCAACAGTAATTGCCTTAAACAAAAAAGGTGAAGAAGTTAACAGATTTTTAAATGCTCAAGAGCTTGGAAAATTCTTAAATAAAATTGATGTCTCTAAATAGACATTTTTAGATGAATATTTTAGACAGATATTTTAGATAGAAATTTTTAAATAGATACTTCTAAACTATGAATAGAACAAATGAAAAATGCTGTGAAGAAAATAATAAAGAAGATTACTTTGGACTACAAAAAGTTTCACTAATTGATTTTCCAAACACCGTAGCAGCAACAATATTTACAGGGGGGTGCAATATGAGGTGCCCCTACTGTCACAATCCTGAATTAATTTCAGGACAAACACCAGTTGATTTTATCAGTAAAACCCAACTCTTTAATTATCTAAAAAAAAGAAAATCGGTGCTAGGTGGAGTCTGTATGACTGGAGGAGAGCCTACTCTATTTAAAAATCTAAAAACCATAATAGACGAAATCCATGACCTAGGATTAAAATTCAAATTAGATACAAATGGAACAAATCCAGAAATACTAAAAAACCTAAAACCAGACTTTATAGCAATGGATATAAAAACATCACTAGAAAAATATCATCTACTAGGCTTTAAAAATTCCCAAAAAATAGAAGAATCAATAGAATACATAAAAAATTCCCAAATACCACATGAATTTAGAACAACCTGTGTTCCAACAATAGTTGACAAAAACGACATAGAAAAAATAATTCCACTAATAAAAGGTTGCGACCTATACTCAATCACAAATTTCAACAACACCCAAACACTCGATCCAGAAATGAGCAAAATCGCTCCCTACCCCGATACATACCTAGAAGAGATAAAAACCAAGCTAATAAAAAAAGGAATAAACTGCATAATAAAATAAATCATCAGGGGGAATTTTTTGATTTGCAAGCAAATCAAAAAAACAGGCTTTCCGCTTGTATCTTCTCTTTTTCTCTTCTATCCTTGTAAGCTTTGGGTTATCACCCAAAGCTTTTTTAGCACTAAAAAAAGAGAAGGATATCGCTACAATCCTTTTCCCAGAAAAAAAACTTAAACATATTGACTAATGAACATATGTTCATTATATTAAAAATATGCCTAGACCAGAAAAAAAGAGAATGGTAGATTTACCACCAATATTTAACTCATTTAAACCAACAGGATTTAAAAAAACTAACTTAAAAAAAGTTTCACTATCTATCGATGAGTATGAAGCTATAAGATTAGCAGACTATGAATGTTTAGACCAAAAAAAAGCTTCAGAGATTATGGGAATTTCTAGACCAACTTTTACAAGACTGATAGAAAAAGCAAGAAAAAAAGTTTCTACATTTATCATTGAAGGAACAGAATTAAATTTAGAAGGTGGAAATATAGACTTTAGAGAAAACATTTTTAGATGTAAAGATTGTTCAAAAACTTTTAAAGTAGCCTTAGATAATAACATAGAAAGTTGTAAAAATTGTGGATCGAAAAATTTAGTAGATATTGCTAGAGGTTATGGACACAGAAAGCACTGTAAAAAACAGATAAAAGAATCTAGCAAAAGTTGTAACAAAAATAGATGTGGAGGTAATAACCTTGCTAAAGGTGGCAATTGCAAGTGGTAAAGGTGGAACAGGGAAAACTACCCTATCTGTCAACCTAATAAACTATATAGCTGAAAAAAAACTATATAATAAAAACATATTAGTTGATTTAGATGTTGAAGAGCCAAACTCTAGCCTCTTCATAAAAGAAGAGAGTAATTCCACAAAAAAAGTATATAAAAAAATACCAAAATGGAACATAGAAAAGTGCAACCCAGAATGTAAAATATGTTCAGATATATGTAGATTTAATGCCGTTTTAAAAATGGGAAGTAATATATTAGTTCTACCAAATCTTTGCCATAGCTGTTTTGCCTGTAGTGAGCTATGCCCAAACAGTGCACTTCCAATGGAAAAAAGTGAAATAGGAAAAATAAAAGAAATAAAAACACCAACATTTGATTTCATTGAAAGTAGATTAAATATTGGAGAAGAAAAATCAGTCCCACTAATTACTAAAACAATAAAACATATTGAAAAAAACTACTCATCTGGAATAGCAATCCTCGATTCACCTCCAGGATCTTCCTGTCCAGTAATAGAAGTTACTAAAAATTCAGATTTAATTATTCTAGTCACAGAGCCTACACCATTTGGACTACACGATCTAAAATTAGCTGTCCAAACACTAAAAGAACTAAAAAAGCATATTGTAGTAGTTATAAATAAATATGGCATTGGAAATGATGATGTAATAGACTACTGCAAAAAAGAGAATATAGAAATTATAGCAAAACTTCCTAATATGAAAAAAATTGCTCAACTATACTCAAAAGGAGAACTAATATATAAAGAAGTGCCAGAATTCAAATATGAGTTAAAAAAAATTTATAACTACATAAATGTTTTTTTAAGGAGCAAAAAGATATGAAAGAGGTAGTAGTAATTTCTGGAAAAGGTGGAACAGGAAAAACTTCACTAACAGCATCTTTTGCTATGCTACAAGGTAAAAATCTAGTTGTAGCTGATTGTGATGTAGATGCTGATGATATGCACCTACTTCTTAACCCAAAACAAAAAAACTCTAAAGAGTTTTATAGTGGCCTAGAAGCTACCATAGATTACAGTAAATGCATAAACTGTGGAAAATGCTATAAAGTATGTAGATTTAGTGCTATAAACTTTATAAAAAAAAATGATAAAAAAATATACCAAATAGATAAAATAGATTGTGAAGGTTGTGGATACTGCTTTGAAGTATGTCCAAATAAAGCTATAAAATTAGAAGATGCAAATGTTGGAAAAATATTTACATCAGAAATAAAAACCAATACAACAATGATAAATGCAAGATTAAATGCAGGAGCAGATAACTCTGGTAAATTAGTAGCAGAGGTAAAACAGTTAGCAAAAAACGAGGCTGAAAAACTGGATGTAGATTTAATATTAATTGATGGCTCTCCAGGAATTGGCTGTCCAGTAGTATCATCAATTACAGGTGCAGACTATGTAATATTAGTAACTGAACCAACAAAATCAGGCTTCCACGACCTAGAAAGAGTTTATAAGCTTATAAAAAAGTTTAAAATAAAAGCAGGAATTATAATAAACAAATATGACATAAACA
>PDWI01008391.1_pt1 | contig 12187 bp, 8 predicted proteins | sample 1430891 | NCBI WGS metagenome assembly PDWI01 (sample SAMN01162508, study PRJNA174530) | Oral metagenome, whole genome shotgun sequencing project. | biome: Marine environment; feature: Marine mammal; material: Swab sample of the gingival sulcus; isolation source: swab sample of gingival sulcus...
TTTTTATTAATTTTATAATCAAATCCGTAAATTGCCGTATGTCCAAGCATTTTACTTAAATTGTCGTAAGAATTTGTAATATTTTCATAATTCACTGAATTTATAATACTTTGTCTTACAGTGGTATCTATTGCAGATGATAAATCATTGAAACGAAATTTGTAAGTTCCAAAAATTCTCATTTTATAAAATTCATATTCTATGTTAAATGTGTTGAAACTTCGGTAATCCTCTCCGTGAAAATAAGTAAGTGAAGTAGATATTTTAAGTCCTTTTTTTCGCTCTTCTTTTAGCACGACATTTATAACATTGGCAACATCGGAATCGTATTTTGCCGAAGGGTTATTTATAATTTCGATGCTTTCAATATCTTTCGGCGATAGCGAACTAATATCTTTATTACTGGTTGCACCGTCAATAAGAACTAATACATTGGGGTTTCCCATTACTTTTATGGATTGGTCTGTTCGGCGAACGCTTACTCCGGGTGCTTTTTTCAATACATCTAATCCTGTTTTACAATTTTTCAGACTGATAGAATCAGGTACAAAAACTATTTTATCAATATTTGTATTTTTACCTACCTGATTTGCAGTGATTTCTATCTCATCTAATTGTTTTACATCTTTGATTAAATAAATTTTTAGGTAATAATAATTTCTTTCATTGCTTAGGTCAAGATGTATTTTTTTTGTTTCGTATCCAAGACAACTAATTATTAATTTGTATTTTTTTCGTTCTACTTTATTGATTTTAAAACGTCCCAAAGTATCGGACATAACGCCATATTCTAACTCATTGGTGCTATCATCTAATAATTGAATTGTCGCAAAATTTATTTTCTCGGCACTTACCGAATCTATGAAAACTCCCATAAATTCTAAATTTTTCTGAGCAAATGTTAGATTTACAGAAAATAACAATATGATTAAAATATACTTTTTATTCATTTCTAAATCATTTTTATCATATCATACAATTTACCATTTTTTAAGTTTCATTTTGATTAGGAGCTTTAAAACGTTGAAATTTTTTTATCAAGACATTAAGTCAACCTTACTTTTTTGTCTTTACTTATCATTATTGAAGGTAAAATAACATTTTTTATACTCATATATCAAGTTCCTTTTTATACCACAAATATACATGATAATTTTCAATTATTTATAATTCAATATCTGTGAAATCGAAAAAGACAGTTATTTAATTTTACTTAAAAAAAGTCTCGAAATTCGGCTTAAATAAATTTGTATTTTTAAGAAGAATATTTTACAATTGTAATAATAAACAATTCTTTATTTATGAAGAAAGTATTTGTGAAAACGGGCTTGTTTTTTAATTGGTTTTTTGCCTTATTGCTTATATTATCCGGCTTATCCGTGTATATAAACCCAAGCGTATTTCCTTATACTGCCATTCTTGGTTTATCCTTTCCGTTTTTATTGCTCATCAATGTAATTTTTCTTTTTTTTAGAATTTTCGGCAAAAAAGTATATTTTTTTATACCCCTGATTGCTATTTTGTTAAGTTATTACAGAATACAAGATTCTTATGCTTTTAAAAAACAAAAAGTAATCGGTGCATCTGTTAATAAAATAAAAGTATTTTCCTACAATGTTCGCATGTTTGACTATTTTAATTGGACGGGAAAGCAATGCGGCGACAGCATCTTTTCGCTTATGGAAAAAGAAAATGCTGATATTGTCTGTTTGCAGGAATTTTATTCTCGGAAAGGCTTTAATTATCAAAAGAAAATTTCAAAAAACCTGCATTATAAATATTTTGTCCATTCATCTGAAAATAAAAAGCGTTTTTTCGGAAGTGTGATTTTCAGCAAATATCCCATAGTCGCAAGCGGAACGCTTAAAACAGACCAAACTTTACACCGCTGTATTTATGCCGACATTGTAAAAAATCGGGATACTTTCAGGGTATATAATGTTCATTTGGCTTCTGTTCATTTGGATAAAAGCGACTATGAGTTTATGAAAAATATTGATATAAAAGACAATAATATAAAAGAGGCAAAAGGCATCGGGAAAAAATTAATTGACGCTTATGAAAAAAGGGGGCGGGAGGCTCAAACCGTACATGCGCATATTCAAGCATCGCCTTATAAAGTGATTGTTTGCGGCGACTTTAATGACACACCTGTTTCCTACGCATATCACAAAATCAAAGGAAACCTTAAAGATGCCTTTATACAATCGGGCATAGGCATTGGGCATACTTATGCGAAATACCTGCCTTTTCTGAGAATTGATTTTATTTTTCACGATAAGGCAATGAGCACAAAATCTTATAAACGTTTACGAAAAAACTTTTCGGATCATTTTCCGATAAGCAGTGAAATAGAGTTGTAAAACCGGCAAAAGAAAGTTTGATTAATATAAACAGTTGCCCAAACATAAAATAAATTTTAAACAATATCAGAAATAAATAATATGGATACCCTTACAACAATGTACGAAAAACTCGGACTGTTCTATCTGGGAAAAGAAGTAGATACGGAATCGCAAGAAATGACTGACAATTTGCTTTTGTATAAGAGCAAACATTTCACAACACATGCCGCATTAATAGGAATGACCGGCAGCGGAAAAACCGGTTTAGGAATTGGTATTATAGAAGAGGCAATATTAGACAATGTCCCGGCAATAATCATTGACCCAAAAGGAGATATGGGCAACCTTTTACTTAGTTTTCCGGACTTAAAACCGGAAGATTTTGAGCCGTGGGTAGATCCGGGAACAGCCGAGACAAAAGAGCTTTCCATAAAAGAATTTGCGGCACAAACTGCCCAAACATGGGATAAAGGTATTCAAATGTGGCATCAAGATAAAGCGAGAATAAAGAATTTAAAAGACAATGCCGAATTTGTGATATACACACCCGGCAGTTCTGCCGGCATACAACTTTCTGTTTTGAGCAGTTTTGATGCTCCCTCAGAAGACACGCTCGATGATCCGGACACCTTTGCTTCGCTTATTAATTCGACTGTCAGCAGCATCTTAGCTTTGATAAAATTTAAAGGAGACATGCAACAAAGCAGAGAATACCTTTTGCTTTCATCTATTTTTACTTATGTATGGAAAAAACAAATAAACATTGGCTTAGAAGAACTCATAGGTTATGTTACCCGACCGCCTTTTGATAAAATAGGTGTTTTACCTTTAAAAAGTTTCTACGACCAAAAAGATCGTTTAGCTCTGGCAATGAAGCTCAATGCTGTACTTGCCGGTTCCGGTTTTTCAGCTTGGACAGAGGGGGAAAGTCTCGATATTCAAAATTTATTATACACCAAAGAGGGGAAAGCAAAAGTGTCCATTATTTCAATTTCGCATCTTGACGAAAGCCAAAGAATGTTTTTCGTTACATTATTTTTGAATCGTTACATTAGTTGGATGCGCCGACAAAGAGGAACATCTTCCTTAAAGACATTACTTTATATGGACGAAATATTCGGTTATTTCCCGGCAGTCGGAAATCCGCCGTCGAAAAAACCGATGCTTTTGCTTCTCAAACAAGCCCGAGCATACGGAACCGGTATTATTTTAGCCACCCAAAACCCTATTGATTTAGACTATAAAGGATTATCAAATATCGGCACATGGTTTATCGGTCGTTTGCAAACCAAACAAGATAAAGAACGGGTTATGGACGGATTGCTTAAAAGCGGGGAAAATTCATTGGATAAAAAAGAAATTGAGCATTTGCTATCGAATATTCGCAGTCGTGTATTTTTATTAAAAAGTGCGTACGAAGACCGTATTAAATTGATGCAAACGCGTTGGGTGCTGTCCTATTTAAGAGGTCCGCTCTCGAAAAATGAAATTCGCACATTAATGGCGGGTAGAAAAAAGAAAGCGGAAGATAAAAATGAAAAAGCAAAACCAATTTCGCAAAAAACACCTCCAAATACAAATCCCGAAAGCAATATTGTTCAATCGCTATTGTCGGAAGAAATTCAGCAATATTATTCCGGAAATACAGTGCAGGGTATTGTTGAATATAAACCGGTTTTATTTGCCGAGGGAAAAGTCCGTTTTGTCAATGCAAAAAAAGGCATTGATGTTGAAAAATCATTTTCTCAAAAATTCGATTTAAATGAGGGCATGACGGAACCGGATTTCGGCAAAGGCGAAAACACCGATTTTGACCCGGATTTATTCGATAAAAAACCGGCAGCGCAAAGTCGTTTTCATAATTTGCCCTCTTTTGTCGAAGAACTAAAAAATCTGAAACCCTTAGAAAAGGAATACTCCGACTATTTATACCGAACACAAAAAATAGAATTGTATAAATGTACGGCATTAAAAGCCGAAGCGAAGCCGGGAGAAAGTTTGCGCGATTTTAAAATCAGATTAAAGGATATAATCAGCGAGAAAAAAAATGAAGCCGTCGAAAAATTGCGCATTAAATACAGCTCAAAAGGAGCCAAATTACAAGCCCGATACGAGCGAATAGCTCTTAAATTAGAAAAAGAAAAAGCCGATGTAGCATCAAAGAAAACCGATACGGCGATGTCTTTGGGTATGGCAGTGATTGGTTCATTTCTGGGGCAAGGAACAAAACGCAAATTCAAGAGCGGAATGAGCAGCGCATCAAAAATTGCCAAAGAAAAAGCAGATGTAAAACGTGTTGAAAGCGAGTTAATGCAAATAAGACATGATATGCAAGCATTGAAAAAAGATTTGTCTCTGGATATTCAAGGCATCAAAACCAAATATAATATTGACAATTATAATATTTCAACAGCACATATAAAACCAAGGCGCACCGATATTTACGATATTAATATGTTCTTATTTTGGGAAGCGGAATAACCCGCATTTCGAGATTTTTTCAAAAGCCGGTAGTCGGCAATTATGAATGATTCGGCTTATAGAAGTGTGATTATTTTCTCATACAAAACAAAGTGTCCGGATAAAATTTATCCGGACACTTTGTTTTGTATGAGTGTTTTATTTATTTAACAACAAGTTTCCTTATGCGGTCATTTATTTTTATAAAATATACACCTGCCTCAAAATTTGACGTATTGATTTTAATATTTGAGGCTTTGTTACAGTTTTTCTCAAATACAAGTTTTCCGAGCGCATTGTATATTTTAATATCAGAGATAGGAGAATTTTCACTTGTAATATAAAATTCTTTAAAACAAGGGTTTGGATAAATATCAATATTTGTATCCATGTGGTTTTCATCAATAGATACATTGCTGTTAAAGAAATCTTTAGTGGCTTGAATAATATTGTTTTGTCCTTCGGATGTTGCCATTGCAAAATCGAAACCGAGATACACGGTTTTGTAGGTATTGTTGTTGCTTCTGACACCGCAATTTTTTGTTTCCTCGTTGTTATAGAAGAAGATAGGTACTCCTGTTCCTACGGCATCAACTACATCCGGATACATATTATTTCCGTAAACATCTGTAAGCGTAAAGTTTGCAATATTTCCAAAAAAATCATCTTCGGATTTTGCATAAACACTGTTGTTTTGCGAATCACCGTCATCTTTCCAGTCGGCACACAAATAATTTGTGTAGAATGCTTTAGTTTCGCTTGTTCCGTTGCCGGTAGCACTCCATGTGTCCCAGCCCACATCTTGTCCGGATATGAATAAATTACCGCCATTGTCAAGATATGTACTAAAAAAAGCTACGTTTTCATTTGTTAATGAAGGGAATGTCCAAGAAACGTTGAAATATACATTATCAATGGTTTGTAGTAAATCTTTTTTTCCGATAAGCCGGAATGTTTTATAATCACAAGCTGCATACTTTGTGATACCTGCCGCATCAAAAGCATTAAAAAACATTGGTTCAAAGTCTGACGGAGTACTGCTTGTTGAGCCAAATACACCTTGATTGTGTATCAATAAGGTCTGAACATTTGTCATGACATATACCGCTACTTGTACTTCGCTTAAATTCGGATTTGATATCGATTTGGCAGTAAATACATATTGGGCAACACCTGAGCTTGCTCCCGGTGTAATATCAATGGTGAAATTGGTAACAACTCCGGAGGCTAAATTTACGGTTGCTGTTTGGTCGTATGTATTCCCGGCTATTGTAAATGAACTGCTCCAATCTGAGGGTTGATTTATGCTTTGCAAACTTAGCTCAAAATCGTCATCGGCAGGCAATTGATTCTTGATACTTAAATCAAATGTGGATGTGTTGTTTGCTTGTCCGGAAAGGAAAGTTTCTTGCGGTGTTGTTATAACTGACGAAACTAAAGTTGTGCCGTCAATAGCCGGAATAACACAAGCGGAATAAACTTCTTGATGCGATTCGGTAACAAACACGGCAATTTCACAATCTTCTATAATGCAGGGAATAGAATTATAATCATCCGGAACGGTATAGGTATATGTTTTTTGAACGAGAGTTCCTTCTGTTGTTGTTGTAATTTCATCGCCCCATTGTCCGGTGATAAGATGTCGCAGCATATGTTTGTGCTCGTAGCTACTGCTTCCTCCTGATTGCGGTCCTATGATGCCGTTTTGTATTAATGCCACATTAATAAAATTGTTTGTGGCCGGACTGTTGGCAGTATAATATAATTCTACATTAACCGTAAGTTCTTTTGTGGCGGCATCATATTCAGATGACGCGCCTACATTTACGGGTGAAACTTCATTCAAAATCGTATTTGACGCTCCGGCCCAAGCACCTCTGCTCATTCCGGTGCTCGAATTACCCGGAAACAAGTGTCTGTTTACGGTTCCGGAGGGATATGAGGAAACGCCTGCTTGACCGGCAAGTGCATTGCCAAAAGGAGTTCGGTAGTCCGGTTCGCCCGGACCGGGGTTTGCATATCCGCCTTGATGAATATTTATCAAAACAACTCGCCCGGGATTATTGTCATAAATACCTTGCGCTATTTGGTGCCCGGACGGACAATAACCGCAATGAATGCCGGTAAATTCTTCCAATAGCACATTTTTGTTTTGCACTTGGGTTGAAACCAGAGTCTGTGCTTTGGTACTAAAAGCGATACTTAACAGTATAAGTAACGATAGGAAAACATTTTTTTTCATAAATTTAAATTTTAAAATTTGAATAATTTTACCCGAAAAATTAGTCGCACTTTGTGTAACTTGGATTAAAACTAAGAACAAAGGTATAAAAAAAAATGAAACAAAAAATTATAAGAATGTAAGACAATTTGCAGATTATAAACCCGGATTTCAAGACTTTTTTTGTAAAATCAAGAAGCTAACTTTATCCTTATCGAAGATTAAAAAATCGGAAGACCGAAGCTCGTGTTTATTTGCTGTGAGTGCGATTTTGCAATTTCATGGCTTTTGGAAATCGGCAAAAGTCCTCTTGCAGAAGAGGGAGGGCGATTAATTTTCAGAAGAAGCGTTCTTTTTAAAGAAAGTTTATGTCTATTTGCAAGATAAAATAAGGCATATAAACATAAATATAAATTAGTGCCGACAAAAAACGCTTTAAATTTAGAAATGTTTTTTCGTGATATTTACTTTACTCAATTTACAGATACTTAGGTATCATTTGATGTCCAAAAAGTAAAAATCTCATTTAAAATAACTAATTTTATAAATCAGATAGTTCTTTGCCGGCACTAAATTAATAGGATAGTTTTTTATTTCACAGCTTCAGCAAAAGCTGACTGTGCATTGGGTACTATAACATTTAACAGAAGTCCTAATTGAATTTTATCAGCCTTAGCAAGAACTCCCCAGCTATAACCATCTAATAAAATAACAAGAGCTAAGTTTTCTTCTAATTTAAAGATATAGTAATCTTCTAAAGTTGGAAATTTTGAACTTTCAAGAGTTTTTTGTATCAAATCTGTGAGTCGATTAAACAATGCTGCCGATGTTGCATCCGGATTTACTCCACTTAAAACTTGTCCGTCAGCCGTAGACCATATTGCTGTACGGATTAAGGAATCTCCCATGTCAGACTTCATTTGTTCAAGTCCTTCTTCTAATCTTCTAATATTCATGATTTTAATTATTAGTTCAATGTCGTTTAGTTAGTGTAATCTCATAATTTTTTGTAATTCATAGAATAAGGCTTCTTTTGTCTGTGTTTCCGTTCATTTTTTCTATTGGGTTTTACAAACTCATGAGTTCTGTACACACAATTTAATGTAAGTCTCTAACTAAACGACATTGCTATATGATTTATAAAATATATAAAAAGCTTGTTATTTAACTGCTTCGGAAAGAGCTGATTGAGCATCAGGCACTATAACATTTAACAGAAGTCCTAATTGAGTCTTTTCAGGGTCAATTAACATTCCCCAGCCATACCCCTCAAATGCCATAACAAAAACTAAACCGTCATCTAAATTTAGCATATAGTAATCTCTTAATGAGGGGAAAGACGCATCTTTCAGCGTTTTTTTTATAATTCCTGTCAACCTATTAAAAAGAGCTACAGCTTTTGGATTTGGATTATAACTGACTAATGATTGTCCGTCAGCTTCCGCCCATATTTCTGTTCCCAATAAACTTGTGCCCATGCTTGATTTCATATTTTCAACAGCATCTTCTAATTTTTTAATATTCATGATTTTATTTTTTAATTATTAATAGCCTAAGTCTAATTTAATTGCTCATTCAGCGTGTTATAAAGCATTTTCAAATGCTTTTTGTAAGTTTGGTACTATAATATTCATCAACATGCCAAAGGATATTTTTGTTCTGTTAACAACGATAGAACCGGCATAGCCATCCAGGTGCATAATAAGTATTAATTCATTGCTTGATAGCTTAAGCAGATAATAATGAGGTGATTCTGATGATACATGTTTTGCATCTAAAAGCTCTTGGTCGATATTTTTTGTCAATGTTTTTAACATTGAAATATCTCTGTCTTCCGGATTATAAGAAGCTATGATGCTATCTTGTGTTGCAGACCATAAGCAAAAGGCTATAAGAGATTCTGCTAAATCTGTTTTCAGGGTTTCTATGGCAGGCTGAAATTTTTTTGCGTCATCATTATCGGTTTTTGTTTTCCCGGTTTCGGTGCTTTCCGGTTCCTCTACTTTCGTTTTTCCGGTCTCTTTTTCTTCTGAATTATTTGAATCTTTATTTTCTGTAGTAAATTCTTCTATTCGGACAATTCCTGTTTTACTGTTAAGGATTTTATTTATTGCCGAAAGCCCTTCTTCATTATCATAAACTGCATGTTGCATCGTTCCTTCTTCAACATAAATTTTGCCGGAATGGCTTCCGTCCGACAAGGATAATTCGAACTTGTTTTTTAAAGCTTTGCCAAGATGCAATACATCCGAAATATATTTTGTTTCAGTCTCATAACCTTTATCAAACTGAGCAAAACAGAATGTCCCCTCTTCCAAATTTGTTATATTTTCGAGTTCTTCTTTGTTTAGAAAATTATTGTTTTGTCTTATGTCAAATAAATATCCTTGGTTAAAGAACATTGCTATTTCATCTTCTTTATGTGATATGTAAAGAATACATGAAAACCGTATGTGTTCCATTACGGTATGCAAAGGTATTTTTGAGAATGAACTTTTAAAAGGAACTAATCGTTTTGCCATAATATATATAATAGTATCAAAATTTTATTCAAAAAATTTCCCCAAAATTAAAAATTTTTCTCTTAAAAAAAACTGCAACCTAAAATTTACTTTAATTTTAAAAAAAATTAGATTTAATTCATTGAATTTTCGGGGTAAAGAAAACCCGCTAAAGTTTGAGTGAAAATAAACTTTTGTTTATTTGATTTTCAACAATTAACAAAAAAAACGGTTAATTACTTTGGAGAACTCCTCAAAAACCAGCGAATTGGATGCCAGTATTTCTCGACCAAAAAGATAGTTGTTGCCAAAGTTAAAATCGGCAACTTTGCCGCCGGCTTGTTGAACAATAAAAGCTCCGGCTGCAACATCCCAAGGGCTTAGCCCAAACTCATAAAAAGCCTCTAACCTGCCGCAGGCAACATAAACTAAATCTGTTGCTGCACTTCCCAATCTTCGTATTCCGTGAGAATGTCGCATTAAATATTCCAAACTCTGCAAAACGGCTTTATTCTTGGAGAAATCATAGTATGGAAATCCCGTAGCTGTTAAAGAGTCTTCTAATTTTTTAATTGTTGAAACTTTAATTTCTTTTCCGTTCAGATAAGCCGGTCGATTTTCCGAGGCATAAAAACATTCGTCCTTGCCGATTTCATAGACGACACCGCTAACAATTTTATCTTTTTTCCGCAAAGCAATACTTACGGCAAAAGGTTCTAATCCGTGAATAAAATTGGTCGTTCCGTCTAAGGGGTCAATAATCCAATTGTAAATAGGGGCTTGTATTTTCTCGGTTCCTTCTTCGGCAATAAAGCCGGCTTCCGGAAGCAATTGTTTTAAGCCTTCTACAATCATTTTTTCGGCACTTTTATCCACATAAGTTACCAGACTGTTTAAACTTTTTATCTCAATATTTTCAGTTTTTATTTTGCCTTTTTCCTTGCGAATAAAATTGCCTGCCTCTTTGGCAATCTTAATAACTTGTTCTGTTATTCCCGTGTAGTCTGTCATTGTTTATTTGTGATTGAACAATTATTGTTCGATTTTGATTGTTTCTGCTGCGGAGGAATCTCCATATTTCGCAATTATTTTTTCTTTATTTTTCAGCAAAATAATAATCATAATAATTCCGGCAGCGACCATTAGGCTTGATAATAATTCGGCTTGCGTAAATGAATATCCGAACAGTTCGTAAAGATTATTTACTCTGATGTGTTCTACAAGAAAGCGTTCTATGCCGGCAATGATAAAATATATGGTAAAAAGCAATCCGGGTATTTTTATTTTTTTCCTGATGCTGTACAATATAATAAATGCAATGAGCATAAATATGGTTTCATATAGTGGAGTAGGGAATACCGGTGCGTCCAATACATGGCAATTTGCCCACGGGCTGTTTCCACAGGAAGATATCAGGCTGCCTTCGTTAATAATATTATGCGGGTAGTTATACGCCCAAAACCAATCCGGGATAAAGCCCAACCAAGTCGGCGGTGTAAACGATGCTACGTGTCCGAGTTCGTAAGCTGCTGCCGGAATGGTACCCGGTTCGGCAAATGCCGCATTGTAAACTCCCCAGCAACCATCGCCCGAAACCTGACAACCAATTCTGCCTATTGCATACGCCAAAAGCAGAACAACGGCGGCAGTATCTGCCAAATGGATAATTTTTATATTATTTTTTTTCGCATACCAAACAACGGCAGCACCACCGACAATCAAACCGCCCAAAAAAGATAAACCGCTGAAAGACATTAAAGAGCTTATCGGGTCGGCGATAAATCTGTCCCAATTTTCAAGGTTGTCGGCAATTTTTGCTCCGAGCAAGCCGAGCAAGCCGGCAACTACCAAAATATTGCCTGCTAAATCGTGCGGATATACTTTTTTTACTTCCCATACCGGTGTGTCAAGTTTTTTCTTTTGTTTGTCGCGCCAAGTAAGAAACACGGAAATGCCGCCGATAAGCAGCCCGCCGATGAAATTTCCTTGTGCAGACAGTATAAATCCTTGCGGGTCGGCAACAAAGTCGGAATATCTGAAAACCGTATCAAGCAACTTGTAGCCGATAATAAAACCGATTATTGCCGAAATAATCAACTCCTTAGGACTTGCAACTGCTCCGGTAAGTACCTTTTTCTCACTCGGAACAAAAAGCCCTTGGCGTTCTTTTCGTTTCATTTCTTTAATGGTTAACCAAATGCCGGCTAAAAATGCCAATGCTACAAAAAAACCGTATGATTGTATCGGCAAAGGAATATCAATGCCGAATAGTTCTCTTAGAAAATCACTTAGTCGCGGATACATAGTGTCTATTTTATAAATTATTGGCTGCGAAAGTATAAAATTATCTTGCAGTATAAAATAAAAAAATGCAATTTAGTGTCAGTGAAGAGACTGCAAAGAGCACAAAGGCAAAATAAAGAGGGGGGTATTTTCTGTTAATATTTTAGTTTTTTTATTTTATCTTCAGATAAGCCGGTTTCTTTCATTATTTCTTCGATTGGCTCGTTGTATTTTATCATTTTTTTTGCAAGTTTATATTTTGCTTCTTCTTCTCTTCTCTTTGCTTCTGCAACTTGTTGGTTTTTTTCTTTAATCTCGGCTTTATGTTTTATGTTAAGGTCGTCTATTCTTGCTTGTTCTACTCGAACATTGTCCCA
>PDWI01008394.1_pt1 | contig 12181 bp, 11 predicted proteins | sample 1430891 | NCBI WGS metagenome assembly PDWI01 (sample SAMN01162508, study PRJNA174530) | Oral metagenome, whole genome shotgun sequencing project. | biome: Marine environment; feature: Marine mammal; material: Swab sample of the gingival sulcus; isolation source: swab sample of gingival sulcus...
ACTCTCTGCTGCTTAACCTCGTAAGGAACATTGTCTTCCAACTTATAAGCAGAGGTATTTTCTTCGTGAGAATAAGGAAAAACTCCCAAACGCTCAAAACGCATTTCCTTTACCCATTCTTTTAATTCCTGAAACTGTTCTTCTGTTTCATTTGGATAACCTACAATTAAGGTCGTTCGAACCGCCATACTCGGAACGATAGTCCTAAATTTATGAATTAAATCTGTCGTTTTCTTATGAGAAGTCCCTCGTTTCATTGACTTTAAAATCTCATCATTGATATGTTGTAATGGAATATCAATATAGTTACAGATTTTAGGATTTTCTTTCATCACTTCCAACACCTCTACTGGAAATGACGTAGGAAAAGCATAATGTAATCGTATCCACTCTATTCCTTCCACTTTCACTAATTCTCTCAACAAATCCGCTAAGGCTCTTTTTTTGTATAAGTCTAATCCATAATAAGTTAAATCCTGAGCTATCAACATCAATTCTTTGACACCGCGCTTGGCTAATTTCTGAGCCTCAACGACTAAATCTTCTATTGATTTTGAAATGTGTCGCCCTCTCATCAAAGGAATGGCGCAGAAAGAACAAGGACGATTACACCCCTCTGACACTTTTAAATAAGCGTAATGCAACGGCGTGGTAGTCAGCCTCTCTCCTACTAATTCGTGTTTGTAATCAGCATCTAATACGCTTAATAAATTTGGTAAATCGTGTGTACCAAAATATTCATCTACATCAGGAATTTCTTTTTGTAAATCTGGCTTGTATCGTTCACTCAAGCAACCCATTACATATACTTTTTCTACCTTACCTTCCTCTTTTTCTTGAATATAATGTAAAATGGTGTTTACTGATTCTTCTTTTGCATCGTGAATAAACCCACAAGTATTAATTACTACAATATCAGAATCTTCTGAATTATCTTCGTGAGAAACTTCTTTATTATTTGCTTTGAGTTGCCCCATTAGAACTTCACTGTCATAAACATTTTTAGAACAGCCTAATGTAACAACGTTGATTCGTTGTTTTTTCTTCGTTTTGGTTCGCACTTATTGTTTGTTTTTGTTGGATGCAAAGTTACTTTTTTTCTTTGTTATCACAAGTAAAAACGAAGATAGCACAAAAAATGATGCTAAAAACAAGACGCTATACTGCATTGAGCCAAAAATAGCATTGAGCAAACCAAAGAAAAACATTCCTATAACAATAGCAATTTTTTCGGTTACATCATAAAAACTAAAAAATGTCGCGTGGTCTTCCGTTTCAGGCAATAATTTGGAATATGTAGAACGAGATAAGGATTGAATTGCCCCCATTACCATACCAATTAAGGCTCCTAATCCGTAAAAATAATAAAGTATATTCGGCGTAGATTTATCCAAACTAAACGCTATCAAACAAACAATTCCCCAAGTAATAATAGTGATTTGTAAGGCTGTAAAATTACCTAACTTATCAGAAATAATTGAAAATAAATAAGCTCCTAAAATAGCTACTAATTGCACAATCATAATAAGAAGTATCAAATCAAATGCCTCTAATCCTAATTCTTTACTTCCAAAAATCCCTGCCATTAAAATAATCGTCTGAACACCAACACTAAACAAGAAAAAGGTATATAAATAATATCTTAATTTAGGTAAGCCTTTTAACTGATTCCAAACGATTTTCAACTCCTTTACTCCTTTCCAGAAATAATGTTTATCCTTTACTTTCTTGTTAAAAACATTATTTGGCAACCTTCTGTAAGTAATTTGAGCGAATCCTAACCACCATAATCCCACCAAAACAAATGAAATTCTTGTCGCCATTCCTGCTCCAGAAAGTCCAAACCACTCATATTTATTAATCATTACTAAACAAAAACTCAACAAAATCACAGAACCGACATAGCCATACATAAACCCTTTGGCACTCACTCTATCCTGTTGTTCTGGATAGGCAACTTCAGGCAAATAGGCATTATAAAACACCAAACTTCCCCAAAAACCTATACTCGCTAAAACAGTAAACAAAATCCCTATCCACAAGGTTTGCTCATCTTTAAAAAAAAACAAACAAGATACTGAAACAGCTCCCAGCAAACAAAGCCATTTTAAGAACTTCAATTTATTTCCAGTATAATCTGCAATACCTGATAATATTGGGGACATAAAAGCCACAATAAGAAAAGCAAATGACAGTGTGTAATCATACAAAGTGGTAGGATACCATTGCATTCCTAAAAACGAAATTTTCCCCTCACTATTAACAAATGTTTCAGCCAAACTACTGTAATATATAGGGAAAACAGCAGTACTTATAACTAAAGAGTAAACAGAATTTGCCCAATCGTAAAAAGCCCACGCATTGATAAGCTTCGAATCTCCTTTTTTTAGCATTTTTTCTTATTTAAAGTGTTGCAATATACAACTTTTTTATCAAATATTCTTTTGTTAGAATCTACAAATCGTATCATTTTTGAGTTCTCAAAAGGAAAAATTACAAACGCCTATTTTTAAAACAACAAAAAGTTCGCCTTTTTAGACGAACTTTTTTATTTTTTGAGAATAAAAAATCTTAAGAGAACAAATCCTTTACCCTTTCAAAGAAAGACTTATCTTCTGACGACGGACTTGGCTCGAAGTTATCATCTTTTTCCATTTTTTCAAAAAACTCCTTTTGCTCTTTTGTTAAATGTTGTGGTGTCCACACATTGATATGGACTAACAAATCTCCTGTACCATAACTATCGATACTCGGCAGCCCTTTTCCTCTCAATCTCAATATCTTACCTGAATGCGTACCACTTTCAATATTAATTTTAACCTTTCCAGAAACGGTATCTATTTGCTTTTTAGCCCCCAAAGCAGCCTCTGAAAAACTAATATACAAGTCATAATGCAAATTAACTCCCTCTCTCTTTAAGGTTGGGTGTTCTGCCTCTTCAATGACAACTAACAAATCGCCGTCAAACGAATTATTACCTGGTGCAGCATTCCCTTTTCCATTCACTTTTAGTTGCACACCCTCTGTTACTCCTGCAGGTATATTGATTGGCACAACTTCTTCCTTGACAACTAAACCGTCACTATCACTTCCATTAGGTCTTTTAGACACCACTTCGCCCGTACCTTGACAGGTAGGACAAGGAGATGATGTTTGCATTTGTCCCAAAATTGTCTTTGCAATACGAGTAACGTGTCCTGTACCGTTACAAGACGAACAAGAAGAATAAGTAACTCCCTCTGCCTTTACTTTACGACGAACTTTTACTTTCTTCTCTACTCCATTAGCGATTTCTTCTAAAGTCAATTTTACTCTGATACGAAGATTACTACCTTTTACTCTAGCACGACCTCTTCCGCCACCAAAGCCTCCAAAACCGCCAAAGCCACCACCGAAAATATCTCCAAACTGACTGAAAATATCGTCCATATTCATACCTCCGCCTCCGAAACCAGCACCTCCCTCAAAGGCTGCGTGTCCGAATTGGTCATACTTTGCTCGTTTATTGTCATCACTCAAAACTTCATATGCCTCTGCTGCTTGTTTAAATTTCTCCTCTGCCTCCTTATTATTAGGATTTTTATCTGGGTGGTATTTAATCGCCATTTTGCGATAGGCTTTCTTAATTTCCGCCTTTGATGCTCCCTTTGAAACACCTAATAATTCGTAATAATCTTGTTTCGCCATTCTTTATTTTTCTTATTGTCCTACAACTACTTTTGGGTATCTTATCATCTTATCGCCCAACTTATATCCAACTTCTATAATATCTATAATCTTCCCTTTCATATCGTCAGACGGTGCTGGAATTTGTGTAATCGCCTCGTGCTGTTCTACATCGAAAGCATCTCCTTTTTTAGTTTCTACTGCCACCAATCCCTTTTGAGAAAGCGTTGCAAATAATTTATTCTTAATCAATTCCATACCTTTCAAAAGTTCGTCATCTTCAGCCTTTTTCATTTCATTTAGACCTCTATCAAAATCGTCTAAAACAGGCAACAATGCCACCATTACTTCCTCATTGGCTGTTTTAAATAATTCTATTCGCTCTCTAGAAGTACGTTTTTTATAATTCTCAAATTCAGCGAATAATCGCAAAAACTTCTCCTTTTCTTTAGCAACTTCCTCTTTTAATTGTTCAGTCATATCTTTCTCTTCTGACTTTACTTCTTTTTGAGATTGTTCTACTTGCTCCTCAGTTTTTACTGTCTCTTTCTCTGTTGCTTTTTCCGCCACTTTATCTTCTTTTTTATTCTTACTCATAATTGTATAAATAATCTTTTTTAGGTTCATTACTAATCAAAAGTTTTGCCAAACCACTTTTTATGCCAATATGACATATTTTTACTACTTTATTTTCCAATGTTGCTCTCTCTTCCGATTGTAAATCGGTAATAAAATCATAGACAAGCCTCCTAACACCAAAATTAAAAGTGTTTGAGCTGTCCACATCGTCCAACCAAAAGCAATCGCCACACCATCTGAAATGCCGTACAAAACAAACACTTCCGCTACTAAAACTGGGTAACTTCCCAAGCCTCCATTGGTTAATGCCATACTCAAAGAACCAACCACAAAGGCTATAATTATGGTTGATTTAGGTAAATCTACCATTTCTGGAAAGGCAAGTGTAGCAGTATAGAACATCATTACGTACATTGCCCAAATAAACAGCGTGTGCAACATAAACCAATGCTTTTTTCTCATCGAGAAAACACTTTTCACTCCCTCTATGATTCCTCTTACAAAACTGACAATTTTTACCGCAATTCGATGTGTAGATGTTCTGATATAGAAATAAAAAAACAACAAAAGTCCTCCTCCTAGTAATAAAATAATCCATTTTAAATACGAACTGGATTCCTTATCGAACAAATATTGCCCTATTAAATCAGAGCGTAAAAGAAATGCAATCAAAATAATTCCTCCTAAAATAAGTGTGTCAAAAACTCGTTCTACGACAATAGTTCCCAATGCTTTACTTGCAGGAATTTCCTCATAAGTCTGAGCAATCGTTGCTCTTGCAACTTCCCCACTTCTCGGAACAAAAATATTTAATAAATAAGCCGAAAAAACACTAAAAGTACTATTGACAAATCCTATTTTGTACCCCAAAGGTTGCAGTAAGTAATTCCACCGATAAGCCCTTGATAAATGTGACAAACCGCCCAATACACAGGAAACAATTATCCAGCCATAATTTGCTGTTTGAAAGGATTTTTTTATCTGTATATAATCAGCATCAGATAGTTTCGAAAAAGAATAAAACACCAAAAAAAGCCCTATAAAAACAGGAAGTATAAAGCCTAAAATTTTGAAAAGTTTTTTCACAAATGGAGTACTTTTTGTATTTTAAATATTGACATATTCACTCGTTACCAACGGCAAGAAGTGAATACAAAAACTATTTCAATAAATTTGTTTTCTCATCAGGAAAAACAATAGACGCTTGGAATTTTTTAGCCTCTTCGATAGGCATCATCGTATAAGTAATCAAAATTAGCACATCGCCCACAGCCACTTTCCTTGCTGCCGCTCCATTCAAAATAATCTCTCCTGCTCCTCTCTTTCCAGGAATGGCGTAAGTTTCTAATCGCTCGCCATTGTTGTTATTCACAATCTGAACTTTCTCTCCCTCAATAATATTGGCAGCATCCATCAAATCCTTATCGATAGTGATACTTCCTATATAATTAAGGTCTGCTCCTGTAACTTTTACTCTGTGAATTTTTGATTTTAATACGTGTACTAACATAAATATTTTTTTTTGTTTTTATAAGATAGACCGCCAACATTAAAGTTGACTCTCTTCCAATATCTTATCAATTTCTATTCCAAAATTTTGATGCAAATGTAAGTCTTTTTTAGAAACTGACAGTTAGAATGAAAGATATTGAGTAACTTTACCTCTATATAAATAAAAAACGCACCAACTACTTCATATAATTGGCACGTTTTATTTATAATATAATTTTATTACCTATTCTATCACAAAATCTTCCATAAATTTCGTAGTGTAATTTCCTGCAACATAATTCTCGTTATCCATCAACTGACGGTGGAAAGGAATGGTCGTCTTAACTCCCTCAATCACAAACTCATCTAAGGCTCTTTTCATTTTATTGATAGCATCTTCACGTGTTTGTGCTGTGGTAATTAATTTAGCAATCATCGAATCGTAATTAGGCGGAATTACATACCCTGAATAAACGTGCGTATCTACTCTAATTCCGTGTCCTCCAGGAAGATGTAACGACGTAATCTTACCTGGCGACGGTCTAAATCCGTTGTGAGGGTCTTCTGCGTTAATTCTACACTCGATAGAGTGCAATTTAGGTAGATAATTTTTACCAGAAATAGGAATTCCTGATGCTACTTTTATTTGCTCTGCTATTAAATCATAGTCGATAACTTGCTCTGTAATAGGATGCTCTACTTGAATACGTGTATTCATTTCCATAAAATAGAAATTCTTGTGCTTATCCACCAAAAATTCTACTGTTCCTGCTCCTTCATATTTGATAAATTCCGCTGCTTTAACCGCTGCCTCTCCCATTTTCTTACGCAATTGAGCGGTCATAAATGGAGATGGAGCCTCCTCTGTCAATTTCTGATGACGACGCTGAATAGAACAATCTCTCTCTGACAAATGACAAGCATTTCCAAAAGAATCTCCTACAATTTGAATTTCGATATGGCGTGGTTCTTCAATAAGTTTTTCCATATACATACCATCATCACCAAAAGCAGCCATTGATTCCTGTCTTGCTGAATCCCAAGCAGGTAACAAATCTTCTTTTTTCCAAACGGCTCTCATACCTCTACCTCCTCCTCCAGAAGTAGCTTTTAGCATTACTGGGTAACCTATTTTTTCGGCTAATTCTTCTGCTTCTTCATAAGTATCTAACAATCCGTCAGAGCCTGGAATGGTAGGAACTCCTGCCTTTTTCATTGTTTCACGAGCTGACGCTTTGTCTCCCATTTGGCTAATCATTTCAGCTGTTGCTCCAATGAATTTCACACCATACTCTTCACAAAGTTTTGAAAACTTCGCATTCTCAGACAAAAATCCATATCCTGGATGAATGGCATCAGCATTTGTAACCTCTGCAACAGACAATAAAGACGTCATTTTTAAATAAGACTCATTACTCGGTGCAGGACCTATACACACAGCCTCATCAGCAAATCGAACGTGTAAACTATCAGCATCAGCAGTAGAATAAACTGCCACTGTTCTAATACCCATCTCTTTACAAGTTCTTATAATTCGTAAGGCTATCTCACCTCTATTGGCGATTAGTATTTTTTTAAACATAATTTTCTAGTTTAAGGTTAAAAGTTGAAAGTTAAAGATTGAAAGAGTTTCTGTTGTTTCTATTGTTTATTTTAAAGTTCTAAACTAAAAAAACGAGAAATTGAGAAACAGCGTTAGCTAACTCTGAACTCCAAACTCAACAACTTTCTAAACTGGCTCTACTAAGAATAATGGTTGTCCAAATTCAACAGGAGTACCATCTTCTACTAAAACTTTTACTATTTTTCCTGAAACTTCCGCCTCAATTTCGTTAAATAACTTCATTGCCTCCACAATACAAACAACGCTATTTTCAGAAATAGTATCTCCTACTTCTACAAAAGGTGCTTTATCTGGTGATGGTCTTCTGTATAACGTTCCTATAATTGGCGAAACAATCTCTACATATTTTGAAGTATCTTCTTCTGCCTTACTTGAAGAAGTCTCCTCTGCTTTACTAGATTCAACCGGTGGTGCGACAGCAACTGGTGTTGCAGCAATTGGTGGTTGCACTATAGGTGCTGCGTGTTGCACAATCGTAGTTTCCGTTTTTTCTTTTCCTGTTTTAATCGTCAGTTTAACGTCTTCCATTTCGAGTTTTACCTCACTCGCCCCTGACTTCGCCACGAACTTAATTAAATTTTGAATCTCTTTTAAATCCATTATTTTGTTAGTTTAGTTTGGTTTTATTTTTATGAATTATAAGCCCACTTTAGGTAAATTGTTCCCCAAGTAAATCCTCCTCCGAAAGCGGCAAATATAATCGTATCGCCTTTTTTCAGTTGTTTTTCGTAATCGCAAAGTAATAATGGTATCGTCGCCGATGTGGTATTACCATACTTTTGGATATTCATCATTACTTTTTCTGGCTCTAATTCAATGCGGTTTGCCGTTGCCTCAATAATTCGTTTGTTGGCTTGATGTGCGGCTAACCATTGCACATTATCCTTTGTTAAATTGTTTCTTTCCAATATTTTAACCGTTGCATCTGCCATATTAGACACAGCGTGTTTAAATACAGTTCGTCCGTCTTGGTAAATATATTGGTTTGGTGTACCTATATCTTCTTTTGTCATCGGATAACAAGAACCTCCTGATTTCACTTGCAAAGACTCTCGCCCTTGTCCGTCTGTTCTCAAATACTCATCTTGTATTCCTAATCCCTCCTCGTTAGGCTCAAACAATACGGCCGCAGCAGCATCGCCAAAAAGGATACAAGTCGCTCGGTCTTTGTAATTTACCATTGAAGAGTTTTTATCGGCTCCTATTAGTAATACTTTTTTGCATTTTCCAGATGTTATGTAACTTGACGCAACTGACATTCCGAATAAAAAACTCGAACACGCTGCCTCCAAATCAAACGCAAAAGCATTGACGGCTCCTATTTCTTTAAGCGTATATGCCGAAGTAGGCGACGCTTTCATATCAGGTGTAGCAGTAGACACAATAACTAAATCTATTTCCTCAGGTTTTACTCCAGATTTTTCAAATAAATCTTTGGCGGCTCTTATCGCCATATAAGAACTCCCTTTGCCTTCTCCTTTTAGTATTCTACGTTCCTTTATACCCGTACGAGTTGTAATCCACTCATCATTAGTATCAACCATTTCCTCTAACATCTCGTTAGTTAAAATATCTTCTGGAACGTATTTCCCTACAGCAGTAATAGCGGCTGTTATTTTTGACATAATTCTATTAATTTTGTTGTACCTCTAACCTTTTGATTAAAGATAATATAGGATGCAAAGTTACACTATTATTTATTACGATAGAACATTTATCATATTTTTTTTACTAAAATTAATTTTATTCATTGATTTTCAACGCATAAATATTTTACTTGTCGTATGTAATTATATTTTTAAAATGTTAAAATTTTGTTAAAATTTAGTACTTTGTAATGTAAGGTACTTTATAATTACTATATTTGCATAAGAAAATTGGGAAATTAAGTTTTCAGTAAGCATCACGAAGTTAACTAATCCCTACCTTATATTAATAACCTAAAACATTAAATTATGTATGTAGAAAACCAACCAACAGCAGTAAATCAGCAAAAAAAAGACACTTCTTATGCTGCACTCATTCATTTGAGTTCCTTTTTGGGGCTATTTGTAAGTATTTTTTCAATAGTACTCATTCCTTTTATAGGAATTTTCGCACCATTAATAGGAATTTTTACACCGTTAATATTATGGCTCATCAAAAAAGACGAAGATATTTTTGTAGATAAGCACGGAAAAAGCTGTCTCAATTTTGAAATTAGCATATTTATTTACAATATTATTATCACATTTGTAAGCATCATCGGAGTTGTTTCCTATTTAGTTTCAACTTTTGGATCATCCTTATCTGAAAATGATGTGTATACTCTGTTAGAAGAAAATTCATTCAGTATTTTAACATCCTCTGTTGTAGGAGGAATATTCTTTCTGTTTTTCCTAGTCTTAATATTCCTATTTTATGTTATTGTGAAAATCAAAGCTGCCATAAGAGCTTCTAATGGTAAATTATACAAATATCCTTTAGCAATTCCTTTTTTCAAAATTTAATTTAGAGGAAAAAATTTAAAGAAGAAGTTCGCTACACTGTTTCTCAGTTTCTGTTTTTTTTACCGTTAAGAAAAAACAATAGAAATAACAGAAACAAACTAAAAACTAACCACCAAAAACCTAAAATTATGTACATCGAAAACGAAACACCACAACAGACACAACAAAATCAACAATACGAACCTCAAAAAGACACTGCCTATGCGGCTATTGTCCATTTAAGTTCATTCATTGGTTTTTTGATTCCTTTTGGAAACATCATCGCTCCTTTGATTTTATGGCTTGTTAAAAGAGAACAAGATGAGTTTATCAATACTCACGGAAAAACTTGTTTAAATTTTGAAATCAGTATACTCATATACTCTCTTATCCTCGCAGTCCTTTCCATTCCTTTTACAATAATAACAATCGGATTAGGCATTTTTCTTCTTGTTGGGTTAGGGATAATGACATTCATTGCCTACATTGTTTTTAAAGTTCAAGCAACTATAAAAGCATCTAATGGAGAATATTACGAATATCCATTCACTATCGAATTAATCAAATAAAAACGAACAGATGAAAATCGAAAATACCAAAGCACAAATGCGAAAAGGCGTTTTGGAGTATTGCATTTTATCCGTCTTACGAAACGGAGATGCTTATACTTCTGAAATCCTTGCCCACTTAAAAGAGGGTAAAATGATAGTGGTAGAAGGAACTATTTATCCGCTACTTACTCGCCTAAAAAACGCAGGATTACTTAGTTACCGATGGGAAGAGTCCCCATCAGGACCACCTCGTAAATATTACGAACTAACCGAAAACGGATTGGATTTTTTAAATGAACTCAACGAATCGTGGGAAGAATTAGTCCACGCTGTAAACACTGTTACAAAACTTAAATCAACTGAAAATGAATAAGACCATTAATGTAAATATCGGAGGTTTGTTTTTTCATATGGACGAAACTGCCTATCAGCATCTTAAAAAATATTTAGATGCAATCACCTACTCTCTTCGAGAAAATGAGGAAAGTCGAAAAGAAATTTTGGACGATATCGAAAGTCGAATTTCAGAATTATTGACCGATAGAATTACCGACAAAAGACAAGTCGTTAATAAAAAAGACATTGACGAAATCATTAAGATTATGGGGAAACCTGAAGATTATCTCGTTGATGAAGAAATTTTTGCCGACAACGAAATTCCACATCGAAAAACAAGTTTTAAAAAATTGTTTAGAGATATGGAGAATAAGTATTTGGGAGGTGTTTGCTCTGGATTAGCCAATTATATTTCGATTGATGCCGTTTGGGTACGACTTATTTTTGTGGTGCTTTTATTGTCAGGTTTCGGAATGAGATTTGGCGATTATACACTTATCAAAATTGGATTTTTCCCATTAATTTTCATCTATATTTTACTGTGGATTTTGATTCCGCCAGCACAAACAACGGCTGAAAAATTACAAATGAAAGGGAAACCAGTAACCATTACCAATATTGAAGAAAAGGTCAAAGAAGAACAACAACACAAACCTTCTACTACACCACAAAATTTTGAAAATAATGATGCAAATAACCAAATCAAAAAAGCTCACGAAAAGCCAAAAAAATCCTTTATTAACGGATTTTCAGATGGATTAGTAAGTTTTTTTTCGTTCATTTTTAAACTAATTGGTAAATTGATAGGAATTGCTCTTATTGTTGGCTCTTGCATTGGTTTTATAGCAATTTGTATTGGATTGTTCTCTTGGGGAAGCTTTGAAGTATTGGGTATTTCCGAAGAGTTTATGCGTATTCCTGATGAAATTTACGGAAGTATCTTACCATCTTGGTTAATTTTAACGGCTATTTTCATACTAATTGCCGTTCCATTATTTGGATTTTTACTTTTAGGACTTAAAATCATTTCGCATAGATCTAATTTATTCAACAAACCTACTTGGCTGACTTTATTAGCATTGTGGCTGATTTCATTATTTATTGTTATCTTTTGGGGAATAGATATTACATCTCAAACAAAATATAAAAGATATGTAACTGAAACGGTAGAATTACCGTATTTACCAAAAGACACCATTTTTGTAAAAATGAATTCGCCTTTTGTATTCTCTTCAATACGTACTGTTAATATTTGGGATATTTCTACTTCCAAAGATAACAAAGCCCGACTTATTATTAAAAAATTCGGACGAGGAGTGAGCGAAAATAAAGCATTGGAATGTGCTAAAAATGTAGAATATGACTATCATATTTCAGAAAATATTTTATCATTAGATCACAATTTTCAAACTCCATCTAAAAAGAGTAAATTCAAATCTGGTGGTGTTGCCTTATATTTAGAAATC
>PDWI01008397.1_pt1 | contig 12177 bp, 9 predicted proteins | sample 1430891 | NCBI WGS metagenome assembly PDWI01 (sample SAMN01162508, study PRJNA174530) | Oral metagenome, whole genome shotgun sequencing project. | biome: Marine environment; feature: Marine mammal; material: Swab sample of the gingival sulcus; isolation source: swab sample of gingival sulcus...
GCTAAACGGTTGTTGTATTCCATAGATAATGTTGGTATAATTACGGTACGAAAACAGATAGGAGGTCTAAAATGAATGTAATCATAAGCAGCAAAAATGCCCATGTGGGAGACTATCTTAAGGAAACCATTGAAAAAAAATTAGATAAATTAGGAAAGTATTTTTCCGATGATATTGTGGCCAATGTCCTTTTAGTCGAAGAAAAAAAGAACAAAAAAATTGAGACCACCATTCGAACCAAAGGGATGATTTTCCGTGCTGAAGCCACCGCCGATGAATTTTATGATGCCATAGACAAAATTGTGGATCGATTGTCCACCCAGATGTCTCGATTTAAAGACAAAATTCAAAAGAAACACAAGGATACCCGAGATTATGTTTTTGAAGCATGGCCTGCTCAGGAGGAAACCCCTGAAATTCAAGTAAAGAAAAAGAAAAAGTTTGACTTAGAACCCATGTCCGTGGATGAGGCCATCGTCCAAATGGAACTGTTGGAGCATAATTTCTATGTTTTTTTGAACATGGAAACCGATAGCGTCAATGTGGTTTATAAGCGAAATGCTAAGGATTATGGTTTGCTGGAGACCACTTATTAAGTAGACGGATACCGAGATGTGGGAGTTTTTTGATAATGCCATTTCAGGTGTTGGGATTACCGATGTTATTGATATTTTAATCGTTGCCTTTGTGACCTACAAATTGTTGGGTTTCATCAGGGACAGCAGGGCCGGTCAGTTGGTGAAAGGCCTTCTGTTTTTGGTGATTGCCACGGTAGTCTCCGACATTCTCAATTTATATGCCCTCCATTGGCTGTTGAAAAGCGCCATTTCCTTGGGCATTATTGCCTTGGTCATCGTATTCCAACCGGAATTGCGCCGAGGCTTGGAAAAGATGGGGCGAAGCCAGATTGTTAAATTTCCCATTGGAGACAGCAATAAGGACAAATCCCGACGGATGATCGGGGAATTTGTCAAAGCCATTGAGGATTTAGCCACAGAAAAAACCGGAGCGCTCATCGTCATTGAAGGGGAAACTTCCTTGGGTGGCATCAGCGAAACGGGGATTTTCCTCAACAGCGATATCACTTCGGAACTGTTAAAAAATATCTTTTACCAAGGGGCACCTCTCCACGACGGAGCGGTTATTATTCACGGCGATAAAATCATCGCTGCAGGCTGCGTCCTTCCCTTGACGGAAAACAACGATTTATCTTCGGACTTAGGGACTCGCCATCGAGCCGGTATCGGCATTTCGGAACAAACCGATGCCATGGTTTTTATCGTATCCGAAGAGACCGGTATCATTTCCTATGCCCATAAGGGTCATTTGGAACGGTATATTGATGAAAAGAGCGTGGAAAAAATCCTGTTGCAAGCCTATCGGGATACGGCAGCCACCACATCGCCTTTGAATTTTTTCTCCAAGCGAAAAAAAGAAAAGGAGGATGGCCATGTTAAATAATAACAAGGTAAATGTGGTACTTTCCCTCCTTATCGCCATTGCTCTATGGTTTTATGTGGTCGGTCAGGTCAATCCCAATACCACGAAAAAAATCACCGATGTGCCCATTATCATCGTCAATGAAGAGGTTTTGAATCAAGATGGCCTGGCCATTGCAGAAGTGGAACAAAAGACGGTAGATGTGACCATCGAAGGCAATCGCAATACCATCAAGGATATTCAAGCTACCGATATCAACGTTACAGCGGATGTGGGAGCCCTAAAAGAAGGGCAGCACCCGGTAACCTTGTCTATTAATGTTCCGGGAAATGTGACAGCCAAAAAAATAAGTGCCAAATCCATTAAAATTAAAATTGAGCAACGAATTTCCAAGAAATTCCCCGTGGAACCCCAATTTTCCGGTTTGGAGAATACCGATGTGGAACCGGGGCGGATTTCGGTGAATCCGGAGACCATTGAAGTTTCCGGCGCGGCTTCCCTGGTGAACAAAGTCAACAAGGTCATTGCCAATGTGGATACCAATGAAATTAAGGAGGTGGATACCACCTTGAAGGTACGGGTAGAGGCCATTGAGGAAAACGGCCAAAGCATTGAGCATCTCCAGTATTCCGAGGGCTGGGCCGAAATTGAAGCTACCCTGATGAAGGTGAAGACCGTTAGTTTGGAAGTGCTTACCACAGGAGAAGTTGATGATTCGGTGGAATTGGATCGGATTGAATTTCCCGATACGATTACCATCAAAGGTCCCAAAGAGGACGTTAAAGATATCGAAAAAATTACCGCCGAGAAGATCGATATCGGAGGAATTACAGCGACCACCTCATTCCCCCTCGTACCTCAATTACCAAAGGATATTGAAATTGCGTCAGGATCCAAAAAAATGGAATTGACGGTAAAAATCAAAGAACAGGAAAAGAAAACGGTGACCTATGATGCTTCGGATTTAAAAATCGATAATCTGGGGCAGGATCTCTTGGCCTTTCCCAAAGAAGGAAAAATTACGGTGACCTTATTGGGTTCGCCCAAGTCCATAGAGAGTTTTTCCAAGGGCGATTTGATCTTGTTCGTCGATTTATTGGGAAAAACGGTGGGAGAAGATTCCTTCCCCATTCAATATACCACAGAGAAAAAAATTCAAAGGGTGACCATCGTCCCCGAAGAAATCGTGGTGGATATAAAAGAGGAATAGAGGAATAACAGTATGAGTAGATTATTTGGAACCGACGGAGTGAGGGGCATCGCCAACAAAGAACTCACACCGGAGCTGGCCTTTAACCTGGGAAAAGCAGGAGCCTATGTGTTGAGTAAGGAAAAAACCAAGCCGGTTTTTTTGATTGGCATGGACACCAGAGTTTCCGGCGACATGCTGGAAAACGCCTTGACTGCAGGCATTCTTGCTGTAGGCGGCAATGTGATTAAGGTGGGCGTTTTGCCTACCCCCGCCATCGCCTTTTTGGTCAAGCATTACGATGCCGATGCGGGGATCGTGATTTCTGCATCCCACAATCCCTTTGAATACAACGGAATCAAATTCTTTAACGGAGAAGGCTTCAAATTGGATGATGCCATTGAAGATGAAATTGAAGATATTATCGTAAGGGATATCGACGTCAACAGTCATATCACTGGAAACCATATCGGAAAGTGTCTGGAAGCGGAGGAAAGCGCCTTGGAGCTCTATGCCCGTTTTCTCCTTTCCCAATTCGATATGAATTTGGAGGGCAAGAAGGTGGTTTTGGATTGTGCCAACGGAGCGGCCTATCAAGTGGCTCCCAAGGTATATGAAGAACTGGGTGCCCGGGTGGTTGTCTTAGGGGACCAACCCAACGGAACCAATATCAATGAAAAGTGCGGTTCCACCCATCCGGAACGCCTTCAACAGGCTGTGATCAGTGAAGGCGCCTTTATGGGCATGGCCTATGACGGGGATGCGGATCGTCTTATCGCCATTGACGAAAAGGGTCGGATTATCGATGGAGATAAACTCATCGCTATTTGCAGTAAAATGCTCAAAGAAGAAGGCACTCTTTTGGAAAACAAGGTGACCGTGACGGTGATGAGCAATATCGGTTTCCACCGATACATGGAACAATTGGGCTGTCGTGTGGAAGTATCCAAGGTAGGGGACCGCTATGTTTTGGAAAATATGCTCCAAAACGGTTGTGTCATCGGAGGAGAACAATCGGGACATATGATTTTTCTCAATAATACCACCACCGGAGACGGGGTTTTATCTTCCCTTCAGACCATACGCGCCGTGCTGAATTCGGGAAAAACAGCATCCCAATTGGCCGATGAAATTCAACTCTTTCCCCAGGTTCTTAAAAATGCCAGCGTAAAAAATGAAAACAAGCAAAAATATCTCGATGACGAAGAAGTCGCTCAAGCGATCAAAGAGGTGGAAGAAACCTTGAAGGGACAAGGCAGAGTCTTGATTCGCCCCTCGGGGACCGAGCCTTTGGTTCGGGTGATGATTGAAGGGGAAGACATCTCTGAAATTACCAAGATGGCAGAGCATTTGGCTAAAATGCTGACGAGAAAATTCGGATAACAGGAGGAAAAGATATGTGCGGAATTGTAGGATATATCGGTAAGAATCATGCGAAGGAAATCATCATCGACGGATTAAAGCGTTTGGAGTACCGAGGTTATGACTCGGCAGGCATTGCTTTGGCCCGGGAAGGAAAGATTGAAACCAGAAAACATGTGGGCGGTATTTCCAACTTGGAGAAGATTATCCAAGATAGGGAATACGACAGCAATGTGGGCATTGGACATACCCGTTGGGCAACCCACGGTGCCCCTTCGGATATCAACGCCCATCCTCACAGCAACGAGGATCAATCCATTACGGTAGTCCATAATGGAATCATCGAAAATTACGTGGAACTAAAGGAATGGTTAATCAAAGAATATGGGGTGACCTTTCTTTCGGATACGGATACCGAGGTGATTGCTCATCTAATTGGGATTTTTTACGATGGGGACTTGCATCAGGCGGTGAACAAGGCCGTGGAAAAAATGCGAGGGGCCTATGCCATCGCTGTGATTGCGGCACAGGAACCGGATAAGCTGGTAGCCGTGAGAAAAGATGCGCCTCTGGTGGCCGGAATCGGCGAAGGTTGTAATTTTATCGCATCGGATATTCCTGCATTATTGAAATACGTTCGAAAACTATATCTGGTTGAAAATAACGAAACTCTGGTGGTTACCAAGGATGATATCAAGATTTTTGATGAGAAAAATAAGATCGTCAAAAGGGAAGTTTTCCATGTGACTTGGGATGCCGACGCCGCTGAAAAGGGAGGCTATGATCATTTCATGATTAAGGAAATCCACGAGCAGCCTGAAGGACTGTTGGAAACCCTCAATCGACGTTTGAATGATCAAGGAGAAATCAACCTGGATGGAATCTCCATGGACCGGGAGGAAATTTCTCGATTCAATAAAGTTTATATTGTGGCTTGTGGTACCGCCTACCATGCCGGTTTAGTGGGCAAAGCGGCCATTGAAAAGATGGCTCGAATCCCTGTGGAAGTGGATGTGGCTTCGGAATTTCGTTATCGGGATCCTTTTGTGGATGAAAACACCTTGTTTATCGCCGTTAGCCAATCCGGAGAGACATTGGATACGTTGGCTGCCTTGAGAGAGGCCAAGAGAAAGGGTGCGCGGGTGCTTTCCGTGGTCAATGTGGTGGGCAGTTCTGTAGCCCGAGAGTCCGACGATGTCTTCTATACCTGGGCCGGACCGGAAATTGCCGTGGCCTCCACTAAGGCCTACACCACCCAGCTTATGTGCATGTACCTTATTGGCCTATATATGGGAAAAACCAAGGGAACCATCGATGAAAACTACTATCGAAAGGTAATCGAAGAACTCAAGGAAATTCCGGAAAAATTAAAGACCATTTTGACTCAGGAAAAGAAAATTGCTCAAATCGCTAAAAAGCATTATAAGAATAATGAGGTCTTCTTTATCGGTCGAGGTCCGGACAGTGGGGTTTCCTATGAGGGATCTTTAAAACTCAAGGAGATTTCCTATATCAATTCCTTTGCCATTGCCGCGGGGGAATTAAAACACGGCACCATCGCTTTGATGGAGGAGGGAACCTTAGTTATTGCCCTGGCCACCCAGGATCGACTCTTTGAAAAGATGGTATCCAATATGGAAGAAATCAAGGCCCGGGGAGCTTACGTTTTAGGCATTACCAAAGAAGGAAACGGAGAAATTGAAAAGCAGACGGACGAGTGGCTTTATATTCCTCGGTGTATGGATGAATTAACACCGTTACTGTCGGTGATTCCCCTTCAAATTTTCGCCTATTATGTGGCCAAGGAACGAAATTGCAATATCGATAAGCCGAAAAATTTAGCCAAATCCGTTACGGTAGAGTAAAATAGCAGGAGCCTTCGGGCTCCTGTGGTTTATAGGGGGAAATTATGAGTAACTATACGATTAAAGACATTGCCTTAGCCGAAGAAGGGCATAAAAAAATTCGATGGGTCAAGGGCAATATGCCTATTTTATCCGGAATGGAAGAGACTTTCCAAAAAACCAAGCCCTTTCAAGGGGTTCGAATGGCTTTATCCATTCATATGGAAGCAAAGACCGCCTATTTATGCCGGGTTTTAGTAGCGGGAGGAGCTCAACTGGCAGCTACGGGAAGCAATGTGCTGTCCACCCAAGATGATGTGGTTGCCGCTTTGGCTGACAGTGGGGTTCAAATCCATGCCATCCATGGTGCCAGCGAAGAGGAATATTATCAGCATATTGAAAGAACATTAGAAATCAAGCCGGAAATCATCATCGATGATGGTGGCGACCTGGTTCACATGGTTCATACCCAAAGAAAGGATTTAGGTCAGGAGGTATGGGGCGGATGCGAAGAGACCACCACGGGGATTCTTCGATTAAAGGCCATGGAACGGGAAGGACTGCTGAAATTCCCCATGATTGCTGTCAATGATGCCCAATGCAAATACCTCTTTGACAATCGATATGGCACCGGCCAGTCGGTGTGGGCCAGTATCATGACCAATACCAATTTAATCGTGGCGGGAAAGACGGTGGTGGTAGCCGGATACGGTTGGTGCAGCAGAGGCATCGCTTTGCGAGCCAAGGCCCTGGGTGCGCAGGTAATCATTACGGAAATCAATCCCATCAAAGCCATGGAGGCTAAGATGGACGGTCATGAGGTGATGACCATGGATCAGGCCTCTTCCCGGGGAGATATTTTTGTCACGGCAACCGGTTGTAAGGATACCATTACTTTGGACCATATGGAAAAGATGAAAGATGGGGTGATTTTGGCCAATGCGGGCCATTTCAATGTGGAAATCGATATGAAAGGCTTGGAAGAACAAGCTCAATCCCAAGGGGAAGCTCGGAAAAATATCACCGCCTATCATATGCCTTGGAAAAAGATCATTCATGTGATTGGGGAAGGCAAGTTGGTCAACATTGCCGCTGCCGATGGTCATCCGGCGGAAATCATGGATTTATCCTTTGCCCTTCAGGTCATGGGCGCCCTATATATCAAAGAAAATCATGGAAAATTAGCCAATAAGGTGATGAATCTTCCTCCTGAAATCGACCGGGAGGTGGCAAAACGCAGATTGAAGGCTTGGGGAATTGACATCGATCGATTAACTCAAGAGCAACAGGAATACTTAGATAGTTGGGAAGGATAAGGATGAAATTTGCAAAACGGATGGACTGGTTGGCGGACCATTCCCTGGTGGAAATGATGTCCGCAACGACGACCCGAGAGATGATTTCCTTTTCTGCCGGATTTCCTTCTTCGGAAACCTATCCGGTAGAAGCGGTGGCGCAATCTTTTCAAAGAACCTTGGAAGAAAAGGGAAAAGAAGCCTTAAGTTATTGTGCTCCCAAGGGGTATGAGCCTCTTCGGCAAAAAATGCGTCAGCGGATGGAAGACCGATTTCACGTTGATTACGAGTTGGAAGAAATCATCATGACCAGCGGATCCCAACAGGCTCTGGATATGAGTGCCATGCTTTTTGTGGACCCGGGGGATGTGGTTCTCTTTGAAGCTCCTTCCTATTTGGGTGCCGTGAACGCTCTGCGAGCCTATCAGGCCCAATTGGTGGCAGTGCCCACCGATGAAGAGGGAATGGTTTTGGAAGAACTGAAAAAGGCCCTTGAGGAATACGGACCTAGGGTCAAGATGATCTATGTCAATCCGGATTTTCAAAATCCCACCGGTCGAAGTTGGTCCGAAGCGCGGCGACGCTCCTTTATGGAAATCATGGAAGATCGGGATATTCCCATCTTGGAGGACGGGGCCTACGGGGAGTTGGCCTTTGACGGAAAGCTTCACCATCCCTTGGCCTACTACGATCGACGGGGCCAAGTCATCTATATCGGCACCTTTTCCAAAATCTTTTGTCCCGGTCTCCGGGTGGCCTGGCTTTGCGCCAAAAGGCCCATCATGGAGCAGTATTTGATTTTGAAGAGCACGGCGGATTTGTCCTCTGCCACGATTTCCCAAATCCAAATGGATGATTTTCTGACCCACCATGATTTGGATGGTCATATTGGAAAAATCAGCGCCCTCTATGGTCATCGTTATCGGGTTATAAAGCAAGCCATGGCAACGTCGTTTCCCCCTAATTTGAATATCAGTGAGCCTACCGGGGGGCTGTTTGTCTGGGTCACCCTACCCCGAGATAAGGATGCTCGGGAACTTCTTGAATTGGCCAGAGAAAAAGGGGTGACCTTTGTACCCGGTTCGGCTTTTTATCCCAGCGGAGCCAAAGGCTATGAATTTCGTTTGAATTTTTCCAACCTGGAAGATGAGATCATTCGAGAGGGAATCGCCATTTTAGGACGGGTATTGGAGGACTACTTAGGGTGAGCACAAAAGAGATGAATGGGGAATGGATGGAGACGACGGGGCTGTTGGCCTGGTATGATGCCCACCGTAGAATTTTACCTTGGAGGGAAAAACCGGAACCCTATCGGATTTGGGTTTCCGAGATTATGCTTCAGCAGACCCGGGTGGATACGGTAAAGGGCTATTTTTATCGTTTCTTTGAAAAATTTCCCACCATTGAGGATTTGGCTAATTGTCAAGATGAAGAATTGCTCAAAATTTGGGAAGGCCTGGGCTATTATAGTCGGGCTCGAAACTTAAAAAAAGCCGCCGGAGTTATCATTGAACAATACGGAGGTCGAATGCCTTCGTCCAGAGAAGCATTGAAGGACCTACCGGGAATTGGGCCGTACACTGCCGGTGCTATCGCCTCGATTGCCTTTGGCCAATCGGCCGCTGCCGTGGATGGCAATGTGTTGCGAATCGTGGCTCGGATTACCGGGGATCGGGAAGACATTCAGCGTCAATCCATGAAAAAAAAGGTGGAAAACTATATTTTAACCACCATGGAGAAGATGACCGGAGAACAAAGGCGACCGGGTGATTTCAATCAGGCGCTCATGGATGTGGGTGCAACCATCTGCTTGCCCCATGGACAACCCCACTGCGATCAATGTCCCCTTCTCGATCAATGCCGGTCTTATCGGGAGAATCTCACCGGAGAGATTCCCGTAAAAGTGAAAAAAGTGAAAAAAGTTCGGGAGAAAAAAACGGTTCTGGTCGTGGTGGAAGATCGGCAGATGGCCGTGGAAAAAAGAGGGGAAAAAGGATTACTGGCCGGACTTTATCAATTGCCCAATTTAGAAGGGCATGGAGGCGTTGGCGCCGTTGAAACCTGGGCAAAAGACCGAAACTTAAAAATCCAAAACATCCGGGAAATCGGGCAATATCGCCATATATTCAGTCACAAGACCTGGGAAATGGAAGGATACTTGGTTCAGGTGATTCGACCCGAGACAGAGGAGCTGCCTTCTTTGATTAAGGATTCTCTCAAAGATGATTTAAAGGAAGGGTTTCCGAAAGAGGAAAGTGGGGAAGGAAAGCTTCTTTGGGTTAATCCCGAGGAGCGAGAAACCCATATTCCCCTACCTACCGCCTTTAAAGGTTTTGCCGATTTTTTCCCGGAAAAGTGAAAAAATCCTCAAAAAAGGAATAACGAGTAGCTAGGCTACTCGTTGAGAGGATGAGATTTAAGAGATATACTCTCTTAAGAGATGATTAGAGTATAGGGTAGAACCCTTAAAGAACCCTTAAAAAAATTAAAGTTTTTTTAAAAAATCTTTTAATCGTTTTCCGGTTTTTTCTTCTCCTAAAATTTGTTGAATTTCCCAAATATCCGGGGACTGGCTTCGGCCGGTCAGGGCAAGCCGAATCACGGTACTCACATGACCCACATGGCCTTTGAATTCCTCCGGATGTTTTTTGTAGTCCTTGGGTTTGGCCGCATAGCCTAAATCAACACCCAGTTTCCGAACTTTTTCAAACCAGGCTTCCTGGTCGTCCTTTTGGTCATAGGTCTTCAAATAGGCTTGAAGAATGGAACGGGCCTTTTCCCCTTCGACTTCCGGAGGAAGTTCATCGGTGATGGCGAAGTAGGGATCGAAGAAGTATTGGATGAACTCAAAGATTTGGCGTCCGTAGATGAAATCCTTTCGCGGTTTCTTTCCCAAACGGCCCAAATCCAATATGTCAACCAGGGGCACCGACTCTTCCGTCAAGAGGCTACTCAGTTCCGGGGCAAATTCTTCCGCCCATTGAATGAGAAAACGGGAGAGATCTTCCCCAGATAGGTGGACCAGAACTTCCTTGGAAACATCATTTAATTTATTTAAATCAAACAGGGCACCGGAGGTGTTCATCTTTTCCAGGGAAAAGGGGAAATTCTCCAAGGGCAAGGTGGGATTTTGCTTTCGCCAGTCTTCAAAGTTGGAGTTGAGCAGGGTCATCAGGTATTCTCGCAGTGCTAAGGGGTGGTAACCCAATTCCCGATAGTAGGTCAAAGACAATTCCGGGTCTTTTCGCTTGGACAATTTACGTTTGTTGCCCTTTTCATCCCTCTTCATTAAGACTGCTGTATGACAGTAAACGGGGAGGGCAAAATCCAATTGTTGGAAGAGTTCTACGTGGATGGGCAAGGAGGAAAGCCATTCTTCTCCCCGAACCACATGGGTGGTGCCCATAAAGTGATCGTCGCAGACATGGGCGAAATGATAGGTGGGCATGCCATCGCTTTTTTGAATCACCACGTGTTGGAAATTTTCCGGCATGGACAGGGTTCCCCGAATTCCGTCTTCCACCTTGATTTCAGAAGGTTTTTCTGCATTGCCCGAGGAGCGCAGACGGATGACATAAGGGGCGTTTTTATTCAGATAATCTTTGATTTGATCCAGAGAAAGGTCACTGTGCTTGGCGTAGATTCCGTAAATTCCCGGGGTGATTTTTTCTTTTTCCTGTTGGGCTCGAATTTCATCGATTTCATCCTGGGTTAAAAAACAGGGGTAGGCCTTGCCTTCTTCCACCAGCTTCTTAACAAAGGTTTGATAAAGCTCTTTTCGTTTGCTTTGATAGTAGGGACCGTAGGCTCCGGTATCTTCCTTGAGGCCGGCACCTTCATCAAAATGGATGCCGAAAAAGTTCAAGCCTTTGATGATGGTGGAAACGGCACCGGGAACGAATCGTTTCTGGTCGGTATCCTCGATGCGCAGGTAAAACAGGCCTCCCGATTGGCGGGCCAACTGTTCATCGATAAAAGCTCCGTAGAGGTTTCCCAGGTGGATAAAGCCGGTAGGGCTGGGACCCAAGCGGGTGATTTTTTCTTTTTTCGAACGTTTTCTCGGTGGATAAGCCTGAATAAAATCTTCCGGGGTTTGGGTAACATGGGGGAAAAGTAATTGGGCTAGTTCCTTGTGATTCATAGATCCTTTGGTAGGATCATCCCACGGGGAGAATCTCCTACAGCTCCTTTCTTTGTTTTTTTTCTATTTTATCACGGATGGTTTTTTATGACCACTGAAATAAATGGGTGGAAAAAAATCCCTTTTCGGCAAAGAAATGTGTTATTTTGTCGAAATTGTGGTATACTTTCCTATAGTTAGCTTTGGCTAACCAAAGGAGGAGAACAGTGAAAACCGTAAAGATAACAGAAAAGCGATTGACCTTGCTTTTTTTTCTCAAGGAAAATCAAGATATAGAAAATTTGTCCATTCGTAACATATCTAAGGCCTTGGATATCTCCAAGAGCACCGTGGCCAGGGACTTAGACTATTTTCGTCAGGTGGGACTTTTGGAAAAAGAAAGTTTAAAACTCACCGAGGAAGGCCAGACTTGTTATCAAGAGTATCGTAATGCCTTCACCCGGCTAAAAAAACAGATTATGGCCCATGGGGTGCCCAAGAATGCGGCGGAACAGTGTGCCAAGACCACTTTAGGGAAATCGTCCAAGGGGGCGGCAGTCAAGGAAAAACGGCCCAGGAAATGGTCTGCTTCGGGAGAAATCACCATCCCCGAAAGCTATTCCTTTGAGGATAAAAAAATTGATTATTTGGTCGATGACGGGATTTACGATGTGGATTTTTTATTTTTGGCCAGAGGAAAGGACCAGCGATGGGCCATGTGGAACGTTCAAGGGGGAATGGCACTTCACGGAAGAATGGAAGTGGACGAAGGCGTGGGGACCTTGTTTTTTGAAAAAGATCCGGAAACACAGGAAAAAACACCAAAGGGGTTGGAACTCTTCCATGATGGTCAATGGCATGAACTGGAAGAAAACAAGGGAGAATATCAAATTCCCACCATGTTGCTATCCTTTTCCTATCGAGAAA
>PDWI01008398.1_pt1 | contig 12176 bp, 8 predicted proteins | sample 1430891 | NCBI WGS metagenome assembly PDWI01 (sample SAMN01162508, study PRJNA174530) | Oral metagenome, whole genome shotgun sequencing project. | biome: Marine environment; feature: Marine mammal; material: Swab sample of the gingival sulcus; isolation source: swab sample of gingival sulcus...
ATAGCAAAAATAAACAAACGAAGAGCATATTTTTTTCTATCACTAGTATAAATAAAACCTTGCACTAAAAGAAAAGCAAAAATAGGAAAAGCTATTCTACCAATGGAGCGCCCCCAAACATTAAAACTACTGTCATAAGGAATAAACATATATGTAATATGGTCGATTAGCATCGTTATAATCGCTACTATTTTTAAGTTATTATTACGCATTTTACTATCCAAAATAATATCCTCCATAGCAAAAAAAGACCCCAAAGCGTTGCTTGGGGGCGAAGAAAAAAACTTCAATGTTCGATAAAAGGTTTAGGGTTAGACTAATGTCTAATCGCTCAATGAGCAAATATAAAAACCCTGACACCAAAAAGATGACAGGGAAATTACCATAAATAAAAAAATTATGTTGCCTTCCCACCGAAGGTGTTTTCAGTACATACTATGGCAGGTCTCCTGACTCGTGTTCATCCTACTCCACCCTTCCCAAGATAGCATTTCTATCTCAGTGGTTATGGCATCGTCACACTTACAGTAGCGGGGGCTGCTGAGGGTTTACACCTCATTCCCTATTATCTCCTAGGCGAATCCTAAGGAGCACCAAAGTTGTCGTGTTATTAAATTTATTGAATCTATTTCATCTTAGCACAAACTAACTGTTTTGTAAACCCCTAATTTAATTTTTTTCGAAAAATATTTAAAACTTCACTATATTTCACTATATATTGTAACTATTCACTTAACCCGCATTGTCATACAGACGGGTTGCAGTGCACTAGCAACAAGCTTTGGCTGGTCATAGCCTACGACTATTGCTCGCCCATGCATCCTGACTTGTGACCAAGGGATTACATCATCACTACGTTCCTCCTGCAATAAACTTCCAGTCGGAAGCTTCGCTTCCTTTAGTCAGTCACGCTAGTGCGCTCAAAACTATAATTTCAAAAGGCGACTCCCTTAAGAGCCACCGTTTTGAAAAATGCAAGTTAACTCCCTCTAAAATGTTAATCTGCACAGTTATTACTCATACCGAGGCATCAGTAATAACTATTACATAAATTACCCTTTTAAAACGCGACAATTCAAGAAAACAATTAAATATTTAGAAAATTCGCAAAGTATAATCGTTTTTGTTTATTTTTCTTCAATTCAATAATGATCTTCTTTCGTAACTATTCAGTCAACTCGCGTTGTCATTGTGAGGAGGGAAGCAGACGTAACAATCTTAACGCAGGCTTAATAGTAAAAGTCGTAAGATTCCTACGTCGTCACTACGTTCATCCTCTGAATGACACGACTTTTACTACTTAACTAAATAGTTACCTTTTTTCAAAATATTGCTTAGCGACTGCTGGGAAAATAGCATAACTGAGCACATCTTCAATCGATTGTGCCTGTGCGCCAATTTCCGCTTTAAATTTATCTAATTGTGGTTCTATCATATCAGCTGGGCGACAAGTAATCTGTTCATCATTGCCAATGATTTTTTCAACGATTTCAGGCGCGATTTCTACTGTTGGTTTACCATAAAAACCTTTAACATAGGCTTTGATTTCTTTTGGTATCATCTTATAGCGCTCACCCGTAATCACGTTTATTACCGCTTGCGTACCAACCATCTGACTAGTCGGTGTAACGAGCGGTGGATAACCGAGATCAGCGCGCACGCGTGGCACTTCTTCTAAAACTTCTCCATATTTATCAAGCGCATTTTGCGCTTTTAACTGCCCTAGTAAATTAGAAAGCATACCACCAGGAACTTGATATTTAAGGGCTTTGACATCAACGCTCAACACCTTAGGGTTAAGCCCGCCATTTTCAAGATATTTTTCTTTAATCGGCAAGAAATAATCGCCAATTTCGCTTAAAGCATCGAGCGATAAGCCCGTTGTCATCGGTGTATTAGCAAGCGCCGCAACTAAAGATTCTGTCGCTGGCTGTGATGTACCAGAGGCAAAAGGCGAAATCGCTGTATCGATAATATCTGCACCGCCCTCTATCGCGGCGAGATAATTCATCGCAGCCATACCCGTTGTATCATGAGAATGAATTTCTAGTGGCAAATCAATCTCTTTTTTAATCGCAATCGATAAATCCTTTGCCATCTGCGGTAATAATAAACCAGACATATCTTTAATACAAATGGAATCTGCACCAAGCTGTGCATAGGCTTTTGCTAAATTAACATAAGTATCTAAATTATGAACAGGACTAAGCGTATAAGAAATTGCTGCCTGCGCATGCGCCCCCGCTTCTTTTGTTGCCTTTAAAGCACACTCTAAATTACGTGGGTCATTGAGCGCATCAAAAATTCTAATAATATCGATACCATTAGCGACAGAACGCTTGACAAATTCCTCGACCACATCATCGGCATAATGCTTATAACCGAGTACATTTTGTCCACGCAAAAGCATTTGTAATTTGGTGTTTTTCACGCGCGCACGAATTTTGCGTAAACGCTCCCATGGGTCTTCATCTAAAAAACGCAGGCAAGCATCAAAGGTTGCACCACCCCACATTTCAAGCGCATAATAGCCAACGGCATCCAACTTTTCTAGAATCGGCTCCATTTCCGCGTAAGTCATACGCGTCGCAATTAACGATTGATGCGCATCCCTCAGTATCGTTTCAGTAATTTTAATCATACTTGCCTCCTTATATTTTTTTATGTAAATAATATTATCGTCTATCTAAAATTCTAATCGCCCTCTGTATATCCCTTGCCAGTTCTGATTGTATCGTCACCCTACCATTACGAGGAGTATCAAAACTAATCTCCGCCGCGTGTAGAGCCTGCCTTTTAATCGCCACTTTTTCAGGCGAACCATACAGCGAATCACCAATTATTCTATGCCCAATATGAGCGAGATGCACTCTAATCTGATGCGTCCGTCCCGTTTCTAATTTCAGCTTTAAGCGCGTATAATTATTACCCCGCTCTAAAACCCAAAATTTAGTCAGAGCATACTGACCACCACTAACTACACCCCTTTCAATTAAAGATGTTTCCAAGCGCGCTATTGGCGCTTCAATTTCTCCCGCATCTTCTTTTACTATGCCATGTACTAAAGCTTGATAATACTTTTCTGACTTACCCGCCTGAAAACAAGCCGACACCCTCGCCTGCGCATAAGGATTTTTAGCAAAGAGAATAATGCCTGATGTATCCCTATCTAAGCGATTAATTAAACGCGGTTTATAATCCTCATTTTTAGATAAACCGTAATAACGCAGGGCATTGGATAAAGTTCCCGTCGGTGTACCAGCTGTCGGATGCGACACAAAACCGTATTCCTTATTAACGGCGACAATATCCATATCTTCGTATAAGACTTCTACCGCTATATTTTCAGCGCCAATTTGGTGTTCATCTTCTATCATTTTTAAAACGATGATGTCACCAAGGCGCACTTTAGCGTTGAGCGAAATTTTATTCCCGTTGACAAAAATTGTCTTATCGCGCTTTGCCTTTCGTAACAGCCTAGCCGAAACACCATTTTCTTCTAACACTTCTTTTACTGTTTTATCAGTTTTCTCTTTAATCTCATAGACTAAAGTTTGATAATCGGCTCCCACTAAAAACTCCAATCAAAAGCAAAAGCACAAAGTTCTGCACTTTGCTTATCTTTTACTATTATATAAGCATTATACTTCATCATTAACTGCTCAGTCAAATCATTGGTTGAACATTTATTTTCAATTTGCAAATACTTCGCCCTTGCCCTTAGCCAACCGCGTTTTTCTAACAAGGCTAAACCCGTCTCCATAATTAAATCAAAAGGCAAACAGCCAAATACATTCGCTCTCACGATATCATAATCCTGCCAAAAATGATTATGACTATCAAAAACGCCTGCCTCTTTTAAATCTCTTGAGCGTTCACGCGCAAAACCAAGCAAATAATCTCCCTGATAAGGGTCTGCCACCATCACTGGTTTATATAAAAAATCTCTTTCCGCAATAACACTAGATTTTAAATTTATAACTTTATTCGTTTTTGTTTGTTCTTGTTCAAGTAACATCGCTGGCGAATTATCACTCTTAGCAACTAGTTTAGCCGATAAAAGCTCTATCTCTTCCGCTAACCGTCTAATTTGCTCTTTATCAGCTAAAAAAAGCGCCCTTTCCAGCTTATTAATTAAAATTTTTAATTTTGTAACTATATTTTCCATTTTTTTCCTTTAAAAAGCTTTAAAAATTATCCAATTTGTTTTAAAATAAAGTATCTTACAATCTCAAATTATACTCAGCGATAACAATCCAATGAACCCGCGTTGTCATACAGAGAACGAACCTTTGGTGAGGACGTAGGTATCTTAACGCGGGATTAAGCAAAAACATAAGATTGCCACGTCGCTCTACTCCTTAAGGTGACAACCACGAGGATAAAATTTTTAATTTGAGTTTGATATTTATTAAATAATTACCACTATGTAAACTAACCCAACAGAAAGAGGAATAATTTGAATAATTTATTGTACTATATTGACCCTAGCAAACAAAGCAATAAAGAAATCGGCGACATCCTAAAGGATAACAGCAATGTAAAATTTGTTTCACTCTTAGCCGTTGACCTCGGCAATAACCATACCGATGAAAAAATACCAATTAGCGAATTTTTAAAAGATATAGACGGATTTTTAGCAAACGGTATTCAAACCGATGGCTCTAGTGTACATCTACCACAAATAGCTGTCATCAACAACGCTAAAGTTGACCTTAAACCAGATAGAACAGTCAAATGGTACGTCGATTATAATCTCGATTTTGTCGATAGAAAAAATCGACCAATCGGTACATTAGTAATTCCTTCTTTTTTAATTCATAATGGCAAGTATGTTTGTTCTCGTTCAATTTTACACCAAACAGAAGCATACTTTCAAGCAGAAATCAAAAAACTATTAAAAAAATATCCAAAATTAAAGGATGAACTAGGCTTGACTAACGACGTCAAAGACGTCCTATTAACGATGGCAACAGAATTAGAATTTTGGGTAAAAACACCTGAACATATCGCCAATATAGCCGAACTCTCTACTTCACAATCACTAAAAGAACAATACTGGAAGCGCACCATTGGTCCTGTTAGAAAAGCAGTAGAAAAATCACTAATCGCTATGGAACTCTATGGACTCAAGCCAGAAATGGGTCATAAAGAAGTCGGTGGTGTTCATGCCAAACTTACCCATACCAAAGAGTTCAGTCACATTATGGAACAACTAGAAATTGACTGGCAATATTCCTCGGCAATCCAAGCCGCTGATAACGAACTCTTTGTCAAAAACCTAATTCACGATTTATTTATGCATGAAGGCTTAGAAGTAACATTTGATGCAAAACCAATAGTCGGTGTCGCAGGTAGCGGTGAACACCACCATATCGGTGCTAGTTTACTAACGGCTGACGACAAAATCGTCAACCTCTTTGCACCGCAAGCGATGACAGAAGAATATCTCAACATCATCGGCTACGGCGCTTTTATGGGAATTCTTGGCAACTACGAAAGTATTAATCCCTTCGTTACATCTACTAACGATGCCTTTAAACGACTAAAACCAGGCTTTGAGGCGCCAGTTTGTATCGTCGGTTCACTCGGACACACAACAGAAGAACCATCGCGTAACCGTACCGTACTATTAGCGCTCGTTAGAGATATTGATAACCCATTAGCAACGCGCTTTGAACTGCGTTCACCAAATCCGCTATCCAATAGTTACCTTTTAACCGCAGCTTGTTATCACGCTATGCTCGACGGCATCAAATACGCGGTACAATCGGGTAAAAGCGCGAAAGAACTGCGTTTTGAAACTTTAAAACAAAGTGGCGATAAGTCTGATTATTTAGTAAACGAACGTCAATACGTTTCCGAAGAAGATGTATTCACCGAATATACAGAAGAAGAAAGAAACAAACTCTTTTCCAAAGCACCATTTAACGTCTACGAAAATATAGAAATATTCAAAAAAGCACATCAAGCAAGAAACATCTTTGGGGGTAGCGACATCTTTAGCGAACAAATTATCAATTCCTATCTCTATACCATCTTAGAAAAATGGAATAAAGAACTCGCTCATCGTCTCGTACCAAATGCAGCAGAAGCCATTGGCAATTGCGTGAAAATCGGCAGTCCCTACGAAAACGACCTCGATAAAAAACGTTGGGCAGAGATAGAACAACTAAAACTAGACTTAATCAAAGACGACCACGAATACTTATCAATTTTCAGTAGAATTAAACTAGCAAGAGAAGAAAACGACTACGAACTCCTATCCAGCTTACAAATAGAAACACAGAAAACAGTCGCCGACCTACTAGCTAAATATCAAATTTATAGCAACAACGCTAGAATTTAGTGAATTATTTAATCAACGATTGAAACGCTCCTTGCGCTGAATCGTTCTACTATATTTTTCGCGTTACTCTCGCAAGCTCGTAGCAAGCGCGAAAAATATAGTGCCACCGCGCGCCAGCGTCGCTGACAATCGTTTAATAAGCAATTGTCACTTTCTAATATCTATATATAATACAACTTTCACAATGACAGCGTGGAGCTATATACTCTCTCTGATTGCCACTAAAAGATAAAGCCCAAACATTATAGCGCTTATATAAAAACAAACATCCGAATAAACGACTAAAATCTCTGGAAATAAGCTCCAACTAACACTGATAAACTTAAATAATATCACATTAATAAAAATAGACAAAACACTTGTCCATGCCTTAATTTTAGGTTTTAATTCTTTATCACCTAAATCTTTATCAAACTTATGCCACGCTAAGGAAGGGACAAAAACAGAAAACGCTATTATAATAACACCTAAACCACCGCTAACACTAACTCCAGAGAAAAGAGCATTAAAACTATAAAAATATAACATTACCACTGGAGTTGCAGAAGCTATAATAATCCCAAATTGCATAACAGTACTCCACAGTATTCTCGATAGCAACTTGTTCATCATTATTTCTCCAATCTACTTCGGTTCAAAGTATTACTAATCGTCGTAGCTGTCCCCGCGCTAAGATTCTCACGCTTCGCTCAACGCACTGGTCACTTCGCTTCGCTACGTTGCTCGTGTATGCAACCTAAATGATAGCGTAGGAGATACATTTTTTAATTTAATCTATTTTTTATTTCAACAATTTCCTTCTCACTAGCAGAAGTTAATTCCATAATTTTGTTTATGTCTAAACCCGCCATTAATAAGCCTATTATCTTACCACGTTTCTCACCAATGCTAATCCCACGCTTTTCACCAATACTGATTCCTCGTTTCTCACCAATAAGAATGCCCTTTTCTATCCCACGTTCTTCTACTGCCTGACTTAAATTACACATTTCATCCAGCTCCTTCTTTAACTCACCATTCACATCAATACCAAATTCTTTGCTTAACTTTTCTTCTCTTTCTTTACTACTCAAACCAATCTCATCTGAAAATAAAATCATTAATAATTCAATTAATTTATTAACTTTCTTATCCTTTCCTAAACGTACCATAATGATTTCTAATAAATCATACTTTTCCTTTGTTTCTTCGTGTTCACCTAATACACTAAGTTCTTTTAAATTATAATTCGTTATACTACTATTCTTCCTTTTGCTAGGTTTTGTCACTAGCCAAATCGAATATACTTTTTTAATATCTTGATAATTAGAACCCGTGAACTCTCTACCCTTTTGTGATGAAATTAATCGACTGCCATAGTAAACCGCTCTTTTAATTAAAGGATAAGGTAGATTCTCTCCACTTTGCGCCTCTACATTAATAATTATCTCTGCGTGTTCTTTATTCGGAAGTAAAGCTTTAAACTTCACATCAAAAGTAATAAAGCCATCATCAACGCTACTATCATCGACATTCATACCCTGTATTTTAGGATTAATTATAATCTTTTCATCACTGTGGACATTTTCTACTGCAACTTCTGGTGTACTTTCTATAAAACTAGTTGAAATCTCTTTTGCTGTAAAATTCTCATATTCTAAAATACAAGTTTTCATCAGCCACGCCAAAATAATTTTTTCTGATAATATCCTTTTACAAACCGCATCATAATCTCTTTTTACATTTCTTTCCATAACTTCCCCTTTCTTATTTATTCTCTATCTATATTATATAAAATTTTAAGAAAAAAATAAATAGAAAAACGGGGCAATAATGCAAACTGCATTCTTTCTGATTATTACTGGTTTAGAGCGGTTTTATGTATATGATAATTAATATATATTGAAATTTATGTTAAGATACTTACACCAAGTAGTAATGACAGCACATGAAATAAGGCGATTTCAGAGCGATTGTCAGTAATAATACTTTAAACAAACATTACAAAATTACTTTCTCGCAATAATTCAGGCGCACAACTCGCAAAGTCAAGCTTAATCCACTGCTTTGGCGACAATAAGTAACTAATGTTGAAACTTCAACGAAGTTTCAATCTTATCACTCTCTATATACTCTCTCTAATTGCAACTAAAAGATAAAGCCCAAACATTATAGCGCTTATATAAAAACAAACATCCGAATAAACGACTAAAATCCCCGGAAACAAGCCCCAACTAACACTGATAAACTTAAATAATATCACATTAACAAAAATAGCTAAAACACTTATCCAAGCCTTAATTTTAGAACTTAAATTTAAATTTTTATCTTCTAAATCTTTATTAAACTTGTGCCACACCAAAGAAGGAATAAAAACAGAAAACACTATTATAATAACATCTAAACCGCCTAAAAAATCACCACTACCAGTTCCAGAAAAAAGAGCATTAAAACCATAACCATATAACATTACTTCTGGACTTGCCGAAGCCATAATAATTCCAAATAGCATAACAATACTCCACAGTATTCTCGATAGCAACTTGTTCATCATTATTACTCCAATCTACTTAGGTTCAAAGCATTACTAATCGTCGTATCTGTCCCCACGCTAAGATTCTCACGCTTCGCTCACAATGATAGCGTGGGGAATAAAGCGATTTCAGAGCGATTGTCAATAACATTCATTTAAGATAACGAAACAAAATGCACATTGAGCGGACTTATTAGCGACCGTGCAGCGTAGTATAATCCATTGGCTTGGCGCCATAAGGCATTTATGTTCAGGGGTCGAAGAACGCTGAACATTAGTGCCTTAGAAGCAAAGACAATTAGTATACGTAGCGAAACAGCGTGTTCGCGATAGGTGTTTTTGTTTCGTTATCATTTTTTAAATGAATGTTATGTTTCAATCGCAAACAAAATACGTCAATCCAAGCCGTAAGATCCTCACGTCACTGCGTTCCTCAGGATGACACGGCTTGGAAAGCATTAGAATTGATTAAACATCTTTATACAAGCGCTTTTCATCCACTTCTTTTTGTAGTTCCTCAATCAATGTCGGTAAGTCGTATTCATAAATTGTCGGTTTGCCATTTTCATCGGAGATAAAGTGGCGAACAGAGAATTTATTTTCTTCGACTTCTTTGTCACCGATAACCATCATATACGGCACTTTGTCAAGCTGAGCCGCTCTAATTTTATAGCCAACACCCTCTGACCTCGCATCGACATTAACCCTAAAACCAGCATCTCTAAGTTCTTTATAAATACCATCGACAAAATCAACGTGTCTATCACTAACAGGAATTAAACGCACCTGCTCTGGCGCAAGCCACAATGGGAATTTACCCGCATATTTTTCAATCAACATTGCCAAAGTACGCTCATAACAACCGATAGATGTTCTATGAATAATAACAGGATGCTTTTTCTCCCCATCTTTATCGACATAGGTCATATTAAACATTTCGCATTGAACAAAGTCAAATTGAATCGTAATAATCGTATCCTCTTTGCCGTATACATTTTTAAGCTGTATATCGAGTTTAGGACCATAAAACGCTGCCTCGCCAATCGCCTCTTTATACTGAATCCCAACATCATCGAGATTTTTCTGCATTGCCGACTGGGCATTATTCCAAAGTTCCTCGTCACCGACGTATTTTTCTCTATTATCGGGATCCCACTTAGAAAATTGATAGACAATATCGTCCTCTATTCCTAAAATACGCATAAAATACTGCGCAAGGTCTAAAGCACCCCTAAATTCTTCTTCTAGTTGATCAGGTCTAACGATTAAATGCGCTTCTGAAATTGTAAACTGTCTAACCCTAATTAAACCGTGCATTTCGCCCGATGATTCGTTACGGAAAAGAGTCGATGTTTCACTAAGTCTAACAGGCATATCCCTATAACTATGCTGTGTTGCCTTATAAATATGATACTGGAAAGGACAAGTCATAGGGCGCAGTGCCATTGCGTTATCCTCTTCCCCGCCTTCAGGAATTAAAAACATACCATCTCTGTATTTATACCAGTGACCAGAAATTTTATAAAGGTCTGATTTTGCCATTAACGGCGTTTTTGTCATCTGATAACCGCGTAAATATTCCTCGTCTTCAACAAAACGTTGTAAAATTTGAATAATTTTCGCACCCTTAGGCATAAATAATGGTAAACCCTGTCCAATGACATCAACAGTAGTAAACAAACCAAGTTCACGTCCAAGTTTATTATGGTCTCTTTCTTTTGCCTTTTGTAATTTATCTAAATGTTCTTCTAATAGTGACTTTTTAGGGAAAGTCACACCGTAAATACGCTGTAACATTTTATTATTCTCATCACCGCGCCAGTAAGCGCCAGCAAGCTGGAGTAACTTCACCGCTTTAATTTTTTTAATATCCTTTAAGTGCGGTCCACGGCAAAGGTCAATAAATTCGCCCAAGGTATAAAAAGAAATCACTTCACCTTCTGGGAAATTCTCTATTAAATCAACCTTATATTCTTCTTCTAACTTTTTAAAATGTTCTAGCGCTTCATCCCTATCCATCACCGTACGCACGAGCTCATGTTGTTCTTTGACGATTTTCATCATTTCCTTTTCAATGCCCGCTAAATCATCTTGCGTAAACTTATGTTCACAATCAAAATCATAATAGAACCCAGAATCAATCGCAGGACCAATCGCAAACTTTACATCTGGATATAAACGTTGAACCGCAAGCGCCATCACGTGCGCCGAAGTATGCCAGAAAATCGCTCGTCCCTCTTTATCATCAAAATTGACAAAGCGAACGTCGGCATCTTCTTCCACAAATTCTTGTAAACCCATCGTTTTGCCATTGACGACAGCACCTAGACAATTTCTCGCCAATCCCGCTGAAATATCACTAGCGATTTCAAACAAACTCACACTATTTTCATAAACTTTTACTGCACCATCTGGTAATGTAATATTTGGCATAAATACCTCCCTACTAAAAAAGCGGTAAGCACCCTAAGACATAGGGCGATTACCGCGGTTCCACCTAAATTTTTACTCCTACGTGATAACGGTCGTCACCGTGTTTCTTTCACCTTGCTACTCAAAACATGCTCAGGATTAGTATTCATCTATCGTATGCAAGACTTTTCAGCACCAGCCCCTCTCTTTAGCAGTGACGACAAATTACTCGTATCCCTCATCGCTTTCGATAATGATATATTACGCTTTTTTTATATATTTGTCAATAGGCATAGAAAAAATATTCTAAGAATTCCTAGCGCATTCAATGCCATATTTATAAGAAATTACTTTAAATGCAAGCATTTAACTAAATAATTATACTTAATTCAATAGCTGTTTTTGTAAATTACTAATTTCATTTGCACTAAGATTAGTTGCAGAACTAATCACAGCAACATCTAAACCCTGCCTTAATAAATTAAGGGCTATTTTTTGTTTTTCTTTTTCTTCACCAATACTAATTCCGCGTTTCTCACCGATACTGATTCCACGCTTCTCACCTATGCTAATTCCGCGCTTCTCACCAATAAGAATGCCCTTTTCTATCCCGCGTTCCTCTACTGCCTGACTTAAATTACACATTTCATCCAGCTCCTTTTTTAACTCACCATTCACATCAATGCCAAAATCTTTGCTTAACTTTTCTTCTCTTTCCTTACTACTTAAATCAATCTCATCTGAAAATAAAATCCTTAATAATTCTATTAATTTATTAACCGTCTTATCCTTGCCTAAACGCACCATAATAATTTCTAATAAATCATAATCGTTTTTCACTTCTGAATGTTCACCTAATACACTAAGTTCTTTGAAATTATAATTCGTTATACTACTGTTTTT
>PDWI01016678.1_pt1 | contig 12176 bp, 5 predicted proteins | sample 1430891 | NCBI WGS metagenome assembly PDWI01 (sample SAMN01162508, study PRJNA174530) | Oral metagenome, whole genome shotgun sequencing project. | biome: Marine environment; feature: Marine mammal; material: Swab sample of the gingival sulcus; isolation source: swab sample of gingival sulcus...
GGCGTTCTTGCCGCGGCTGCCGGACGGCAAGCTGACCCTGGCCAACGTGTCGGCTCTTTTCCGCCACGTGTCGCTGGCACGCTCGCTGGAGCTGACGGCCCGTCAGCTCGTGAGCGCCATCGAACTGACGGGGATCGATCCCTTCGACGCGGGGCACACCGTTCAAGCGCTGGGGCTGCTCCGGGAGGTGCGAGCGATCCGAGAGTCCGGTTTGTCCATCGAGGAGCTCGACTATCTGCTTCGCCACGTCGACACCCAGCCTGCCACGCAGGAGCCGCCGCCGGCTGAGACCGGTCTGTTGCTGCTGGAACTTCGCGATGCCCTGCGGAAGGTCGAGGCCGATCACCCGCTCCCCGCAGAGGTGGCTCGCGAGGACGACCTGAGCCGCCGGCTTGCTGCGAAGCTTGCCGAGACGCTGTCGGCCGCCGACGTGACGACGGCGATGGCCGTCGTCGATGTATCCGCGGGCACGCCGCCGCCGGCGAACGCCGGCCAGGTGATCGATGATCACCTCACGGATCTCGTCGATCCGAACGACGCCAAGAAGAAGCTTGTCGACGACACAGACCCGTCCTACCTAGGAGAGCGCCGGACGCGCCTGCTCTATGTGCTCGGCGAGGCGGACACCGAACAGAACCTCCACGACCGCCTCGCCCGGTACCTGGCGCTGGTCCTCGCGTCGGCCGACGTCGAGCATGCCCTCTCGGTCATCGACGTCGCCGCCGGAGATCCGCCGCCCGCGAACGCCGGCCAGGTGATCGACGAGCGGCTTGCAGGCGTCGTGGACGGCGCCGAAGCGAAGAAGCGGTTGGCGGATTCGGCCGACCCGGCCTATCTCGGCGAACGCCGCGCTCGGCTCCTCTATGCACTTGGTTTGCTCATCGAGCGCCTCCGACGCTCGGTCAAGGAGGCGGCCGTCGTCGAGAAGCTGGGCGCATCGCTTGGCCTCGACCCCGCGGTGGTCGCGCCGCTGGTCCGGGTGCACCTCAAGCACCCCGACGCCGCAGGCAACCCCGTCGTCGATCTCCTGACCGACGACGCCGTGCGGGACTTTGCGGCGACGGAAGACTCCGGCGAGCTCGCCGCACCCACGGCGACGGATCTCCCCGAGCAGTTCGCCGCCTACCGGCGTTTGCACAAGGCGTCGATGCTGCTGGGCCGCTTCCGTGTGACGCCTGACGAGCTGGCCTGGGTGATGTTACAGGGCCCGGCGCTTGGGAGCCTGGACATGCAGGCTCTGCCCATCGCACCTCCGGAGCCCGGCGGCGTGCCGTATGGGCCTTGGCGCCGGTTGCGGGACGCAGCGCTCCTGCGTGATGGGTTGATGCCCCGAAAGCTCTTTGACACCTTCGAAGCTGCGGCAGCCGCAGAGGCCGACGGGACGCCAGCGGTCGTGGACGCGGCGCACGAAGGCCTGCTGTCGACCATCGAGCAACGCTCCCGCTGGAGCCGCGACGACATCGAATTCCTCGTCGGCACTCCGGCGCGAAACGGAATCCCGGCGGCAGCCGGTGCGCTGGGCTTCGCCTACCCGGCCGACTGGAAGGACGAACGGCCGCTCACGCGAATGGCGGAAGTGCTGGCCGTCGTCCGCCGTGTGGGCTTGCCGGCGAATACGGTCTGGAACTGGCGCCGGATCCCGCTGGCCGGAGACTACGCGCCTGAAGACGAGACCAAAGCGCTTGCAGCCCAGAGGCAGCAGGCCAACGGCATCAAGCCAACGGCATCAAGCAGGCCGCCCGCGCCCGGTACAGCGACTCGCAGTGGCACGAGGTCGCGAGGAGCCTGCGTGATCGGCTTCGCGGTAGGCAATGCGAGGCCCTCGCGGGATGGCTGGTCGCCCACGACGCTCGCTTCGGAGATGCCAACGCCCTGTTCGAGCACGTCCTGCTCGACGTGCAGATGAGCCCGTGCCAGCTCACCTCACGCATCAAGCAGGCGATGAGCAGCGTTCAGCTCTACGTGCAGCGAGCGCTGATGAGCCTGGAGCCGGACGTCGAGCTGTCCTCGGAGGACGCGCGCGAGTGGAAGTGGATGAAGAACTACCGGGTCTGGGAGGCCAACCGCAAGGTCTTCCTGTACCCGGAGAACTGGATCGAGCCCGAGCTGAGGGACGACAAATCGCCCTTCTTCGAGGAGCTCGAAAACGACCTGCTACAGAGCGAGCTGACGGCGGACTCCGCGGAGCGCGCGGTTCTGGCCTACTTGGACAAGCTCGACGACGTGGCCCGGCTCGAGGTCGCCGGGTTCTTCCACCAGAAACCCACGACCGGCGACAGCGCCGACATCCTCCATGTGTTTGGCCGGACGCGCGGCACACCGGCTCGGTATTTCTACCGGCAGCGCGTGGATGGATGGCGCTGGACGCCGTGGGAGAAGGTGGAGGTCGATATCGAAGGCGATCACCTCCTCCCGGTGATCCACAACCGTCGTCTGTACGTCTTCTGGGCGCAGATCACCGAGGCAGCGCTCGAGGAAGTACCCGATACACCTCAGCAGGGCGGCGACAAGACGCAGGAGAAGCCCGAGAAGTACTTCCAACTCCGGCTCGCATGGGCGGAGCACCGAAGTGGCAAGTGGTCCAGCAAGAAGCTGGCCGCCGCACAGATCGGCGCTACGCTAGAGGACTACGGTCGGCTGTCGTGTGGACTCAGGAAGACGGACAAGGCCCGCAAGAGCGACTTCTTCTTCCGCGCCTACGACCACAACGGCGACCTCATCGTTGAGCCAATTCGCTACGTTCGGGTAACCGGCAAGCGCTCCAGCCACTACGTGCGTTTGGACCGTTTCCGTTTGAGCGGCTGCGACGGGACGCTCTCGCTCGAGCCCCAGTCGAGCATCGCACATCTCACGGTGCGCAAGCCGAACAACACGCAGACGGTCGGTCAGAGCTTTGCGCGGACGAGCTCGGGTGTAGGGCTGACACTCCCGGCAACGAACCCCGTCATCGGCTCGCTGGAGATGGAGCCGACGCTGTCCAAGACGCCGTCACGGTTCGAGGTGGTCCCCCACCGGGTCCTGGACTTCAAGAGCGCGGAGGTCTTCTTCTACCAAGACCTTCGACGGACGTTCTTTGTAGAGCCTCGCGACGCCTACAAGTGGGTCCGTCAGCCGCCGAAGTGGACCGTCCCGGAGCTGATCCCCGTTGACATTCCCCGCGTGCTACCCGAGCTCTGCCCGCCGACGCCCTGGCCGGACCCGCGAGTACCGCCCGAGATTTGGCCGCGGCCGACGCCGCCCTGGCCGGATCCGTGGGTCTATGACCCCGGCGCCTTTGTCACTCATCCGTCGCCCGTCGATCTGAAGACCACGCCCGCGCTGATCGCCAGGGCTGATGTAGGTCCAGGCGGCCTTCTGGCCGTCGGTGCAACGGGGCTTGGCGACACCTTCGGCCCCAGGGTCGCGTTCATCGGGTCGACCGCGATGACCCCGAGGGCCAACAAGGTCGCCGTGCAGTCGGTCGCGCGCATCGTCGCGGACAACCCCGGTGAGCTGCTAGCACTGAAGTCGACGAAGGCCCCAGCGGAGGCCGCAGGGCTCCGCGTGTTGACTATGGAGACGACGTACCGTCTTCCCACGTCGAAGGTGGAGGTGTACAGCCCGGGAATCATGCTCAAGGAGTGGGACGGCAAGCGCTATCTGTTCTCACCGTTCTATCACCCGTACCTCTGCGTCATGATGCGCCAACTCAACCGGTTCGGGCTGAACGGGCTGTTCGACGCTTCGCCCTCGGGCCCGGAGCCCCTGCTTCGACGCCAGCGCCTGGTCCACGAGTTCTTCCAAGGCATCTACGGACCGCTAGCTGTCGACAAGCCGTACCCCAAGGACGAGTTCGACTTCTCGCCCCGGGGCGCCTATGCCCCCTACAACTGGGAGATCTTCTTCCACGTCCCGTTGCTGGTGGCCAGCCACCTAAGCGGCAACCAGCGCTTCGATGAGGCGCAGCGCTGGTTCCACTACATCTTCGACCCGACCGAGTCGAGCGGCGGTCCGGCCCCCCAGCGATTCTGGAAGGTCCGGCCCTTCTTTGATCTCTTCCACGGAGAGGACGTGGAAGCGATCTCTTCCACGGAGAGGACGTGGAAGCTGGACCGATCCACGAGCTGCTTTTGCTGCTCCACTACGACGGATCGGACCCGTAGATGCTCGATGCGCGCGACGCGCTGATCGATCAGGTCGCGGAGTGGCGCAAGAAACCGTTCAACCCGCACGCCATCGCGCGCCTTCGGCCGACCGCCTATCAGAAGGCGGTCTTCATGAAGTACGTCGACAACCTCATCGAGTGGGGCGACCAGCTCTTCCGCCGCGACACCATGGAATCGGTCAACGAGGCGACCCAGCTCTATGTGTTGGCCGCGCAGATCCTGGGACAGCGACCGAGAAGGGTTGAGGTCGAGCCACCCGCGCCGCGCACCTTCAACGAGCTGCTCGCCGCAGGTCTCGACGAGTTCAGCAACGCGCTTGTGGAGGAGGTCGAAGGCTTCCTTCCCGAGCTCACGAGCCGGGCGGGTGACACCTACGAGGACGACCTGCCGGTGGTCGGGCCGACGCTGTTCTTCTGCGTCCCGCCCAACGAGAAACTCATCACCGACTATTGGGACCGCGTGGCCGACCGGCTGTTCAAACTGCGCCACTGCATGAACATCGAGGGTGTCGTCCGGCAGCTCCCGCTCTTCGAGCCGCCCATCGATCCGGCGCTCCTCGTAAGAGCTGCCGCCGCAGGGATGGACCTCGCCAGCGCTCTGAGCGATTTCAACGCGCCGCTGCCGCTTCACCGGTTCCAGGTGCTCGCGCAAAAGGCGACGGAGCTTTGCGTCGACGTCCGGGGGCTTGGGCAGGCGCTCCTGTCTGCCCTCGAGAAACGGGATGCCGAGGAGCTTGCGCTGCTTCGGGCCGGGCACGAGATCAAGCTCCAGACGGCAATGGTGGAGGTTCGAAAGAAGCAGATCGACGACGCCAACGAGGCGCTGGAGAGCCTGAAGCGGAGCAAAGAGAACGCGGAAATCCGGTTGAAGTACTACCGGAGTCGGCTGTTCATGAACCCGAAGGAACTGCTGCACGTGGCGATGTTGGGTTCGGCACGTACTTGGGAATCTCGTGCCCAGGTCGCCGATCGGATTGGAAGCATCGTCGGCGCGTTGCCCAACTTCGACATCGGTATCTGCGGCTTCGGCGGGTCGCCCATCGTCAAAGCGAGCTGGGGCAGCCCTCAGATGATCCAGATCGCCAAGGCGGTCGCCGATGGGTTCCGCATGGAGGCTTCCGCGGCGAGCCACGGCGCACAGATGGCTAGCATCATGGCCGGCTACGAGCGGCGTATGGACGACTGGGCCCTCCAGGGGGATGTGGCCCAGAAGGAGATCGCGGGACTCGAAAGACAAATCCTCGGCGCCGAGGTCCGTGTCGCCGTCGCGGAAAAGGAACTGGACAACCTGAAGCTACAGATCGAGCAGTCCAAGGAGAGCGAGGAGTTCCTTCGCGACAAGTACACCAACGCCCAACTTTACCAGTGGATGGTGGGCCAGCTCTCCTCCCTGTACTTCCAAAGCTACAAGCTCGCCTACGACCTGGCGAAGCGCGCCGAGCGGACTTGGCAGTTCGAGCTCGCGCAGCCCGATCGCAGCTTCATCCAGTTCGGCTACTGGGACGGCCTCAAGAAGGGCCTCCTCGCCGGCGAGCGGCTGCACCACGACCTGAAGCGAATGGAGGTCGCGTACCTCGACGACCACCGACGGGAGTATGAGCTCACTCGCCACGTGTCGCTGCGAAAGCTCGATCCGATCGCCCTGCTGCGCCTCCGCCGGGAAGGTGAGTGCATCGTCCGCGTCCCCGAGGCTTGGTTCGATCTGGACAGCCCGGGCCACTACATGCGCCGCATCAAGACGGTCGCGCTCAGCATCCCGGCCGTGGCCGGCCCATATGTCCCCGTGCGATGCACGCTTACCTTGCTGCGGAGCAGCACCCGAGTTTCGCCAAGCGCAGGTCCCGGCTACCCGCGCACGTCCGTGAACGACCCGCGGTTCCGCGACGACGTCGTCGGGCAGCAGTCGATCGTCACGAGCCGAGCGGAGGAGGACAGCGGGCTGTTCGAGACGAACCTCCGCGATGAACGCTACCTTCCGTTCGAAGGTGCTGGAGCCGACAGCGAGTGGCGTCTCGAGCTTCCGAAGGGCTTCCGGCAGTTCGACTACGACACCATTACCGACGTCGTGCTGCACATCCGGTACACGGCGCGGGAAGGGGGGAGCGCGCTCAGACAGGCGAGCGAGGGCGAGCTACATGCTGCGCTCCAAGGGGTGGTGCTCGGGTCGCAAGCCTCGGCGGCAGCCGGCTCGGGCGAGGGACTGTTCCGCGTCGTGAGCGCCCGCCGCGACTTCCCCGACGCATGGGCGCAGTTCTTGACGCCCCCCGACGGCCAGACGGACCAGGCGATTACGTTCGACCTCGGCTCGACCCGATTCCCGTTCGCCTTCCAGGACGCCACCATCAAGGTGGCCGGCTTTGAGTTGATCATGGTCGTCCGCGACACCGCCACCTACGCCACAGAGACTGCGGTGAAGATGTCGGTCGCTGCTCCCGGTGGAGGCGCCGCGCAGCCGGTCGATCTGCAAGGCGTCGCTACCGAACTGGGTGGCCTTCCCCACGGCGGCCACGGCTATGGCAACGCGACCAAGGACCCCGGCGACTGGGTCGTGACGTTCAAGGAGGCAGACAACGCGGGCGCCGCCCCGAGCGCTGTGGTTAGCGTCAACGGTCACAATAGGTTGAACGCCGCCGCCGTGGAGGACCTGCTCCTGGTTCTCAGGTACATGGTTGCACCGTGACGTCTGCAGAGGCTCGCGTGTAGCGCGTCGGCAGCAGCGCGGGGTTGTTCGAGGAACCATCAGATCAAGGATCAAGTGGTGCCGCGCGCGGCTCGCCCTGTGGGCCAAGGGCGTTCACGAAACCTGGCTCCGGGCGGTGAGGTGACGCTTTCGGCCTCGGCTGCGACAAGAAAATCTGCCAGAACGCGGGGCTGTTCGCCGAAGAGGCCTGACCTCGGCCATGCAGGAATCCGCCCCTCAGCGGTCCCACTCTCACCCAGCGAACCATCGACTCTCTGGTGTGAACCGCCTCTTCGGCGTCTGGAGGCGTCTCTGAGGCCCCAGAGCCCCCAGAGAGCACCGCGCTCGCCCCGCCGCCACCGTCGGCGACTCTGGCGCCGCCCGAGCAGAGAGCACACCCGGCGCGGGGGCACCACCCGAAAACCCCCGCCACAACGCCATAAACGCACAAAACCCCCGCGGCGACGCCGACGAGGGTCCTGTTAAGAGAAAGGCCCAGGCGGACTCGCCTGGGCCTAAGATGGCTCGCCGGGTAAGTGCTCATACAACCCGGCTCTCTGCCGATCCGAAAAGTCGGGCACTCGCCTCCGATTTGTAAGTGTTGATATTGATTGGTGTTGCGAAATGATGTCAGTTCGCGACACGAACACGGATACTGGGTTTTCGTTTCGCGCTTGGACCCCACGGTGCAGTTAAGGAGCGTCTGCGGGCGACGTGCAGCAAACGCTGGTTTTGGAGGGGTAGAAAGAGTTGAACAATTCTTTTGGTTTGGGCTGTCCGAGAAAACGAGCCCGGCGACAAGCGGATCGTGTGCGTCAGTCTTTGCGTCGCGCTTGGACCCGAAGCCAGTGGTTGCTGCGGTTCACTCGGTTCTCTGGTTGACGACCGCGCCGGATGATCAGCTCGAGCAGTCCATCGGACAGATGATCAGCTCGAGCAGTCCATCGGACAGGATCTGGATCGCTTCCTCGCGGGGGCTCAAGGGCTCAGAGGCCGCTACTCGCAGTAGCTCCGCGAGCTGCTGCTGCCGTTTCTTTTCTACTTCCAGCCGGTTCATGGTTCACCTCCTTGGCCCGGGGGAAAGGGCGGGCCACGGTGACCACACCGGCGAGGAAGGCAAGGCAATCCTGGATGTGGCAGCCGAGGCGGCTTCTACTTGCCGCTGCGCTTCTTCTCGATATCGGTAACGATTTTGGTGAACCTGTCGACCAGCTTCCTGGTGAATCGCTCAGCTCGCGTCGAGCGGCCCTTCGACTACATCGAAAAGAACTTCTACCCGGGCCGGACCTTCTCCGAACTCGCCGACCTCAACGCCCAGTTTCGCCAGTGGCGAGACGAAAAACGCGTCGTACAGGAAGCACCTGCGGGCTAAGCCCGTCGAGCTCTTCGCCGCCGAAAAGCCGGCGCTAAAGGCGCTGCCAATCCACGTCCCCGAAATCTACGAGCTGCTCTATCGCCTCGTGGACACCGAAGGCTACGTAACGCTCTATAGCAACCGCTACTCCGTGCCGGTCGCGCTATTGAGCCGGCGCCTGGCCGTTCGACCGTGTGCGCGTTTTCGATGGCCACGAGCTCGTCGCCGAGCACGCGCGGGCTGAAGATGGCTGCCGCGCTCGCTCATGACGATGGCCGACGAACTGCTTCACGCCGCCGTGCAGTGCAAGGCCAAGCAGATTGACGAGGCGCTCTACCTTGACCTCTACGGTCGTCGTGCCACCAAGCCCGCCAAGCGCTCGCGCCGTCGCTCCCGAACTGTCGCCTAAATCCTTCCGTGCCGTGACCACGGATGCACCAATCTGCCCGCCGCATTCCCTCACAGAGCCTGAACACCGCAAACTCAGATTAAGTGAGCACGCTCACCCTCCCTGGCGTGATCTCGCGCTTGTCGTGAACTCGCGTGCGCTGAACCGCACTCGATTATCCGCCGCTCGAGCAGCGCCGTCACCCAGGCGTCGCTGATCGGTCAGTGTCGGACGCTGTCCTTAATCAAACGTCTAATGTGTAATCAACCTGGGTCTGGGTATATGTCCTGAATCAAACGTCCAATGCGTAATCAACCTGGGTCGGTATATTCAGATCTCAAACTCAGTAGCGGCGCTGTCGAGGGGGCCGTTCGCTATGTCGTCTCGCAGCGCTTTGAGGGAGGCGGGATGCGCTGGATCCGCCAGCGAGCGGAGGCGCTGTTGCAGCTTCGCTGCATCGAGATCAACGGAGACTGGGATGGCTTTATCTCGTCGACGCATCTCCAGATATGCCGTCAACAGCGCCAATCACGCCATCAGACACGACTCCTGCAAACCGCCCCTGGGGCGCTTCCAACCTTCGGAATCAACTTATGAACTCGGAGGATCTGCACCCAACTGTATTTGGTGACGGGTTTGGGTGTTTGGGTGGTCGTCGCCGCCAATTCAGTGATGAGCCTAATATCGATTCGTTCACCTGAACAGTCCGGGATATCGCGGACGAAAGTCGTAGGCGTAACATCTCATAATCGTTTCGCATGAGCGCGGCAGATCCGGACAATTGGGACTAAGGATCTCCTCCTGGCATTTTCTCAAGAGCGCGTCGTCGACGCCACGACAGATATCGTCCTCCCAATAACCCGAAATCTTGCAATGCCCTTCGGCGTTAACTGTACATTTATCCAAATTCGACCAAAGGCTCAGGGAGATACCCGAGAGGCATGAAAACCAGACGGGACAGGCATCCGTGACGACTTTGGTACAGAGAGCAGCATCAACCCGAGGCTCTGGTGGTGGGTCATCACCGCAGCCGAAGGCTGCGAGCATGCAAAAGACGATACAGATCGACACCATTCGCGCTGCACAACCCACGAGGGTTCCTTCTTCGCATTGCTCAGCTAGCATGTCTCGCTTCACTCACGGTATATGCTTTGGGCTCTCATCGCTCAACTGGCCCAGATAGTTAAACTTGTAGCGTCCGCCCTTGGAATCGCATTGAAATTCGACATCAACGATTCGCATATTCAGTCTGTTATCAAAGTTGCCCTCGATAATCCAGACACCGCTATTCGTGTTTCCCTTTTCGATGTCGACGATTGCCACGCTGTGGGTCTTCTCTCCCGAGCAGGAGCCTTCAATCGCGAGATAATCGCCGGGGCCTGCTGGATTCTCGGCGTATCCGAGCAGATGCTCGCGTGCTTCAGGACCAGACCAATAGGTATTCTCGTCTCGAAAATAGTCGAGCATCTCCGAGATGTGTGTTGCGCCGCCGATGTCGCCGTGCATCGATCGCCCGTAGGTCGCCGAGACGAATTCGGTACACCAGAGCTCGTTGTAGCTGGCGCCGTAGTAGGTCCCGCTGGGCCAACGGGTGCTCGCAGGCGCGCGATCGCCACCGATCTCGCCAAGAGAACGCGCACGCCAGTAATCCTCGAAGCGCTTGTTCACGACCATCCGCCGGGAGCGGTCGCCATTCTTCACGCCCTTCTCGCCAACCTTCTCGATCATGGTAAAGAAGAGCTCACTGGTGACCATGTTCTGAAGATCTCGCGGTCCATTGCCGTAGTCGTCCAAGCATCGACCGGCAACGGTATCACCGTTGGTGGTGTACACCGGCGGCCCGGTAGGTTGCTCGTTGATGCAGGAGATCCGCTCGTAGGTATCGACACCGCCAATATAGAAATGCACTACGACCACATAGACCTTGTTCTCATTGGGTAGATTCCTTACTCGCACCTGCTGAAGATCAGCGCCCTGGTAGGCGACATACTGCGTTGGAACGATCGGCGAGATGGTATGCATCTGATGGGTCGGCGGCGCGCCTTGCACATAGTGCAGATGGACGGTGTAGCGAAAATCGCCACGCTTGATTCGCTTGAGTTCGACGAGCTCTTCAACATCCCAGACGTGCTTCTGATTGGGCAACCAATCGCGGTCGCGCTCTTTGAGCCAGGTTCGGATCTTCGAAAGATCAAAGACATGCACGCCGAGGGCGGTGGCGTATTGCTGCACCGCTGCGTCGTTGATGCGCACGGTGAACGTAAACGATCCAGGGCTGTCTTGGTCGCCGTAGGGCGTAACCTCGAACTCGGTCTCGTCGACGGCGCCATCGCAATCGTCGTCGATATTATTGAAGGGAACTTCGAGCCGACGCGGATGAATATCTGGCAGACTTCGGGCCCAGATCTCTTGCAACTCGGCGATTTTGCCGTTCGGAAGTTTGCGAATATGGGGAATGATATTGCCCATATTCGCCGCGGTGACGCGATCGCAGACCTTCGCTTCGGTGAATTGCGTCGAACCAGATGGGCAAGTGCCACTGTGACGAAAAGATGGGCAACCATTCTCTCTTACGGCGTAACCGTCACCGTCATGGTCGCAAGATGTAACCGTCACCGTCATGGTCGCAAGATGACGGATAGCAGACTGTTTGCACTTTGCCGGCGTAGGCCGGAGTGATCCCCGCGACAAGGAGACAACCGATGGCGCATGCGATCAGTCTCGACATCTGGATGGGCAGGTGGGAGGCGGAGTGAATTCGTAGATTGGCAGTGATCACCACTTCTCTCTTTCATCTGAACGACACTATGTCGCTATTGGAGACCACAGCATCTCACCGTCAGGTGAGGAAATGTAACGCTTTGCTCTCATGAAGGCAGACGCTATAGTACGCAAAAATGTCTGGAATCAAAAGCCTCTTTTTCAAGAAAAAAGTACTAGCGATTGTCGTTTTCTTCATTTTTTTTGGAAATTGCAGTGATTTATCTGGGTGCAGAACCGCTCAGATCCGCCTGAGCGCGTAGAGGCCACACGTTCGAAGGATTGCTGAGTCGATGAAGAAAGGGGATCGACAAGCCGGTGGAGCACCGGGTATTCCAAGTTTGCGAAAAATCGGAGACCCGAATGCCCACCGACAGCCCAACGGTAGCCGGCGAAGAATCGCCATGCAAGGGCGACTGCACCGAGCAGGAAGCTTGGAACGACTGGTCGCCATCGACGGACTATCTGCGTGCTCGGGCGCGAGAGCAGTTCTCCGTGCTGCTAGACCTCGCCGAGGGCGATCGCCGTGGGCGCTACGAGGGCTTCGAGCAACGGTTGATCCCCGAGGTCTTCCGGCTCGGGCGCTTGTTGATCACGCTGTTTCTCTGCGCGTGGGAGGAGCGCGAGGTCGTCAATCCTGTCGAGGTGCGAGGGCAGCAGACCTATCGTCGACAGCCGGCCAAAGGACGATGGTTGGGCACTTTCTTCGGTCGTGTCCGATACTGGCGAACCTACTTGCAGCAGACCAACGGGGCCGGCGGTGGCTTTTACCCATTGGACACGCGACTCGGGTTGCTCGCCGACGGCTTCTCGATGGGCGTTTTGGCGCGCGCTGTGCGACTGGCAACCC
>PDWI01019308.1_pt1 | contig 12176 bp, 12 predicted proteins | sample 1430891 | NCBI WGS metagenome assembly PDWI01 (sample SAMN01162508, study PRJNA174530) | Oral metagenome, whole genome shotgun sequencing project. | biome: Marine environment; feature: Marine mammal; material: Swab sample of the gingival sulcus; isolation source: swab sample of gingival sulcus...
TTACACGGTATTTGATCAGGTGGTTCTGGATCCTGAGCTCACACAAGGCGTGCCCAAACACCAGCATTTTTATACGGGAATGGATTGCTATATCCACTGCGTGGAATCTTTGGAAGGCAATTTTATCAATGAATTTTCCAGGGCTTACGGAGAAAAATCTTTAGAGTTATGCCGCCAGGTGTTTCTGGAACAGCATGAAAATGCCGGGGATAAATTGATGATGGCCTCGTTTTTTGGCGGGATGAGCATTGCCTATTCCCAGGTAGGGGCATGCCATGCCCTGTCCTATGGGATTTCCTTTGTCTTGGGAACCCATCATGGGATTGGCTGCTGCATTGCCTTTGATGCCCTGGAAGAATATTATCCATTTGATGCCCTGGAAGAATATTATCCAAAGGGGGTGGCAGAATTCAGAACCATGATGGACAAGGCAGGGGTTGATATTCCAAGAAATGTTACTGCCAATCTCACGTCAGAACAGATGGAAACCATGATCACCGTGGCTCTGGGCCTTGACCCCCTGTGGGAAAATTGTCTGGGCAAAGACTGGAAAACCATCATGACCAGGGACAAGGCAAGACAATTATTTTTGCGGATGTAGGGGAAAGGTCATGACCATTGGAATTATTCCGTCCAGATATGGATCCAGCAGACTTGCGGGCAAACCCCTTGCCCGGCTGGGAGGTATCCCCATGATCCAGCGGGTTTATGAACTGGCAAAAAAATCAAAGGTTCTGGATCAGGTGTATGTGGCAACCGATGATCAGCGCATTGTTCAGGCGGTGGAAGCATTTGGCGGCAGGGCATTGATGACGTCGGATGACTGCCGGTCAGGTTCAGACAGGGTTGCCCAGGCCGCAGATATTCTGGGACTTTCTTCCCATCAAATTGTGGTGAACATCCAGGGGGATCAGCCGGTGTTTCATCCTGAAAGTATTGATCAGCTGGTGGCCCCCTTTGACAGTGACACAAAGGCTGACATGACGACCCTTGCCTTTCCCATAGAGGATAAAAGGGAAATTACCGATCCAAAAGATGTAAAGGTGACCTTTAATCAGCAGGGATTTGCCCTGTATTTTTCCCGGGCTCAGATTCCCTTCCCAAGGGATCCTGACACAAAAGTTACTTATTATAAACATTTAGGATTTTATGCCTATACCAAAGCATTTCTGGATGACTTTGTGCGATTGCCTTCCGGGCAATGGGAAGAAGTTGAAAAGCTGGAGCAGCTTCGGGCCTTGGAGCATGGGTTTTCCATCAGGGTTGTGATTTCAAAACATGATTCTCCGGAAATTGATCTGCCCGAAGATATTGCGCGCATTGAAACAAGGCTTTTTTCTTCATGAAAGCATCTCCCTTTTATAAAATAATCCATACCACCTGTCACAGGGAATGGGGCGGCCTGGAAAAGCGGATTTTTAATGAGGCCATGTGGATGAAAAAACATGGACATGAACTGGCCTTTGTGCTGCCGGAACAGACCCCTTTGTTTGACCGGCTCAAAAGGGAAGGTTTCCGGGTCTATCCCATGGGATTCACCCGCATGGGAATGTTCAACAATTACAAAAAACTGGTTGAAATTTTCAAAAGGGAATTGCCGGACATTGTGAACACCCATGGAAATGCCGACGCAAAAATTGCCCTGCCTGCGGCCCAAAAGACCCAGGTCCCCTGCCGTATATTGTCCCGCCATATCAGCGCCCATGTGAAAAATTCCTGGTATAACCGAATCCTGTATAAAAAATTCAGTGATTATGTGTTTACCACAGCAGAATATACCAGACAGCATCTGCAAAAAGTATTCAAAATTCCAGACATTGAAATTTTTTTCATTCCATCGGGGATCCGGGAACCAAAGGAGTTGATGGACTGCGATACTGCAAGACGCTTGCTTGCCAAGGAGCTTGGCCTTGATCAGGGTACCCGGTTTATTGGATTTGCAGGAAGAGTCTCCCAGGATAAGGATCCTCTTACTCTCATCCGGGCCTTCCATAACATGGATTCGCAAACCGACCATCATCTTGTTATTGTGGGAGAGGCAGATCGGTCTTATATGGAGACTCTGAACAGGGAAATCCGGAAATCTGGTCTGGAAGGAAAAGTACATTTTCCCGGATTCCGGGAAAATGTATGGCCTTTTTACCGCTCCCTTGACTGTCTTATTCTGCCTTCCCGGAATAAAAAAGGGATCCCCTTTGAAGGAGTTCCCCAGACCCTTTTGGAAGCCATGTACAGTAAATGCCCTGTGATTGGTACGAAAACCGGCGGAATTATGGATATCATAGACCATGAGCGTACAGGATTGCTCTGCGATGTGGAAAATCCTGTTCAACTTGCCCGGCAAATTCTTTTTACCCTGGAAAGAAAAGACCTTGCCAGGGAACGGGCTGCCAGGGCAAGGCAACTTGTACAGCAAAAGCATACCCTGGATGTCATGGGCCGCAATATCATCCGCATTTACAGCCTGCATTGGATAAAACGTTACAGGAATGGGCTGATACACACATCCCATATTCCTGAATCATGGGATGCCTGATCCAGACAATCCCAATCCTGGCCTTTTTCTTTTTTCGGATCATCTGTCCTCTGTTTTCCCAAAAGGATTCTGTCTTTTCCTTCATTTCCTGCAGGACACCTGCCAAGCGCATATAGGAAAAGGCACAATATTTGCATAAATTATTTCGGTTCCGAAAATATCTGCGCGGGGATTTTTGATCCATGAAAATGGCAAATCACGATGTTTTCGCTTAAGGTTTTTAATGGTATGATCCGATAACATGGATATCGGCCATATAAAAATAATAAAGGAGAAAATCATGGCAGGCTCCATCACCACATTGGGAGTGGGTTCCAATCTGGAACTCCAGAGTATCCTGGAACAGCTCAGGGAAACAGAACAGGCCCCCATCAAGGCAAAAGAAACAAAAAGAAACGAATTAAAAAAAGAACTGAATGCCTATAATGCGGTCAATACAAAACTCTTTTCCATGAAATCAAAGGCATTGTCCGAAGATATTTTGACTGCCACAGCCAATGATGGGATTGCTGAATCTTCCAGCCATATCGAAGTAGTAAAAAAAGCCAGAAACAGTTCCTTTCAGAGCGCAGGGATAAGTGACAGAAATGCCCCAGTGTATCAGGCGCCTTCAACCGGCATCTCATCTCCCACAGCCAGAGCCGTTGATGAAGATGGCACCATACATATCAAATACGGGCCAGGGGGCAGCCAAACAATTGATGTGGATGTAACAGCGGGAATGAATTTAACCCAGGTGCTGGATGCCATAAACAAGAATGCTGCCAATCAGGACAGTGAGGGCAATCCCCTCGTGAAAGCCACCATGGAAAAAAGTGGCGGCAATTTTTACCTGCATCTTTCTGCTGCGGGGGATGGGGATCCCTTTGATACCCAGATTGTGGAAGGGGAACCGAATTTTGACTTTGTGGCCGAAGACATCACCATTTCCATTGGTCTTGCCAAAGACGGCAAGCCCAATTTCCTGAAGATGACCCCGGGTACGACCTATGCCCAGCTTGCCCAGCAGATTAACGATGCCCAGATTGGTGTAACTGCGAAAATTGTGGATACCGGAAATGGAGAGACCCCTTTCCGTATGGTCATGACAGCCAATGAGACAGGGGAGGATAACAGGATTCTGATCCAGCAAAATCTTGGAAGTATCATGGAAGAAGTCACGGGTAAGAATGGAGAATCCCTGAACAGTGAATTCAAAGTCAACGGGATTTCCTATCAGCGCCAGTCCAATGAGGGAATCTCCGATGTGATTTCCGGTGTCACCCTGAATCTGAAAAAAGTCGGGGAAAGCACTGTGGGGATTGCCAAGGACATGGACCCCATAAAGGAGAATATCCAGGCCCTTGTGGACGTTTTCAACGAACTGGTAAAAGACATTGGCAAGTCCAAAATCCCAGGAGAAGAAGATCCCAAAAATGACAAGAAAAATACGGACGAAGAGCCCAATCCCCTGGAGGACTCCTTTGAAGCAAAGTCCATGCTGTCGAAACTCCGGGAGCTGATTTCCACAAGCATTCCCAATAGCGGTTCTGATTTTAACAGTCTTACAAATATTGGACTGGAAGTACACAAGGATGGCACCTTGTCGCTGGATGAAGCCGTGTTGGATGAGGCCCTGGCCTCTGACCCGGAAAAAGTGACCACTCTTTTTCTGGGAGATGAAGCGCGAAACAGAAAAGGACTTGGAGATCTGATCAACGACGGGATTACGGAAATGGTCAGTGAAAACGGGCTGGTGAGCACAGAAATCGACATGATTGAAACCCGGATGGAAAATTTGACGGCAAATATTCAGCGTTCTACACAAATGCTGGATAAACGATATGCATCCCTGACAGAAGAATTTGTCCGCCTGGATGTATTCATCAGCCAGACCAACCGGGAATCAGGCCTGATGAAATCCATGATTGAATCTTTTAATAAAACCATGGAAAAATAATTTGTGAACCATTGTCAAAAATTACTTAGGTTTTTCACCCCAAGATACGATATAGATGTTATTAGAATCGAACCATAAATCGACAGGATTTTTTACACAGGAGGAAATATGGCGGCACGATCCCAGCTGAACACCTATATTACTAACCATTACCAGGGCATGTCCCCGGAACAATTAATTCTCATGCTGTTTAAGGCGGCGCTGGAAAAAATCAGCCTCGTACAGGAAGGCATTGAAGAGGCAGATATACCCAAAAGGGGAGAAAACCTGAGTAAAGTCATAGACATTGTTTCTACATTAAACGCATCCTTGAACCCCGATATGACAGATGAGGGCACCCACTTCCTTAGAGGATTGTATGGAGCAATCCTCATGGAATTGCCAAAGGTCTCGGTAACCAATGATCTGGAAATTCTCCGTAAGGTTCATTCTTATATCTCCCGGCTCAAAGAGATCTGGGAAACCGATGTAATGCAAAAAGGGAAGACCGCTGTCAATCCCTATGTAATCCCATCAACACCAAAGAATGGGCCGTTCCATAAGGGATTTGCCCCCGATAATTCCCAGCAATCCGGTTTTCAGAGTATCTGTGCGTAACAGGGGAAAAGAACAGGAACATCTCTTTGTTGCACATTTTTTGTCATCAGGAAGGAAAAATGAATATACAACAGGCATATTATCGTGTCATCCAGATCATGGATGAGATTCACATTCTCCAGGAGAACCATATTCAGTCCTTTGATAGGGAGCTGTTGCCGGATATGGAAAAGCACTGCCAGGAGAGACAGCGTTTCTTTGACCGATTTCTTATGGAATCCAATGTATTGCTTTCACACCTGGAAACACTCCAGGACCAGAATATGGCAAAGGAAATTGTTGAGCATGTGAACAACGGGATCTCCCGGCTGTTGTCCCAGAACGATATCTTGTCAAAAAAGACCATGGAACATCGAAGCAGAATTCAGGCAAGCCTGAACCAACTGTCCAGGGGAAAAACAGCCATGGATTCCTATGGGACCCCTGCTTATATCAAAAACCGCCCCCATGCCATTTATGTAACCAATTAGCTGCAAAAACTGTCATTATATCATAAGGAGGATCACATGAATATACAGGCAATCAGACCCATCAGCCAGGATAATATGGTTGACGTGTCTTCTTCCTCTGCGTCTCCGTTACCCCAGGCAGAAAAAAACCTTGCCGTGAACAACGTCAATGCTGACACAGAAGCCCTCAAGCAGCAGGGAAATCAGGAGCTGTCGCCGGATCAGGCCATGGAATTGACAGAAGAAATGAATGATCTCATGGATGACCTCCAGACAAGCCTGGGATTTTTTGTCCACGAAAAACTGAATCACCAAATCGTAGTGGAAATCAAAAACCGTGAAACCGATGAGCTAATCAAGCAGATTCCCACAGAAGAATTTTTGGCCATCAAGGAAAAAATGGAAGAATTCCGGGGATTGATTCTGGATCAAAGCGTCTGAGCGATGGACGGTGTCAGGGTAATATAAAAATTCCAGGCGATTTTTCCTTGCTTTTTGAGAAATTTTATTGGTATGGTTTCCCATGATACATGCAATGGAGAACCATATCCTGTCCCTTTTTTCCCCAGGCCGTAGGGGCTGCCAATGAATCTGGAAACCAGAAAACCGGATCATTGGCGTCCTTTGATTGAAGCCGTGTTCCCAGGACTTGCCCCCGGCCCTTTTTCCCTGCTTGAAAATCGTCTGATCCGGTTGGCCCAGGCCCGGGACTCCCACAAAGACCACCCCTTTTGTGCCCTTTCCCAGGAGCTTTTCCATGATCTGGCAAGGGTGCTCTTATTCAGCGAGTTTGTGGCAGAATATCTCATTGTCAATCCATTGATGATAGAATCTGTTGCAAAACAGGAAGACGCTCCCCAGCCCCTTTCTTCTTTTTCCCAACGGCTTGAAGATTTTTTTTCCCGCTGCCCAGCCCTGGATGCCAGGAAAACCATCCTGGAATACAAACGCTGGGAAAGCGCCAGAATTGCCTGGCAGGACCTTACTGAGAAAGCGGATCTTCCAACCACCCTGGGCCATCTGTCTGATCTTGCCGAGACTTGCTTGACAAAGGCCCTTGACCTCTTATTTGAAACCGCCTGCGCTACCTATGGAACGCCCCTGGACAGGGAAGGAAAGCCCCAGAAAATGATGGTGCTTGGAATGGGGAAACTTGGGGCAAGGGAGTTAAATTTTTCTTCGGATCTGGATTTGATTTTTGTCTTTTCCCAGTCAGGAACCACCCAAAAAGACGGAACAGGAACAGGAATTTCCCACGAGCAATTTTATACCCGGCTGTGCCGTCAGTTTGTGCGCTTTTTTTCTGCTGCCCAGGGAATAAATTTTTTCCGTATTGACACAAGACTCCGCCCATTTGGAGACAGCGGCGCCATTGTAATGAATGCCGCGGATTTTGAGGAATATTATCAACTCCACGGCAGGGAATGGGAAAGATATGCCATGATCAAGGCCCGCCCCGTTGCAGGAGACATTGACGCTGGCAACCGATTGCTTTCAAACCTGAATTCCTTTGTGTTCCGCCGGTATTTTGACTATAATTCCTTTGACTCTTTCCGGGATATGAAATCCCGCATCGCCTCCCAGGTAAAAAGCAGACATTTACAAAGGAACATCAAACTTGGCCCCGGCGGAATCCGGGAAATTGAATTTTTTGTCCAGCTATTTCAGATGATCCGGGGCGGTGTGGAGCCGGATCTTCAGGAAAGAAAGGTCATCAAATGTCTTCAGCTGCTTTGCGTATTTGACTGTATTCGCAAGACCACCAGTGTGGAGCTGTGCCGGGCATATACCTTTTTACGCCATCTGGAAAACAGGCTCCAGGCATATCAGGATCGCCAGACCCATGATATTCCGGAGCAGGAGGATCTCCATCTCATTATTGCCTTATCCATGGGATTCAATACGATAGAAGAATTTCAGCAAGGCTTGTCTGCTGTCCGAAGCACCGTGCACCGCCATTTTTCCCAGCTGCTGGTGTCGGAGGAAAAAGAATCTGCCGACGGGGAAAGCGCTGTATTCAAACAGGCCTGGCTGGGGGTGAGTGATGCCCAGTCTTTTAACAGGGAAACCTTTCTTGCAGATCTCCAGGACGGAGATGAGATTTTGTACCTGCTCCAGACTCTTGCCTCCCATCCCAACACCCGACGTCTGACCAAAAACGGACATAAGAAACTCACCAGCCTTGTCCCCCTGCTCCTCCAGAAAGTTTGTCAACATGGGGACGGGGCAGCGATTCTGGGCCAGCTCATAGAGCTTGTTATCACCATTGAACGCCGCACCTGTTATCTTTCTTTGCTGGTGGAAAACCAGGTAGTGCTGGATACCCTCATTGTCCTCGCCCGGAAAAGCCCCTGGATTATCGCATTTGTCAGCCGACATCCTGCTGTAATGGATGAATTACTCCATCCTGACACCTTGTATTCTCCCCCGGATCGAAAATCCCTGGAAAGGGAAATGGCCCAGCGCATGGCAAAAAGCCCGGAGGATGATCCTGAATTTCTTCTGGGAGAACTCAATATGTTCTGTCAGGTAAATCTGTTGCGGGTGGCTGCCGCTGATGTGAACGGCAATTTCCCATTAATGGAGGTGAGCAATCATTTGAGCTGGATTGCCCAGATCATTTTGCAGCAGATCTTTGCCATTGCCTGGAATATCATGGTAAAAAAATACGGTGTCCCCCAGGGTGCCGATGCACAGGATCTTGGCAAAAGCGGGTTTCTCATCATTGCCTATGGGAAACTGGGGGGTCTTGAACTGGGGTATAAATCCGATCTGGATCTTGTGTTCATTTGCAAGAATACCCGGGGCAGCACCCAAGGAATAAATCATTCCATTGATAATATTCGGTTTTATTCCAATCTTGGCCAGCGAATCATCAATCTGCTTACCCTGCAGACAGAATCGGGAACCCTGTACAAGGCAGATATGCGCCTGCGTCCCGGAGGCAGCTCCGGCATGATTGTTTCTCCTGTGGAAAGCTTTGAAGAGTATTTGCACAATCAGGCATGGACGTGGGAACATCAGGCATTAATCCGGGCACGCCCCATGGCAGGAGATCAGGAGCTCGACCGAAAATTCCGGGAAATCAGGGCAGCAGCACTTTGTAAACCAAGACAGGAAGCCCGGCTCCGGGAGGAGGTAAGCCAGATGCGGGAAAAAATCCGGAGGGAAAAATACCGGCCGGATCCTGAAGATTTTGATTTAAAGCAGGGTCCAGGAGGTATTGTGGACATTGAATTTCTCGTGCAATACCTGATTCTCAGATACGCCTGTGAATACCCGGATCTTGCCGTGTGGACAGACAATATCCGCCTGCTGGAATCCCTGGAGGTGGAGGGGCTGATTACCGGGGAACAAAGTCGTCTCCTCCAGAACGCCTATGTGACCATGCGGCGGCAGCTGCATCGTCTTACCCTTCTGGAAAAATCATCTCTGGTGGGAAAAGACGAGCTTGTATGGGATGCCGATGCAGTGAAAAAATTATATAATACCATTTTGCACAACAACGTAACGGCCAGGGATACCCCCTGATCGCCATAACGATATATGACCGATCAGAATAATTGTACAATAAAACAATTTTGCCCCAGGAGGAACAGGAACATGCCGCAATTCATTAAGATAAACGAAAACGGACAACTAATCGTGCCGGATCATCCGGTGATTCCCTTTATCCAGGGAGACGGCATCGGCCAGGACATCTGGCCTGCGGCCCGCATGGTGATGGATGCGGCGGTGAAAGCCTCCTATGGCGGGGAAAAAACCATTGAATGGCAGGAAATTATTGCCGGGGAAAAGGCGTTTGAACAAAATGGTGAGCATTTGTCCGAATCTTCCATTGAGCAGATCCGTTCCCACAGGGTTGCCATCAAAGGCCCCATGACAACCCCCGTGGGAAAGGGAATCCGCAGCTTGAACGTACGTCTTCGCCAGGCCCTGGATTTATACGCCTGCGTCCGCCCCGTCCGGTATTACCCCCCCACCCCAAGTCCTGTGACTTCCCCTGAAAAAGTGGACATGGTGGTATTCCGGGAAAATACAGAAGATCTGTATGCGGGCATTGAATATGCTTCCGGCTCTCAAGAAGCCTCCCAGCTCATTGAAATGCTCCATAGGGATTAAGCCCATGTCAAAGGCAGGCACAAAAAGGCTTGTCATCCGGGCGGTACACTATGCCCTTGCCCATCATCGAAAAAGTGTCACCCTCATGCACAAGGGCAATATCATGAAATTCACGGAAGGGGCATTCCGGGAATGGGGCTACCAGGCAGCAAAGGAATATTTTGGGGATCTGGTCATCACGGAAAAAGAGGTGCAGCAAAAACATCAGGGCCAATGTCCTGAAAACAAGGTCATGATCCGGGACCGCATTGCAGACATGGTGTTTGCCGAGGTTCTGCTCTATCCTGAATCCTTTGATATCATTGCCTGTCCCAACCTGAATGGAGACTATATTTCCGATGCCCTTGCCGCCCAGGTGGGAGGACTCGGCATGGCGCCCGGCGCCAATATCGGAGATGAATGCGCCATATTTGAGGCCACCCACGGAAGTGCCCCGGACATTGCAGGAAAGGATCTGGCAAACCCCTGTTCCCTGATTCTGTCCGGTGCCATGATGTGTGATCATCTGGGATGGAACAAGGCAGGAGATGCCATTCGCATGGGCCTTGGAAAGGCCTTACAATCCGGCCAGCTGACCCATGATCTGGCATCCCATGTGCCAGGAGCCAAAGAGGTGTCATGTTCCCGATTCGGCGAAATCCTGTCGGAAATGATCCTGTCCTGCTCCTGAAAAGGGCTTGCAAATTTGCACGGGAACTGTTCTTTCCCGGAAGATGCCTTTTGTGCAGGTCCCCCATTCCGGGCGGTCAGAATCTCACTGGCCAGGGGGAGGCAGAGCCCCATCTGACAGATTGGGTATGCCCCTCCTGCCTGGATGCCCAAGGATTGTTCCCCTTTGAAGAGCCCTACTGCACCTTGTGCGGCCATGAATTCACCCAGGGTACTTCCCATGTATGTGAGGAGTGCCTGGGGCATCCTCCCTTACCCCAAAAAATCAGGGCCGCTTTCCGGTACCAGGGAATCATGAAAATACTGATTCCCCTGTACAAATACCAACACAAACTCTGCCTGACCCAGGTTTTTGAGCATGCACTGTTTGAAGCATATTCCAGACATTTTTTCTCTCCGGAACCAGATATCATCATTCCCGTTCCCCTCCATGGCACCCGACTTTTTTCCCGGAAATATAACCAGGCCTGTCTCATGCTTGGCAGATTTCCCAAAAAATACGCAAACCATTTCCAAAAACCGCCAGACTTCCGAATTGATGTGAAAAGTCTGATTCGGGTTCGTGCTACCGGGTATCAAACAGGATTTGACAAAAAAGCGCGCAGGAAAAATATGAAAAATGCTTTTTCCCTTGAACCGGGAGCAGGGGAAAAACTCAAGGGCAAGTATATTCTCCTGGTGGATGATGTATATACATCGGGCGCAACATGCAGGGAAGCGACAAAGGTTCTTCTCAAAGCCAAGGCCACCAGGGTGGACGTACTGACCCTGGCAAGGGCCTGATTCTCCGTTCATAAAAACCGGGCGATCATGTTTTTTACACAATCACCCGTCTTTTATTTATATTTTCCCAAATCCACCGCCTGATTTTATAAAATTTATATTTTATAGAACATACGTTTATTTCCTGATCACCAGACGATGCCAGATGCAAGGCAGCCTGATCTCAAAATGGGGAGCAGGCCCTGAGGGCGTATAGACATACGCCGCAAGGGAATGCGAACCCGATTCCATAAAAGGGCTAACGCCGCAGATGGCATTTTGATGGTGGATCAGGGTTTCCATCTATTCTTTACAAAAAACTTACCAGGAGTATTTTATTCCAACGCCCATGGTGCGGCCTGGGCCAAACATCACATGATTTTTGATTTCTCCGATACTGGCCCGGTAAATATATTCCTTGTCTGTAATGTTGTTAACATAGCCGTACTAAAAACCCTCCGGCTGCTGGTATGAAATTTCCATCCGTGCGGTATACGCGGGAGAATTAAGGACATGGCTGCTGGACGGACACAGAATCACAGATTGGTCGAAATGAAGCTCCATATCCCAGTCATCTCCTGATTTTTACAAAAACCGGCGTTCCAAATCACCATGTTGGCATTCCAGAAGAGTGAATTCCTGTAATTAGGGACTCGGAAAAAATAAATCCTTCATTTTACTTGCCCCTTATTTCCCCAATGCCATATGAATCTAAACAAAAAAAGCCCCTGGAAAAATATCCAGGGGCTTTTTTTCAACTAAAAGAAGGTATTATATAACAGTAACATTTGCAGCCGCAGGGCCTTTTTGTCCCTGTTCAATATCAAACGTTACCTGATCCCCTTCGTTAAGGGATTTAAAACCCGTTGCGTTAATCCCTGAATGATGGACAAAAACATCCTGTCCACCATTAGACATTTCAATAAAACCAAAACCTTTTGCGTCGTTAAACCATTTTACGATACCATTTGCCATGTCGGCATTCTCCTAAATAAAAAATAAATAAATTTCGCTTCTAACTTTGGGAGTATTCACAGATTGTTCAGGAGTACACCTTAGGCAGGAAACTTTCACACGTCTCAAATAGTGTGAACTCCACATA
>PDWI01008400.1_pt1 | contig 12172 bp, 6 predicted proteins | sample 1430891 | NCBI WGS metagenome assembly PDWI01 (sample SAMN01162508, study PRJNA174530) | Oral metagenome, whole genome shotgun sequencing project. | biome: Marine environment; feature: Marine mammal; material: Swab sample of the gingival sulcus; isolation source: swab sample of gingival sulcus...
TACTATGGCGGATAATATACTGGAATATTGTGATATTATCAATGGTGGTAATTATAGTTCCAGTTCAGGAGCTGTGCGTTGCAGTAATATAGATTTGAGTAATACGCCTACTGTTAGAAATTGTCATATTGCTAATAGTCGAAGTCATGGAATATCCATATATAATTCTTCGCCGGTTGTAGAGAATAATACTTTTGAAAATAATACAGGTGATGATGTTTACTATGAGGATTAAAATTAGTAGTAAGTGAAAAAAAAAGAGGCTGTCTGATAATATTTCAGACAGCCTCTTTTTTTTTATACAAAAAAACAATTATTTTATTTTTTCTCTTTGGCAAGTACTGTTTTTATAGCTTCTTCAAGATTGTGTCTTGGATTGACAGCTGCAATATTTCCCTCTCTATCTAGTAAGAAGAGTTTTGGAATGCTTCTGACACCGTAAGTAGCAGCAGCTTTACAATCCCATTTGTCAAGATCACTAACATGATATTTCCAAGATAGGTTATAATCCTTAATAGCTTTAGTCCATCTTTTTTTACCGTTCTCTTTAGCCTTAGCCAAATCCTCTGGTTTCTTATATCTTGCTGCAGATCTTTTGTCCACACCGTCAAGAGACACGCTGAAAACAGTGAACCCCTTATTTTTATATTTGTTGTAAATTTTAGTCAACTCAGGAAAGGATCTCTTACAAGGTCCACACCAACTAGCCCAAAAATCGATCAATACTACTTTTCCTTTTAAATCTGACAATTTCATTATCTTACCATCTACTCCCGGCATACTTATTTCAGGTGCAGGCTCTCCAACCTTTATTTTAGCCATCGCTTGTTGCCTTTCGTATGCTTTTTTTATAGACTCTACAACACTACCGTATTCCTTTGTTAAATCTGAGTTGGGATATTTCTCATTTAGGCTTTTATAAACCAGCTCGTGTGAACTAAGAAAATCAGGTTTAGCACCAAACACGTCTAACATAAGCACTGTCCCAACCATCGGATTAGCAGCTTTTATCGCTTCTAGTGCTTGTTGCGAATTCATTTTTTTCTCTTTGATATCATTGAGAATTGCATTATAATTCTCGGTTAATTTAGAACCTTTTAAGACAACATCACTATTGTTGAATTTTGTGAATTCTCCATCAATATGAACGTTATGATCATCACTATTAAGTATCAATTTTATAGCTGACCTGCCCAGACGCAGTCTATATAAGCCTTCTCCGGGAAATGAATCCAAATGAATCTTAAATACCCCCTTATCGGCAGTAACTTCACCGACTTTGTCAATTTTGTTAGACGTAAAGTGCATTTTTTCTAAAGAAACAGTTTGGTTTCGTAAGCCATTAATATTTCCTTCTATTGCTATGCCGGAAGATGAATTCCCTCCTGTTGAGTTACAAGAGAATAGTGTGAACGAAGATAGTATAAATACCAGTAATACATTAAATTTTTGATTAAACATAATAATTTTTTTTAAATTTTTAAATCTATTGAAGCGTTTTGATATAATCAAACATCTCTAAGGACAAACGCAAATTTACAATAAATGTTCATAAAAATTAAATATCTTAACATTAATTGTTTATTACGACTTATATTATATTATTTTTTTTGTTAATGTGTTGTTATTCAGGCGTTTTTTTTGTTTTTTTTCGTTGGAATATATGTTTTTTTAAAAATTAGTACGATATTTGCATAAGTATGTTATAAACCAATAGAGAAGATTATGATACGGAAGTTTTTTAAGTTTCTTTTAATTTTGTTTATTCCTTTTTCAGGGATATTCTCTCAAGATTTTCATTATAGTCAGTTCTATAATGAGCCTCTTAATTTTAATCCTTCATTTACCGGAAGTTTTAGGGGAGATAAAAGATTTATATTTAGCCTAAGAGATCAATATAGATCGGTTAAGGTGCCTTACTTGACAGCATCAGGTAATTTTGACATGAAGTATAAACCTAATATCCCCAGTAAGGGGTTATTTTCGATAGGTGCTGTTTTTAACTATGATATTCAGGGAGATTCTAAAATTTCGTTGTTTAATTTAAATTTAGCAGCAAGTTATAAATACTTTATTACTTCCAAACATCTTATTTCAGTCGGTGGCTTGCTTGGTTATGCAAACAGGGGATTTTCGATGGACGATTTGAGATGGGATAATAATTACGACCCTGTAACAGGGAAGTACAATGGAGGTTTACCCTCCGGAGAAGCGTTTGAAGGTTATAGGTTTAGTTATTTAGAAACAGGAGTAGGGTTGAGTTATGATTATCTCATTAGTGATAGATCAAATATAACTTTGGGAGCTTCTGCTTTGCACTTGAATAGACCCGGTATGAACTTCTATGATAATTCCAAAGATAGGTTGGAAATGCGATTTTCTCTAATAGGTTTAGCTAATATAAAAATCATAGATGCTTTGGACTTTCAACCAAGTGTTTTGTTTCAGCAACAAGGCGTTTATAGAGAATTAGTTCTAAGTGGACTGTTAAAGATATATTTGAATAGGAAAAAAGGAAAAAAATTATCATTACAATTAGGGGTGATAGGGCGATTAGATGAGGGATTGGCTCCTCTATTGGCAGTAGAATACAATGAGTGGTATGTTAGTTTTAATTATGATATTGTTACAAAAAATAGTCTATCGGAATATACTAACTACAGAGGAGGTCCTGAGGTACATCTAAGATATATAATGAGTAGTATCAGACCTCTAAAAGATTTTAAAATTTGTCCGATTTATTAAACGGGAAACATGAATATTATGGATAGAAATAAAATAAAACTCATATTTGTTATCTTACTTGCGGTTATTCTCGGTAATGGTTTTGTGAAAGGGCAATCCATGAAAGCGTATTTGGATGCGGCAGAAAAGGCTTTTGAAGATAAAAATTATGGTGCAGCTATGTTGTATTATATGTCTGCAAACGAATTTGATGAAGATCGGTATGATGTAATGTTGAAAAGTGCAGAATCGGCAAAAATGTTTAATGCTTATAAAATAGCCGAAGAAAAATATCAAACTATTGTTGATAATGATACCATCGATAATAATCCGAAATCTAATTTTTGGTTAGCCGATATTAAACAACGGTTAGGTAAGTATGATGAAGCTTATAATCTTTACAATATATATATATCCGAATACGGGGATGAGAAAGATTATTTTACTCAAAAGGCGAAAAAAGAATTAGAGGCTTGCCAATGGGCATCTGAGCTTGTTAAAAATCCTAGCGAAACAATAGAAATAGAGCATTTGGAAAGTGACGTAAATACCCCTTATACTGATTTTGCGGGAATTGAGTATAAGGATAATTTGGTGTATTCTTCAATGAGGTTTAGAAGAGAAAAAGATACCAATATACCGGATAGATATAAATCTAATGTGCTAAGAGAGCAGGATGGGCAAAGTACTATCCTCGATACTATATTGCAAAGCGGAGATAAATTGAGTGCTCATTTAGCATTTAATAAGGATAATAGCAGAGCCTATTTTACCCTATGTGATTATGTGGAAGTAGCGGACATAAGGTGTGATATTTATTCTGTAGATGTTTCTGAGTCGGGTGTTTTATCTAATGTGAAAAAATTACCGGATTTTATCAATAATCCTGACGCTACAAATACGCAGCCCAACGTCGGCTTTAATAATATTTTGAATAAGGAAGTCCTCTATTTTGTTTCCAATAGAAAAGGAGGAAAAGGTAAGAGGGATATCTGGTACTCAATTGTTGATAAAAATGGTAATCTGACACAACCTTCAAATCTTTCCGAAGTAAATACTGTGGAAGATGATATTACTCCATTTTATGAGTCTGCAACTAATACATTGTACTTTAGTTCTGAAGGTTATATGAGTATGGGTGGTTTTGACATTTATGCTGCCCCTTTTGAAGTCGATTATTTCGGTAAGCCAATTCATCAAGGTTACCCTTTAAATACGAGTTATGATGATATATACTACTGGGTTTCGGATGATGGTAAACTAGCTTATTTTTCCTCAAATAGACCCGGTTCGCTTTATTTAGAAGAAAATACAGAAGCTTGTTGTTTCGATATTTTTAAAGTCAAAATAAAACCGGTAGAAGTAAATTTGTTAGCCTTGACGTTTAATAAGAAAACACTCGGTGAATTACCCGGAACAACGGTGAAGTTATACGATGCCAACACCAATGAACTCATAGGTGAAAAAACAAATAAGGATTCTAATTCATCTAAGTTTTACATACAGAAGGGTCGAAATTATTATATAATAGCTTCAAAATTGGGGTACAATCCCGATTCGATAAGATTCAATACTCTTGGCGTTATAAAACCGGAAGGTATAACCAAAAAATTGTACTTGGAGCCGAGAGATTTGAAGCTATCCGTACTGACATTTGATAAGACAACACTTAACGAACTTAAAGGGGCGCAGTTGACACTTGAGAATTTATCGGACAGTTCTGTTCAAAAGGTAGTTGTTAAGAATTTTAATGGAAATAATTTTAATTTTGATATACTCAGAGGTAATAATTATAAAATAACAGCAACTAGAAAAGGCTATCAAAGCGTATCAATAGTGATTGAAACAGGTGGATTTGAAGGCGACCTAATGGTTAAAAAGATGTACCTCCCCGACTTGTTGAATGCTTATCTGCCTATTGTGGTTTATTTCGATAATGATATTCCAAATAAGAGATCTAGAAGTAAGTACACAAATTTAAGCTATGACCGTACTTACAACAAGTTTCTTGAAAGACAAGACGAATTTATAGAAGAAGCTACAAGTGATTTGGAAGATCCTGTAACGGAAAAAATAACGGAAGATAAGGTTAAGGATTTCTTCAATTATGATGTGAAAGGAGGTTTTGAAAAACTCAATTTATTTATCAGTACGTTGGAAGCTGTACTCGAAAATGGACATACTGTTGCTATAGAATTAAAAGGATATACGAGTCCTTTGGCAGATCACAAGTATAATTTGCTATTGGCACAAAGACGTGTTTATTCCGTCAAAAATCAATTTGAAAGATATAATAACGGATCTCTCAAGAAGTACATTAAGGAAGGAAAACTCTCTATTACCGATGTGTCGTATGGAGAATCATTGGCACCGGAGTGGATAAGTGATAACATAAATGATGCAAAACGGTCAATTTACAGCGTTGATGCTTCCAAGCAAAGGAAGGTAGAAGTCGTGAAAATTAGTACAGACTTAATTAATAACAAGTAAAATAATTTGGATTATGCTTAGCGATAAATTGGTTAAAATTATAATATTACCTCTAATGATATTTTTGTTGTTTCTGCCTACAACAACTAAGGCGACTCACATGGTTGGAGGAGATTTTACTTATAAATGTTTGGGTAACGGGCTTTTCGAAATAACCTTGACAATACGTCGTGATTGTTTTAATGGAGATCCCGAAGCTTTCTTTGACGAAGAGGCGATAATTACTATTTTCGATCAGTATGGACAGATCGTTTCTTATATCAATAGAGTAGGGCAGTATCGATTGGATTATATGGGAACAGATACTCTCCAAGAGTTGTTAGATGTGGAATGTGGTATTTTAGGTGAAAAAGTTTGTGTAGAGCAGGCTACGTACAGGGATACTATTTATTTGCCACGACCTCCTAAAGGGAGAATTTACCAGTTGATATACCAAAGGTGTTGTAGGAATGAGACTTTGGAAAATATAAAAAATCCCTTGGAAAGTGGTAATTCCTATAAGATTGAAATTGATGCCAAATCATACGACGCCTGTAATGATGCTCCTCATTTCAAAGAATGGCCTCCGGTCTATATATGTGCCAATTATCCATTAGAATTTGATCACTCTGCCGAAGAGTCCGATGGAGATTCTCTTGTTTATAAATTTTATGATCCTTTTATGGGGGGGACGTTTGAGAGACCAAGACCTACGTTACCTAAGCATTATAAACCGTTGGGTAGACAGGTAGAGTGGGAAGAGGGGTATGGTCTGGATAATGTTTTGGGGAGTAGCGTACCTCTATCTATAGATGCCAAAACAGGGCTGCTGACAGGTGTGCCTGAAAAATTAGGGCAGTTCTTGGTGGGAATAATGGTAGAAGAATACAGGGACGGAAAGTTGTTATCTGTAATTAGACGAGATTTTGAGTTTAATGTTAGAGAATGTGTGCCTCCGCCAATACCTGATTTTGAAGGGGGTGGGTCTGTGTGTGGTTCTGAAGAGTCTGATACTTTAGTGTTTATTAATAAGAGTCAAATGGCTGACACTATCGGTTGGAGTTTTTACCTGCATTCTACGGGAGAAACATTTACATCTACAGAAGATGTTATCACTTACATTTACACTTTGCCTGCATCGGGAAAAGATACCTTAGATGTTGTACTATCTGCTTATCAAGAATTGGCGGATTGTTCTAATGAAATAGTACAATCTATCTACTTGGTTAGAGATGAGCTAAAGGCTGATTTTGATGTTAATATAAACGATTGTCTGAGTGATTCTTTGGATATAAAACTAAATTTAAAAGACAAGTTTCAAGAATTAAATCCACTTTATACTTGGAAATCAAGCGAATGGGAGCTGTATTTTGATCACGATACACTTTATGCAACAGGGCAGATTGTTGATGTTGTTGTGCCAAAAGAGAATTCTGTTAGGATTAAACTTTTTGTAGATACAGAAGAAAATTGTCAGACCGATTTAGAGAAAGTCTTTTCTCTTGAGTTTCCTGTATTGGAATTTATTGCAAACCCGTTGGTTAATTGTTTGGGAGATAGTGATATGATTATTAAAAATCCAAATCCAAATTGGACGTATACTTGGGAACCGGAAACGGGTCTTGATTTTTCTCTTGATCCCGTAGGTAAATCAAACCCATTGGTGAGTTTGGATTCTAGTCTTACTTACAAAGTTTCCGTAACAGATGGCGTGTGTACTGACTCAGGCTCTATCTTGGTAGTGGTAAGAGATTACTTTGATTTATCAATATTAGGACCTGATACCATTTGTAGTGATTCTGCTTTATTACAGGCGGTAGGTTTTGAGCCTAATGATTCGATAATAACATTTGAATGGTCAGATGATTCTCTATTTACAAATATTATCCATACGGGAAAGGAGTTTGCGATAGACAATTTGAATCCGGGGGATAATAAGTTTTACCTAAGAGTGAAAGAGGGAACGGGATGTGCCAATAATATAGACAGTATTACCATTTTTAGCGAAGCTATTTTATTGGATTATGACAAAGAGGTTAATTGCTGTACCGGTTTAAGTTCAAAAATAGAGTTAATTAAGTTAAGACCTGAATATGACATTTCTATACATTGGGAGGATAGTCCGTTAATTGTAGAGGGGCAAGATTCTTTTGTTTTGATAATACGTACAGAGGATGTAGGGGTGTACGATTTGGTTTTTACTGCAACCACCAATTTCGGCTGTCAAGTCGTAGATACAATAAAAGTCTTAGCAAGCGAAGGACCGGAATTGACGTTGCAAAATGATACCAATTGTAACGGATACGAAATATGTTTTAAGGTCTTAGGTGGTAGTGATGCTTATGATTATAATTGGGATTTTGGTAAATCGGATGATGATAGCGATAAATCTACCGAGCAAGAGCCATGTTTTGATTATAAGGAACCGGGAGTTTATACTGTTTCGGTTGAGGTATTAGGTATTGAAGAATGTACAGGCGTTACCTATCTTACAAAAGAAGTCATAGTGGAAGATTACTTTGATTTATCAATATTGGGACCTGATACTATTTGTAATGATTCTGTTTTATTACAGGCGGTAGGCTTTGATCCTAATGATTCGATAATAGAATTTGAATGGTCAGATAATTCTTTATTTACAAATATTATCCATACAGGGGAAGAGTTCGCGGTAGACAATCTAAATCAGGGAGATAATAAGTTTTATCTAAGAGTGAAAGAAGGAACGGGATGTGCCAATAATATAGACAGTATTACGGTGTTTAGAGAAGTTATTTCGTTGGATTATGACAAAGTGGTCAATTATTGTGTCGGTTTAAGTTCAAAAATAGAATTAATTAAGTTAAGTCCCGAATATGATATTTCTATACATTGGGAGGATAGTCCGTTAATTGTAGAAGGTCAGGATTCTTTGGTCTTGACAGTATATACGGAGGATTTAGGTGTATACGATTTGGTTTTTACCGCAACTACCAATTTTGGTTGTCAAGTCGTAGATACAATAAAAGTGATAGCAAGCAAAGGTCCGCAATTGATATTGCAAAATGATATAAATTGTGAAACTTATGAAATGTGTTTTAAGGTTCTGGGAGCTAATACTTCCGATTATCATTGGGATTTTGGTAAATACGATGACGATAGCGATAAATCTACGGAACAAGAGCCTTGTTTCGATTATAAGGAACCGGGAGTTTATACGGTCTCTGTAGAGGTGTTAGTTGCTGAGGAATGTGTAGGTGTCGCCTATCTTACAAAGGAAGTCATAGTTCCGGAATTTATAAATATAAGTCAAGAAAATGATGAGATTGTGTATTGTCCTGGAGATGAATTGGAACTATCTGTATCCAAAAATGAAACAGCCGATGTTAAGTGGTATAAAGACGATAATTTGATAGGAGAGGGTGATACTATTTTATACACGGCATCAGGGGAAGAGGAAATAATTACAATTGTTGGCTATGATATTTACGGTTGTACAGATACAGTTGAATTAAACTTGATACCATATATATTTGAAATAGGTTTTGAAGATCCCGGCGTAAGGTGTGCGGGAGATACGCTTCAATTGGAAATAGTAAATAATTCAGGGGCAAATCTAGTGTATCAGTGGAAAGGAGATAATATCATAGATGGTGAAAATTCTGCAACTCCTACAGTGGTGGTTTTTCAAGGTTCTGAATTTGAGGTGACTGTAACGGATTTAGATTATAATTGTGATTCTACCTATTTGTTTGTCGTATCTGTAAGCGATATAGATATTGGAATTGAAACGGATATAGAGGATGAATTGGTGATTACTAATTCGGGAACGATAACGGTAACTAATGTACCTGACAATTCAACTATTTTGTGGAGCACAGGAGAATCAAATGTTGAAACAATTACAATATCTCCGGACTCAATAGAAGTGTCTCCGGAAGAAAGGACTTACTGTGTAACTGTAACAGATGAATACGGATGCTCGGATCAAGAGTGCATAACAATTATCGTCGTCGATCCACTATGTAATGAAGAAGATATATATGTGCCAAATGCTTTCTCTCCAAATGGAGATAATGTCAACGATGTATTTAGGGTAAGAGGTAAGTATATCAGAAGTGTGGAAATGAGAATATACGACAGATGGGGAGAATTGATTTACGAAGGTGCAGGGGATGAGAATGAAAGTTGGGACGGTACTTTCAGAGGAGAATATTTGCCACCTGATGCATATACCTACAGAGTGCATGTACAGTGCGAAGATACGGATAATTGGGAGCATGTAGGAAATGTCTCCATCATTAAATAGAAACCTTTGAATAACCAAAAATATGAAATTTTCAACAAAAGCAGTACACGTAGGACAAGAGCCTGATAAAGAAACGGGAGCTGTCATTCCTCCTATATTTATGACATCGACCTATAAACAGGAAGCTCCTAATGAGCATAAAGGATATGATTATACAAGAGCGGGAAATCCTAATTTTACAAATTTGGAAAGTACTATTAGTGCCCTTGAAAATGGTAAATTCGCTACTGTTTTTTCTTCGGGATTAGGGGCGTTTACCTCCATATTGGCATCGTTGAAGAACGGAGATAAGGTTGTGGCAGGAAATGATATCTATGGTGGAACTTATAGACTTTTAAATAAGGTCTTTAGGAACTATGGTGTCGAATTAATGTCAATAAATACCTCTGATTTGTCTCAAGTTAGAAAAGCACTATCGGCTAAACCTAAGTTGATACTTATGGAGTCCCCTACAAATCCATTGTTGCGAATTTCCGATATTAAAGAGATAGCAAAGATTGCTAAAGAATTTGAAGTCACCTCTATCCTGGATAATACCTTTGCAACGCCATATTTTCAAAATCCCTTGGATTTGGGGGTTGATATTGTCATTCACAGTACTACAAAGTACATTGGAGGTCATTCGGATGTAGTGGGAGGCACTCTGATTACCAACGATCCTAAAATTGACCAAACGGTAAAATTCAACAGGATGTCCCTTGGGCTCAATCCAAGTCCTTTTGATTGTTGGATTCTTTCAAAGGGAATAAAAACCCTTGCATTGAGAATGGAAAGACACGCCCAAAATGCCCTGAAAGTCGCTCGATTTTTAGAGGCGCATAAATTGGTGAAAAAAGTATATTATCCCGGACTCGCTTCTCATCCTCAACACGAATTGGCAAAAAAACAAATGAGAGGATTTGGAGGTATAGTGTCAGTAGAGTTTGACCTTGATTTGGAAAAGACAAAAAAATTGATTTCCGGATTTAAAATTTTTACTTTGGCGGAGAGCTTGGGGGGAGTTGAATCTTTAGTAGATCATCCTGCGAGTATGACCCACGCATCAATTCCTAGGGAAGAAAGGATAAAAGGTGGTCTTAATGATGGATTGGTGAGGTTTTCTGTAGGAATAGAAGATGCTGAAGATTTGATTGATGATCTGGTTCTTACTATCAATGAAACTTTTGGAATGAGTTCTTAGCTTGTTTGCGCAATAAAATATTGCTTATTGAACAATTCCTTATTCCATCCACCATACGATCTTTATAAGTACAAATTGTATGATGTCGTCGCATCTTGTTTTTTATTTATGTTAAATATTGATAGTGTTTTTTATCCTTAATAATTTTGTTATGTGATAAAAAATAGGTACAATTTTGCAGTGTGTTTAGGAGGGTAGGTGATGGGGTGATTATCAATTATTAGTCAATGAGGAGATTTGTTGTTGAATAATTAAAAAACAAGATTATGAAAAAGAAACTTATAACCGCTATAATACTGATAAGTTGGGGTATTTTTCTAAGTGGGCAATCTTTTATACCGATGATTGTCGAAGGAAATCAATGGAATGTGCTACATATCGATGATACTTTTACACCTGAACATCCTAAAAAAACATGGAAAACAGCGAAATTAAATGTTGATGATGAAGTTGTATTGGATGGGGTTACTTATTGTAAAATTAAATCGTATTGGGGTAATAACTCATATTTTTTGATTATGCGTGAAGATACCTTAAACAAAAAAATATATAGGAGGCACAGTGTTGAAGGTGAGGTTTGGGAAGAGTTATTATATGATTTTAGTATGAAAGCGAATGATACAATGGTTTACTATAAAAACTATAAAGGTGGAGATATTAGTTATGTGATTAGAGTTGACAGTATCAGAGAAGTAAAGATAGGAGATAATTTTGAAACTAGAGAATTTTTTAATAGTTGTAGAGCCGGGTGGGAATCAGAGTTTACACCTTGTGGGAATTGGATAGAGGGAATGGGAACTTATTACGGATTAAATCCACGACAAAGTATCGGAATTGTAGGAGACAGTAAATCGCGGGAATTGTTGTGTTTTAAAAAAGATGGCGAATTGGTATATATGAACTCAAATTATGAGACTTGCAATGAAAATTCTAATGCGGTATTTGAAAGTGAATTTGACAAATTTAAAATATATCAGAATCCTGTGAGTGATTATTTGTCAATAGATTTACCCGCCGGTTATTGCACGTCTTCTTATTTGATTACAGATGTTTCCGGCAGACTTGTGTTGTCCGATAAAATTATATCACAAAATAATATTACTATTGACGTTTCCCAATTGCAGCCCGGTCTGTACCTTATTAAGTTTTGTAATGGCAGAGGAAAAAATGCAACAGGGAAGTTTGTTGTTAATTGAGTTGTTTTGTAGTGGAATTGGTATTGTCATTATAACTCATTAAACAACTCCTCCAGCTTCTTATATCTAAAATCAAATATCTCTTCGAGTTTGTTTTTGATTATTAATTGGTTTGCAATGTCTCCCAATATACCAAAGGGTGGTTGATAGCTCACGATGTCAAGCATTTCAGTACCATTTGATTTTTCTTCCAAATGATGCTGATGGTGCCAAAAATTGTAAGGACCTATTCTCTGTTCGTCTATGAAAAATTTATTTTCTTCTATTTTTGTTATTTCTGTTACCCAAGTCGTTTTTATATTGAATAATGGTGAA
>PDWI01009057.1_pt1 | contig 12172 bp, 7 predicted proteins | sample 1430891 | NCBI WGS metagenome assembly PDWI01 (sample SAMN01162508, study PRJNA174530) | Oral metagenome, whole genome shotgun sequencing project. | biome: Marine environment; feature: Marine mammal; material: Swab sample of the gingival sulcus; isolation source: swab sample of gingival sulcus...
TCGCGAACTTGTGAGCGATTTTTGCGAAGCAAAAACACTGACCATAGTACTATTCCTAACTTGGCTGTATTATTTTCATCCGTTATCCATCCCTTTATCAAACCCTAAGAAAAATAAAGTTTGCTTAATTTAGTTTATTGATAAAATTAATAGTAAAGATTATAAAAAGCCTATAGATATTATTCTGTAGGTTTTTTGTTATTCCGAAATCCGATATGCCCGACAGCATAGATAAAGATATTTGATTTAGAACTACTAGTGATAGAATTATATCGGATTTCTGCATTTTTGAAGTTAAGGAATCACTAGAAATTTTTTCTAACAAAAAAAGACTGCGAAGCCTTCGCTCCATAGCCTTATTATTTTTTTATAGTGCATATTCTGAAATCCGATATTATTCATACATTAGTATAACTATTACTGAAAACATTATACTAACTATCGGGAATATCGGATTTCATTTTATTTTCTATTTTCTGCGGCAACTTTCCTAACGGTAAGATTGCTTAGATATTTCTGACAGTTACTAATTTGTTTATAGTCTTGTACTTGTTTTTAGATATTCCGAAATCCGATATTCCCTACAGTTTCTATTTTATCTATAGTTTTATATATATTTTCGTGCGGTAAATATCGGATTTCATTATACTTTTTTATAGTGCATTATCAAGTTCTAATACTTTGTTGTAAGTTTTTGTTCCTTTGTAAAGTTCATCTTTAAGTGGATGTAATTTTTTCTTAAAGATTAGGTTCATTTGGTAGCCGAATAGTCCAACATTAAATAGTAGCGATATTAAAGCTACTACGAAGAATGCTTTTGGATTATGTGTTGTTGGTATTGGCATTATTCTATCAGCAAATTGTGGCATTGTCATTATGAACATTATCCATAATGAAAGTGTTGCTGCTCTGTGTTGTAACCATGCACCTTTTTTGATGAAAAAGGCTGGTATTGTGCAAGATAGCAGTAGGATGACCCCGCAGTAAATTGAGTGGTCTGATATACAGTTGTAAGTATAGGAGAAGTTCCACAAATCGTAGGCTATTATCCATGCCCAAATCATATCTGGCCACATCATATCCTTGCTTCTGTCTTTTGAAATGTATATTCCAAGCCAACCACAAATAGTTAGAACGTTTAATATCCCTGCGATTCCGTTCATTATGTTCCAAGGACCTGACATAAGCCAAAGGTTATTTATATATTCTCCGTTAAAAGCTCCGTAGGAATAAACCTGAAAATCTCTGATTGCTGCTTCAAATATGTTTAGTCCCAAGATAAGAGGTGGAAATAGAAGTGCCCACTTTTTCTTTGCAAGATTCGGTATATATCTTATTGCCATAAAGCCTACGCAACCAGCTAAGGCTGAGTAAGTTTTAACCCAGTTAAACCAGTTTCCAGTACCGTATTCGTTACCTGGTGCTGCAGTTGTTGGCCACACAAAGATTGTAAGTATTATTGGTGTAATTATAAAGAGTGTTACACCGCCCCACTTAGTAGTTCTACCAAATTCGTTAAGTGCAATTAAAGTAATTAGAATACATACAAGAATAGCAAACTGAGTAAGAGATATTTGCTCATATAAAATTCCCATTATTTATTCCTCCAAATTATTTAATTCATATATTAAGTATCGGCTTTTTAAAAATAAGCAAATAGTATTTTATCATATTAGAAAAGGCATTTCCATAGTAATTTTTAAAATTTTTTTATAATTCTTAAAATTTATTGATATAATTGATATAGCATATATGTAGTTTTGTTTTGTGTAGATTAGAATGAATGAATTTTTAGATGTTTTGGAAGTTTTTTATTTGTATTAAAAATAATTAAAATACTGCTTGTATATACAGTTCTAACGTGATATAATTACTGTAATTGCTTTAAAAGAGCAAATAACAGATTAAAGATGAATTATTGAATTAGTTCATGGGAGGTGTTTTTTTGGCTACATTAATATTAATATTAAAAATCGTCTACTTTGTATTATGTGTAGGACTTATTGGAGTCGTATTATTTCAAAAAGGACGTTCTGCTGGGCTATCAGGTTCAATAGGTGGAATGGGCGATTCATATTGGAGTAAAACAAAAGCTCAGTCAATGGATGGTAAATTACAAAAATATACTGTTTATATGGCGGTTGCTTTTATAGTATTTGCAGTTTTAATTCAGTATTTAGAAAATTTAATAAGATAATATACATATCTAAGAAATTAATTGTGAAATAACTTAATTTTTGTTTCGAACATTACGAAATAATAATTAGGTTATTTTTATATAAACCGGAGTGCAGTAAAATATAAAAATAATCTTGCAAGCTTGCTTGCAAAAGATTATTTTTATATTTTACTATATGACGGTCACAACAAATGAGCGAAGTGCGAAGCACGAAGCGAATTGTGACCGTCAAGCGAGCAAAGCTCGCGCACAACGGTTTATATAAAAAAGCTTGCTTGCAAAAGATTATTTTTATATTTTACTATATGACGGTCACAACAAATGAGCGAAGTGCAAAGCACGAAGCGAATTAGGACCATAATGTGGGCGAAGCCCACGCACGAAGGTTAAAATAAAAAGCTTTATAATAAAATTGATAGTAAGGTATTAATACATATTTTAAATATTTATATTGTAGATACTATTGGAGGATAAATATGTTTGAAGGAATAGTCATTAATAATGGTCTTTCAATTGAAAATGTTTTTGTGAAAGAAGTCAAAAACGTAAGAATTGAATTTAGAGAAGTTCAGAATATTAGTCGAGAGTTAGATAGGCTAGAAGAGGCTAGAAAGATTGTTGAGGAGGAATTGAAAGGAAAGTATGAGAGGACTCTTCAACTTTTGGGTGAAGATGAGGCGAAAATTTATAGAACACATCTCAAAACATTGAATAGTTCTATCCTAGTTGGTCAAGTAAAGAAAGATATTCAGGAGAAGAAAATTAATGCGGAGTTTCTTTTGAACAGAATTAGACGTAAATATTATAATATGTATGGTGATGTAGGTGATAGTTTTTTAAAGAAAAAATCTGATTCTATTCAGTATATCATTAGAATGTTGATTTTGAAGTTATTAAGATTTGAAACAAATAATTTATTTGATTATATTGAAGGTAGAATTTTAATAGCTAAACATATAAGTAAGAATGATTATTTGCAGCTGGCTGATAAAAAAATTACTGGTATCATAGTCGAAGATAGCAGTAAATATGCCTATGCAAAGATATTAGCTGAAACTCAAAAAATACCTCTTATAGTAGGGGTAAAAAACATAAGTAAGTATGTAGATAATTCGGCTAGGGTAATTTTAGATTGTAGTAAGATAGGTGTTATTATTCTAAATCCAAGAGATGATGAAGTTCGCATGTATGAAAAAATGGTTCAGTTTAATAATGACGATTTGGAACTCGATTCTTTTTTGCAAGATGTGATGGGTGAGGATGAAGATTACATTTTAACTTCATCTATCGAGAATAAGGAAGTTTTAAAAAAGCAGGGTCCCGTAAAGTTGGGTTTTATAAAGACTGAATTCAGCTATATCGGGAGAGAGAAAGCACCAAGTGTTGAGGAGCTTGTTAAAGATTACGAAGAAATAATTGAAAAAAATGACACAATCAAACCTATTACATTTAGGGTTTTGGATGTTAGCAGTGAGCAAGATGTACCGTTTGCATATAATATTAAGGAAAGTAACCCTAGGCTTGGTTTGCATGGAAGTAAATGGCTTTTAAATAATAGGGAAATTCTTATAAATCAGCTTTTAGCAATAATAATAGCTACCAAGAATTATGATGTGAATATAGCCTTTCCAAATATAACACATTATAGTCAGTTGCTTGAAATTAAGTTAGCTTTAGATGAAGCTAAACTTTTAGCTAATGTAGGGGTTGAAAAAGAAGTAAGATTAGGTCTTATAATTGACACTCCAGCATCAGCATTATCGATTGAAAATTTTTCAGATGAGATTGATTTTGTCTTGATAGATAGCACTAAATTGATAGAACTTATAAAGGGTGTTGATAGAAATAATGAGTATGTAAGTGATGACTATGACCCTATTTCACCATCTGTTTTAAGATTTGTTTATAATATTGTTGAGGATGCTCATCATGAAGGGCTTTCTGTCTCGATTATGGGAGTTTTAAGTAATGATGGGAGTAGAATACCGCTATTAATCGGAATGGGGGTAGATAAAATAATTATTGATGGGGTTATAAAGAACAGTAGGTGGTATGTATTTAAGACGGTTAAAGAACATTGGAATGAAGTTGTTGAAAGATGTATAGAATGCAAGTCGTCATATAATGTTAGAATGATTTTGAATGAGGAATTGACAAAGATAACAAGTATTTAGAACTATTTATTTAATATAATACTGAAAACGCATGATAATTGAAAAAAATTTTCAATATTATGTGTTTTTTTTATTATTTTTTGTTATAATATATTCTGGTGTAAGATTGGAATATTTCCTATCTTAATAATAGACTTAAAAATACATGATAGAAAGGTTAAATTTGTGATTGATAAAAGTTTAAATGAGTTTTTAGGTAATACTAAAAAATTCATAATAGAAAGTGTATTTAACGGCTGGCTTAAGCTCGTTAATAATATTATAACTACATTTGCTTTTACTATGTTATTAGTTCAACTTATGGATTATACTCCTGAGCAGAGCGGCGATAAGCAAAGGCTTATTGTATTAGTTTTTGTAGTTTTTGGAACTCTAGTTCTAAGACATTATTTAATAAAGGCTATGAACGATGCTTCGTCTAAGATAGTATGCGAGGTTAAACTAAATTTAAGGGCGAAGATAATTGATAAGATTACTAGACGTGGTATGGCGTATAAGGATGATATAGCGACATCGGAGATGCTTCAACTAGCAGGGGAGGGTATTGAACAATTAGAAAATTATTATGGCAAATATTTGCCACAACTTTTTTACTGTTTATTATCTTCATTTACCTTATTTGCAGTTGTAGTAAGTATTAATGTAAAAATAGCACTTGTGTTGCTTATAACTACACTTGCGATTCCGCTGTTTTTGACAGCCTTGCTTAGAATGGTAAGAAAGGTTCAGAGAAATTATTGGAGCAGCTATGCTAGTGTAGGTAAGGAGTTTTTGGATAGCTTGCAAGGTATGACAACGCTTAAAATATTTATGTATGATGAGCAAAAAGGTCAGATACTTGAAGAAAAGACAGAGGACTTTAGAAAACATACAATGAAGTTACTAGCAATGCAACTTAATTCCATTGGAATTATCGACTGGATAGCTTACGGAGGAGCAGCAGCAGGTATTATAATGGCTCTTAGAGCTTACCAAGCTGGAACTATAAACCTTTTTGGTGCAATTTTAGTAGTGCTTATTGCGGGAGAGTTTTTCGTTCCTATGAAGCAGCTTACAGCATTTTTCCATATAGCAATGACTGGTGTTACTGCTGCTGAAAAGATAACTAAGTTTATCAACGTTCCTGATTACAAGTCTGGAGATAAGGAAGTTCCAGAAAATTGTGACATCAAGATTGAGAATTTAAACTATACGTATAAAAATAGTGAATTTAGTCTTAACGATATAAATATGGAACTTGAGAACAAAGGACATATTGCTATTGTAGGACCATCTGGATGTGGTAAGTCCACAATTTCTAATATTATCGCTGGTGAGTTGGTAATAGAGGCAGGAAATGTTTTTTATCAAAATGATAAGGAGAGAGTTGATATGACTGATGTCAAGAGACAGCTTATTCCTGAGATGATAACAAAGGTAACTCACAACGGTTATATTTTCAAAGGTACAGTTAGAGAAAATCTACTACTTGGAAATGAGAAAGCAAGTGATGAAATGCTTTTAGAAGCCTTAGAAAAGGTAAATATTTTAGGAGAACTACCAGAGGGACTAGATACAGAACTTCTAAGTGGCGGTTCGAATGTTTCTGGTGGTCAGGGTCAAAGATTATGCCTAGCTAGGGCTATTTTACACGATACTCCTGTTTACATCTTTGATGAGGCAACTTCGAATATTGATGTTGAGAGTGAGGAAATTATCCTTAAAGTTATAGAGGAAATTTCAAAAGACAAGACAGTTATCTACATTTCACACAGACTCAAGAATATCGACTATTCTAAGTGTATTTATGTGATGGAAAATGGAAAGATAGTTGATAAAGGAAACCATAATGAGCTTGTTGAGAGAAAAGGCTTGTACTATAAACTGTTCAAAAAACAAGAAGATCTGGAAAAATACAGATTCGGAAGGGAGGCATAAGCTATGTATAGAAAAATGGTAGGATATGTAAAGCCTCTTATCGGACAGATGTTGATGGCGATTTTACTAGGAGTAATTGGCTTTATGACAGCCTTTTTACTAGGAATACTTGGGGCATACGGAATTATTAATTTAGTGCCTTCGTTAGCACAGTACAAGGAAACAATACCTTTTGGATGGATGAGTTTAGACGCGATTATAAAGTTGCTTATAGCTTCGGCGGTTCTTAGGGGGATATTCCATTATTTAGAGCAATTTTTAAATCACTATATTGCATTTAGAATCCTTGCTCACTTTAGAAATATTTTATTTAAAAAGATTAGACAGCTTGCGCCTGCAAAGCTAGAAGAAAAGAGTGCAGGTAACTTGCTTACACTTATAACAGGTGATATAGAGTGGTTGGAAGTTTTCTTTGCCCATACTATCTCACCGATAGGAATAGCGATAGTTGTAACAATCATTTTAGTTGTATTTTACTCTTTTATTCATCCTATAATTGCCTTAGTTGGACTTTTAGGATACCTGCTAATCGGTTTGTTTATTCCTCTTGTTGTAGCAAAGTCGGGTAATGAAACTGGTGAGATAATTAGAGAAGAAATTGGTAGCCTAAATGGTGGAATCTTAGATATACTTAGAGGTATAAGAGAGATTATTCAGTTTTCCAGACGTAAGGAAGCTATGGAAAAGATTGATAATTACACTGTTGAGTTAAACAAAAAACAAGATAAGATAAGGGATGACTTTGGAAAGTTACTAGCTTCAACAGACAGTATAATGTTATTTATAATATTTGCTATGTTAATTACTTCTTATTTGTTAGTAAAAAATGGTTCTATAAATCCAGCACAGGCATTAATAGCGGTTGTTACAGTTATGAGTACTTTTGCACCTTATATTAGCCTTGCAAACTTAGGAAGTACCTTAACTAATACAAATGCAGCGGCTAAGAGGTTCTTTGCAGTAATAGAAGAAGAACCAAAGGTTAGAGATGTATTTGATGGTAAAGATGTTAGCTTTGAGAACTTAAAAGCGGAGAATGTAGACTTTGCTTATGATGAAGAAACTGTACTTAAAAATGTTAGCTTTGAACTTAATAAAGGTGAGATTTTAGGTATTAGTGGGCCGTCTGGATGTGGTAAGTCTACGCTTATAAAACTTTGTATGAGATTCTTTGAAGTGGATTCTGGAAAAATTTCTTATTCTGGTACAGATGTAAATGAGATTAATACTGAGTCATTACGTCATATGATTAGTTATGTAACTCAAACGACAGTATTTTTTGGTGGAACTATAAAAGATAATATTATTGTTGCAAAAGAGAAGGCTACAGATGAGGAGATAAGAGAAGCTTGTAAGAAGGCTTCAATCCTTGAATATATTGATAGTTTGCCAAATGGAATTGATACTAGAGTAGCAGAACTTGGCGATAATTTCTCTGGTGGTGAAAGACAGAGAATAGGTCTTGCGAGAGCGTTTCTATCCGGTTCTCAGGTGATTTTTTTAGATGAACCTACAAGTAACTTGGATAGTCAAAACGAGGCGGTTATTCTAAAAGCTCTTAAAGAGGAGAAGGGTGATTTGACTTTAGTCATAGTTTCACATCGAAAGTCTACTCTTGGTATTTGCGATAGAATTATTAATTTATCGTAAAGTGAATAATAAGTATTGACTTATATGCCGATGTTTAATATATTAGATGTGATATAATTTCACATCGAAAGTCGAGGGATGTTGAGCCGAAAGCATTTCGACTCACCTCGACGGATATGTTAATTTGCAAAAAGTGAGGTGCTTATGGAAGTTATTGCTCATAGAGGTGCAAGTGGATATGCACCAGAGAACACTTTGTTTTCGTTCAAAAAAGCTGTGGAAATGGGAAGTCGAGCTGTTGAGTTTGATGTTCAGATGACTTCTGATGGTAAGTTAGTGGTAATACACGATGAGACTCTAGAGAGAACGACAGATGGAAAAGGCTTTGTTATTTATTCGAATTATGATTATATTAAAGGGCTTAGTGCTGGAAAATGGTTTGGGGCTGCTTATGAAGATGAGCGTGTTCCAACACTAGAGGAAGTATTAGACCTTTATGATAAAAAGACCAGTATTCATTTAGAAATAAAGAAGATGTTTATTGATAATCGAAATATCGAGGACAAGATTTATGATGCTATAAAGAATGCTGGAATGTTAGAAAATGTAAAAATTTCTTCTTTTAATCATAGAACGCTCAAGTATATGTCAGATAATTATGATGTGGAAATTGGTATGCTTACAGCTTCGGGTATGGTATCGATTGATAAGTATATCAATAACTCTGGAATTAGGGTTTCAAGTATAAATCCTAGTGCTGAGTATGTGGATGAGGAATTTGTAAGAAATTGTCACAAGAATGATTATAAATTGTATTCATACACAGTAAATGACCAAGTTGTAGCAAAGAAATTTAATGAATTTGGCGTAGATGGAATTTACTCAAATTATCCAAATATAATGCAGTTTTAAAAAGTAGTTGATTAAGATATTGTTCAAAAGAATGGTCTCTTTTTTGCTTTCACTTAGCCTTAACAAAATCTTAATATTAATACAATATTTATGCTATTGACTTTTATTTCTCAAAGTTTTATCTTAAGAATATAAGAGTAATAAAGGTAGGTTAAAACTATGAGTAAAATGAGAAAATCAGTATACATTATTTTTATAGTTATATTTATAATTTCAATTATTTTGGCAGTGTATATGAATTCAAAAAGTAAGCACGAAATCGGTATTTACTTAATTCCTGATGGAATGACTGCTGACCCTGCGACTTATCAGACTTTTATAGACCAAAATGAGCCAGTGATTACAGAAAAAGATATAAAGGCATACAATCCAGACTTGCAAGTGTTTTTCCTTAGCGATGAGAAGATAAATGCTTATAGAGAAGCGGTAAGGGAAATGAGTGATGATGAGTTTGCTAACAGCACATCAATAATACTTGGTGCAGGAATTAGCGATGGATTTATTGTTGCAGTAGATGGGAAGCCTGCCTTTGGCGGTCATATAAAAAGACCGCTTGCTATGAGTTTTGTTCCGGCTACACCAGTAATGAAAGACTGTGCGGTTGGATTAGAAATTGCCTCTTACGGATTTGCTCAGGCTATTAAGGCAGATGGCTCTTTACTCGTGGAAGCTTTTAGGGGTATGAGACTTTTGACAGATGAAGTTCCTCCTATTAGTGATGAATGGAATCCTAGATATATGTATTATCCTAATGAAATGTGGAAATTAAGGGAATATAATTCGCATGATTGCATAAGAATGGCTAGTTTATTGCCAATATCAGATAAACTTGAAATTAGTGCTTGTTCTACTGATTTAGGGGCACAGAACATAGCTGGTTTTAATAATAAAAGGGGAATATCTATAAGCTACAAAGGTTCTGGAAGTCCTAAGGACTATGAGTATGAGTTTGACGAAATAGCAAGGTTGTTTTTTGCCTTATATGATGGAGTAGACCTTATCAATTTTAGTCTTAGTCCAGATGATGATAGTTCTAGTCCTAAAAGAGCTATATATGTTTCTTCGGACTTAATTGATTATTTACCTGAGTCTAGTAGTGGTAATTATTACAAGTCGGTGTCTATGGTAGAGAGAAAGATAAAAACTAAGGTAGATTTATATAAATATATGACTGGTAGAATATCTGAAAATGATTATAACATAATTAAATCGGCAGTTTATGGAGAGCCTACGGGAGTAGTGAAGGTAAACAATTTAGATACAGATGATCCAGTAGATGAAAAAGCCAGGGACATAATAGATAAAGGCTTAGAAGTGGTGATGTCTTCACCTAAGTCTAGCTCTATTCCTATGGAATATGTAAAAGAACATCAAGATGACTTTGAATATATGCTTAAATATATGGGTGATGGTGGACTTGATTATATTCTAAGAGAGTTTGAACTCAAGAAAGCTACAGGACTTAGGGGAGAGCTCTTAGCCATACTTGCTAATGAATATGTAGATGAAAAGGTCGATGAGTGGGATAGTGCTATAGAGTGGTATCAAAAATATATCAAAAAAGTTGAGTCGGAGATAAAACTTCCAGATTATGAATACGAAGCTGATAAGGAAGAAGATTTCGCTTATCTTAAAGAAGAACTATATAAATTTGATTTAGATGAGTATAAGGATGATAGAGCAGGTTTTACAATCGATATATTTTATGTAGTTGGCACAGTGGAAAATGAAGATTTGACAAAGGTTTTTGCGGTTAGAAGAAGAAATAAATATAGACTTTATGGCGAAGTGCTAGAACTGGTATCAGGTGGCAACTATCCAATGGCAATTACTATTAAAAGTAAAGTTGACGGTGATGAATTGATAAGAGTAGAGCATGCCTTAGATGGTGGACTTTTTGCTGATTCTATAAGAGATATGTGTAAAGACCCGCTCACAAATGAAAGACTTGATAAGACAGTTGTAAGAGACATAAGCAAGAAGATGATGTATAATGATGAAGTTGCTGATTACTTTAAGATTAAAGAAGAAGAAACCTTGAGAAAACATTTGATTAAAAATGGAGTAAAAAAGGCAGTTCTTTACAGTCCATTTGATGAAGTGTGGTTTGAACTTAATGAAGATGCGTAGTGTTTAAAAACACTTATGCTGTATGATAAGAATTAATGATAGAAACTAAACTGTTTTTCCACAAAGAGAGTACAAGAAAAACAGTTATGATTTGTTGAAATTATGAAATGAATAATAAGTGAAAATAAGGAAACCCTACTAACCTAGAAATTTAGGCGGTTAGGGTTTTTACCATTGTGAAATATTACTTTTGTATTTCTTAGGCATACACATTTTATTTTATTAATAGAAAAAATAAGTTTTTTTATAGTTTATTTAAATTTCTTTTAATTCTACTTGAACTTATTAGTGAAAAATGCTATATTATAGGAGGTTAAATTACTTATCATTGTGATGTGTTACTAATTATATTAGCATAAACAAAAGGGTTAGCCGATATAATTCATACGCACACATTACTTAGTCTCGATGAAGATGATAGGGATTTTATGGCTATTATGCCATATCAGACAGTTGAAACTTCTGGAGAAATGTAGTGATTTAATTAACGCATAATCAAACTTATTGTTTGGAAAAATTTAACGTATAAAGGAGGAAAATATGCGTAATTTACAAAAACTTGGTAGAGCTTTACTTAACCCAGTAGCAGTTTTACCTGTAGCAGCATTATTGCTTGGACTTGGTAGCAGCATTTTTTGTAAAATCTGGTGCAGCAGTACTTGACAACTTACCAATTATTTTTGCAATTGGTGTAGCTTATGGTCTTTCTAAAGATAAGAATGGTGCGGCAGCCCTTACTGGTGCTATTGCATTCTTAGTTGTAACTACTTTATTATCACCTGGTGCAGTTGCTCAGCTTAGAGGTATCGAAGTAACTCCTGAAATGGGATTTGCAAAAATTGGAAACCCATTCATAGGTATTATTGCGGGTATGATTGCAGCGGGAATGTATAATAAGTTTTATCAGACAAAATTACCTGATTACTTAGCATTCTTCGCAGGTAGAAGACTTGTTCCAATTCTTACATCATTTGTTATGATGTTCGTATCACTTATATTATTATTTGTATGGCCTGTATTCTTTGGTGCTCTTGTAGGATTTGGTAAAGGTATTGCTAGTCTTGGTGCACTTGGTGCTGGTATCTATGCGTTCTTTAACAGACTACTTATTCCAACTGGTCTTCACCATGCGCTTAACGCAGTGTTCTGGTTTGACATAGCTGGAATCAATGATATTCCAAACTTCTGGAGTTCAACAGCTTCTACACTTCCTGGTGTAACAACTGGTATGTACCAAGCTGGTTTCTTCCCTGTAATGATGTTTGGTCTT
>PDWI01015866.1_pt1 | contig 12171 bp, 8 predicted proteins | sample 1430891 | NCBI WGS metagenome assembly PDWI01 (sample SAMN01162508, study PRJNA174530) | Oral metagenome, whole genome shotgun sequencing project. | biome: Marine environment; feature: Marine mammal; material: Swab sample of the gingival sulcus; isolation source: swab sample of gingival sulcus...
AAATTTTTACCCGATATTTACGAAAAACTTTCGTGGTTATCACGTGAAGAGTTGATACAAAAGATGGTTTCTGTTGAGTTTAATCGTTTTTTGGAATATTACAAAAATGCCCAAGACCTTAACGTAGATACCAAAAGAGAACGTGGAGGTAGAAAAAACAATGAGCCAAAAGAGTTTACTGCTTTGTGTATCAATGTGGGAAGTAAAAATGGAATGAATGCTCACGGATTGATTGGCTTGATTAACGAAACGACCGATAGCAATACAATTCCGATAGGAAAGATTGAAGTTAGCAAACGCCAAACCATTTTTGAAGTGGGTGCAAAAGACAAGAATAAAGTTGTAAAAGCGTTCAAAAACTTATCTTATGAATTTCCTGACTTGGTTGTAGCAGATTGGAAAGGCGAAGTAAGTGGAGGACGTAGTGGTGGAAGACGAAAATCATCTAACCGCAAACGTAATGATAAAGGAGGAAATGGACGCAGAGATAGAAACAACCGTTCACGACAATCATCTTCCAATAAAGGACGTAATAGAAGAAAAAAATGATACGATTATTTAATCGTATCATTTTCTAAATTTGATGAAATATTTTTAACGACAGTTCTTTTTATGAGAACTGTCATTGTTTTTAATATGCTTTAGCAAAAACAACACGTTGTTTTGAAGGTTTCCCTGTAACCATACATTTTCCTTCTTCTTTGTTACCATCTAGTGGTATGCAACGTATTGTTGCCTTTGTCTCTTCTTTAATTTTTTCTTCTGTTTCAGGTGTTCCATCCCAGTGGCAATATAAAAATCCTCCTTGTTCAATCTCCTTTTTGAATGTTTCATAATCATCTACTTCTCGGCTCATTTCTTTTCTAAAATCAAGTGCTTTTTTGAAGATATTATCTTGTATCTCCTCTAATAAGTTTTGAAGATGAATTTCAATACTATCTATATCTACTGTTTCTTTGGTTAATGTATCTCTACGAGCCACTTCTACTGTATTATTCTCTAAATCTCTTGCTCCAATGGCTAAACGAATTGGTACACCTTTTAACTCATATTCTGCAAATTTCCAACCTGGTTTTTTTGTATCGTTATTGTCAAATTTAACACTTATTCCTACTTTTCTTAACTTTTGAACAATTTTTTCAACTTTTTCACTGATTTGATTTAACTGTTCTTCTGTTTTATAAATAGGTACAATAACTACCTGAAATGGTGCTAAATTAGGGGGAAGTACCAAACCATTATCATCTGAGTGGATCATAATTAATGCTCCCATTAGACGTGTAGAAACTCCCCAAGAACTTGCCCAAACATATTCTGTTTGATTTTCTTTGTTAACAAAAGTAACATCAAATGCTTTGGCAAAATTTTGTCCCAAAAAATGTGAAGTTCCTGCTTGTAAAGCCTTTCCATCTTGCATTAATGCCTCAATACAGAATGTTTCTAATGCTCCTGCAAAACGTTCGTTTGCAGATTTTAGCCCTTTAAGAACAGGAATCGCCATGAATTTTTCAGCAAATTCAGCATATACATTAATCATTTTTTCTGTTTCTTCTATTGCTTCATCACGAGTTGCATGAGCAGTATGTCCTTCTTGCCACAAAAATTCTGCTGTACGTAGAAACATACGAGTTCTCATTTCCCAACGCACCACATTTGCCCATTGATTAACAAGGATAGGTAAATCTCTATATGATTGTATCCAATTTTTATAAGTGTTCCAAATGATGGTTTCAGAAGTTGGTCTTACGATAAGTTCGTCTTCAAGTTTTGCGTTAGGATCAGTAATTAATCCTTTTCCATTAGGGTCTGCTTTTAGTCTGTGATGTGTTACTACTGCACATTCTTTTGCAAATCCTTCTACATGTTCTGCTTCTTTGCTTAAAAATGATTTGGGAATAAAAAGAGGAAAATATGCGTTTTGGTGTCCTGTTTCTTTGAACATACGATCCAATTCTGCTTGCATTTTTTCCCAAATAGCATATCCGTAGGGTTTAATAACCATACATCCACGTACTGCCGAATTTTCTGCTAAATCAGCCTTTACTACTAAGTCATTATACCATTTTGAATAGTCTATACTTCTAGAAGTTAATCCTTTTGCCATATTATTTTTAAGTTATTTTTTATACAAAATTGTAATTTATTTCGTTGATTAGTGCCTCAAAGTAGCACCCAAATTCTTTTCTATCTGTTTTCTTATCTTTGACATGACAGCATCAATCATCTTGTCGGTAAGAGTTTTGTTTTTGTCTTGTAATACAAAATTCACAGCATACGATTTTTTGCCTTTTTCTAAGTTTTTGCCTTGATAAACATCAAATAAACTTACTTTTTTAAGCAATCTTGGTTCTGTCTGATAAGCAATTTTTTCTATCTCTCCAAAAGTGATATTCTCGTCTAATAAGAATGCAAAATCTCTTCTAACTTCTGGATATTTAGCAGGGTCTTGGTAATTTAATCGTTGTTTTGCAACTTCTTCTAATACATTTTTCCAATTCAAATCAGCATAATAGACATCTGCTTCAACATTGGTCAGTTTTTTCGCTTTGTTGCTAACGATACCAAAGAAACCTAATTCAACTCCTTTGCGAGTTTTATATACCAAACCATTCGAAAGAAGTTCATTATTGGTTGATTCTGTTTTTAATTTTTCTACTTTTATTCCTAATCTTTCAAGAATATTTACAAAATATGCTTTTAGTTCATACACTGTGCTTTCAGCATTTCCACTTATCCAAGAATCGTTGTATTTGTTACCTGTAATCCAAATTCCAAGGTGGAAAGATTCAGAATATGCACTGTAATTATCTTCGCTTTTGTTGTTAGGATTGTAAGTGTAGCAATTCCCAAATTCGTAAAATTTCAAATTAGGATGACGATGATTTATGTTTCGACTAATATTTTCCAAACCACCGAAAAGAAGAGTTTGTCGCATTACGTTCAAATCATTGCTCAAAGAGTTCATAATTTTTACGCAATTTTCTTGTGGATAACTCGCTAACCCTTCGTAGAATTTCTCTTTTGTTAATGAATTATTTAATATCTCGTTCATTCCTTGTGCTGTCAATTGCTCTGAGATAAGCACTTGCAAACGATGACTATCTGGCGATTGGGTATAACTTAAATTAGAATGAAGACCTTCTTTATTTTCTACATTGTTGTATCCATAAATACGAAGAATATCTTCTATAACATCTACATCTCTCTGTACATCTACACGATAAGGAGGAATTTCAAGTTTATATTCTTCACTGTTTTCGTCAACAATGTTGTATTCTAATCCTTCAAAAATACGACAAATAATATCATCTTCAATCTCTTTTCCTATTAAACTATTGATTTTTTGTTTTTGTAATGTAACTTCAAAATGTTTGATAGGATTAGGGTATATATCAACGATATCACTTGATATTTTTCCTCCTGCTAATTCTTTTATCAAAAGAGCAGCACGTTTTAAGGCATAAATTGTGTTGTTAGGGTCAATTCCTCGTTCAAATCGGAACGACGAATCTGTACTCAATGTATGAAAACGGGCTGTTTTACGAATACTTACTGGATTGAAATAAGCACTTTCTAAAAAGATATTTGTTGTTTTATCTGTTACTCCTGAGTGCATTCCACCAAATACTCCTGCAATACACATTGGCTCTTCTGTATTGCAAATCATCAAATCTTTATCACTCAATTTTCTTTCTACTTCATCTAATGTAGTAAAAGGAGAATCTTTCGCTAATTTCTTTACAACAACTTTATTTCCCGTGATTTTGTCTGCATCGAAAGAGTGAAGTGGTTGTCCTAATTCGTGAAGAACAAAGTTAGTTACGTCAACGACATTGTTGATAGGACGTAGACCAATCGCTAATAATCTATTTTTTAGCCATTTGGGTGATTCTTTAACTTCTACTCCACTAATGGTTACTCCTGCATATCTTGGACAGGCTTCGCTATCTTCTACTTCAACAGAAATTGTATTCTCTGTATTATCCACTTTGAAATCTTCTACCGATGGAAGTTCTGCTTTTACTTTGTTTGTATGCGTTGATAAATAAGCCGCTAAATCTCTGGCAACTCCGTAGTGAGAAGTTGCATCTACACGGTTAGGCGTGATATCTATTTCTAATACAATATCTGTTTCTACTCCGTAATAATCTTTGGCTAACGTTCCTGCTTTTATTTCATCCGACAGTGTGATGATGCCGTCGTGACTTGCTCCAACTCCAATTTCATCTTCGGCACAAATCATTCCAAACGATTCTACACCACGAATTTTGGTCTTTTTGATTTTGAAAGAATCTTCACCTGCATAAAGCGTTGTTCCTACTGTTGCTACAACTACAGTTTGACCTTCGGCAACATTGGGAGCACCACATACTATCTGTAATGGATTTTCTTCTCCTACATCTACGGTCGTGATATGCAAATGGTCAGAATTTTCGTGATCTACGCAAGTTAAAACTTTACCTATCACTAATCCTTCCAAACCTCCTTTTATTGTTTGTACTGTTTCTACACCTCCAACTTCCAAACCAATAGAAGTTAATATTTTAGATAATTCATTGTTGTAATATATTTTTGATTGCAAAGATACTTTATTTAAAAGAGTTATGAAAAAAATAGATATAGAATAAAAATAAGGTGGATTTAAGCCCTAAAAATAACTCTTCTTCGTGATAAATATATAAAATAGAGTAATGATAATACTATTACTATTCTATATCATTAATTAATTTTTCAACTTCATTATTTATTTGAGTTAATTCTTTTTTACAAAAAGATAATAATTTAGAAGCCTTTTTAACTTGTTTATTCAGTTCGTCCATGTTTAGATCATTGTCTAACTCTAATGTTTCAATGATTTTTTTTAATTCTTTGATGGCACTATTGTATGTTTGTTTGTTCATATTATATAATTTAGTCATCTGAAAAGCCTACTAGAAGTTCTCTGTAAGCATTAAATATTTTTGATTTAGAAATAAATCCAATATATTTTTCTTCATCATCAATTACTGGTAAATTCCACGCATTTGTATCTTCAAAAATAGTCATAACTTCTGTCATAGACATATTAATATTGACTCTTGCTGGTGGAAAGACCATTAATTTTTTTGCATCAAAACGGTCGTATAATTCTGGTCTAAACATTATGTTTCTAACTTCATCTAGCAATACAAGTCCCATGAACTTCTGAGTTTCAGGCTCTACTACGGGAAACACATTTCTACTTGACTTAGAAATGACTTTAACAATGTCTCCTAATGAATCTTTGGGAGATATTTCGCATAAATCTGTTTCAATAACATTCTCCATTTTTAGGAGTGTTAAGACATTTCTATCTTTATTGTGCGTTAGTAGTTTCCCTTTTCGTGCAAGTCGCACAGCATAGATGCTATGAGGTTCAAAAACAATGATAGTCAAATATGATATGACAGAAACAATCATTAAGGTCATAAAAAGGCTATACCCCCCTGTTAGTTCAGCAATAAGAAAAATTCCTGTAAGAGGTGCATGCATAACCCCTGCTAATACTCCTGCCATACCAGCAAAAGCGAAATTAGAACTAGGAGCATCAACTCCAAAGGATTCAAAAATAGTTGCTACAATAAATCCTGTTATACTTCCAATGAAAAGAGAAGGAGCAAACATTCCTCCAACTCCCCCAGGACTTGTTGTAGAAACCAGTGCTAATGATTTGAAAAGTATTATTAAGACAAGGAATACTAATAATACCCATTTATTTCCTAGTCCTAAATAGAAAAAACTGTTTTCTAAAATTAGAGAAATATTTCCATTTAAGATGGCGTCAATAGTGTTATATCCTTCTCCATAAAGAGGAGGTAAAATAAAAATCAAGATTCCTAACGAAACTCCACCAATCAGTAATTTTAACAAGTTGTTATTTATTTTCTTAAAATATGCTTCCAATTGAATGGTACTGCGAGTGAAATATAGGGATACAAATCCACAAACAATGCCTAAAAATACAATTTGAGGAATTCTATCGACAGTAAATAAAGAGTTTTGATTGAAGTGGAACAAAAAAGAACTTCCTGATAATAGGTATGAAACAGAATTTGCTGTTACTGATGATATAATAATAGGAACAATAGAAGTCATTGTCATATCAAGCATAAGTACTTCTAGTGTGAATACTAAACCTGCAATTGGTGCTTTAAATATTCCTGCTATTGCTCCTGCTGAACCACATCCTACTAATAGCATCAATGTCTTTTGATCTAAACGAAAAAAGTTTCCTAAATTAGACCCAATTGCTGAACCTGTTAATACGATAGGAGATTCTGCTCCCACTGAACCTCCAAATCCAATTGTAATGGCACTCCCAACAAATGAAGTCCAAATGTTATGAAGTTTTATAATTGATTTTCTTTGAGAGATAGCAAATAATATTTTGGTTACTCCATGGCTTATATCATCTTTTACTATATATTTTATGAAAAGATAGGACAAAGAAATTCCTATAAAAGGAAAAATTAAAGACCAATAACTAACGCTACTTGGATCTATTTTATCTACCAAATTGTGCTGAATGAAATGAATCAGTAATTTTAATAAATATGCAGCCAATGATGAGAGTAAACCAATAACAAAACTCAATAGCAACATAAATTGATTGTGAGGAATATGTTTTTCTCTCCAATCAACAATTCTATATAATCGGTTCATTTTTGTCACTTGTTACATTTCAGAGATGTTTTTACTTATGAAACAGTAATGAATTACGTACAAAGATAAGTCTATTTCGTTAATCTTAAAAATTAGACCCCTTTTCCTTTAAAAATAACTTCAAAAGTAGAAAGAATTATTTTGATATCGGTAGATAAAGTCATGTTCTCCATGTAAACAATGTCATAATTTAATCTTTCAATCATTTTTTGAGTTGTATCAGTATATCCTACTTTAATAGGTCCCCAAGAAGTAAGTCCTGGTAATATTCTGTATAATAAGAAGTAATAAGGTGCTTCTTCTACGATTTTATTAATGTAAAATTGTCGCTCTGGACGCGGTCCTACAATACTCATTTCCCCTAAAAGTATGTTTACAAATTGAGGAATTTCATCTAGACGATATTTACGTAAATAATGTCCTACTTTTGTTATTCTGCTGTCATTAGAAGTACTTAAACAAGGTTTCCCCTTTTCTGCATCAACAAACATCGTTCTAAATTTGTAAATCCAAAAAGGTTTCCCTCCTCGTCCGATACGCTCTTGTTTGAAGATGATAGAACCTTTGGAATCTATTTTTATGGCTAATCCTATAATAACAATAACAGGGGATAAGAGAATTAACGCTATTAGTGATGATAAAAAGTCAAATGTCCTTTTTATACTAAACTCCCAATCCCTCATTGTTGGCTCAGTAAGATTGATAAGAGGATTGATACCATACTCGCTTATTTTGGCTCTTCCGATAAGCATTTGATATAAATGAGGAGAAAGTTTTATGTTAATATTATATTGAAATAAATTGTTTATAATTTCAAAGAATCTTATTTCATCAGTATTGTCTAAGGCAATAATAACTTCTTGTATCTTTTTTTGTTTAATAATTTTTCCTATAAAACAGAACTCTCCTAAAATCAGATTTTTATCAACTAAGACTTCGTTTTTGTTCGATTTAATAAACCCTATAAGTGTGTTGTATATGGAGTTTTTTGCCATTCCTTCTGCGATGTTTTTGGCATTGGTTCCTGTTCCTACAATCAAAGTATTGATAGTTCTTTTTTTCTTCTTGAAGTTGTCTATAATTATTAAAAATTGGATAAAACGAAAGAATCCAGTCGTAACGAATAAAAGAGAAAATAATACTAAAAATGACTGATAATAATACTCATAAGATATAACAATATCATCTAATATGAGTAGGAAAAAAACAATTAAAGTCACAATAAGAGAAGATATTCCTGTCTTAAAGATTGCTATTGTTTTAGAAGTTCTTGCAGGTTTGAAATAATAACCTGTTAGGTAATGTGTTGAGATGCATAGTAGGGGAAAGAGTACAAAACTTAAATAATAATCTTTATAAGGAATAAAGATATCAAAACCGCTTAATAGATCTAATTCATTATTTAAACGTCTAAATACCATAAAAAGAAACCATGTCAATACGGCTGCAATGGTATCAAAGAAAATAAATTTCAATCGTAATGTTCTTCTATTTGTTAACATCCTATTTGCGAATAATTTTAATATTGTTATTTTCTAGTTTTATAATTTGACTTGGTGTATTAACAGAGTTGTCATCTCTTCTATATCTCACTACATAATCAACTTTAGATATAATTTGTTCACTAATTTGTGAATAATTTTCGGGAAATTTTTCTCCACTAATATTAGCCGAAGTAGAAACGATAGGTTTTCCTAGCATTTCACATATTTTCTTGGAAAAAGGTTCATTAGTTATTCTTACTGCAATACTGTTATCTGTTCCTATAAGAGATGAAGGTAGATTATAAGCATTTTCATAAATAATCGTTGTTGGTTTTTTAGCAGATTCTATTAAATCTAGTGCCAAATCAGGAACTTTTTTAACAAAATTATTTATTTTATTTGCAGAATCTAGTAAAATAACCATTGCTTTTTTCTCTTCTCGTTTTTTTATTTCATAAATCTTCTGTACGGCTTTATGATTTGTAGCGTCACATCCTATTCCCCATATTGTATCTGTTGGATACAGTATAATTCCTCCCTTTTTTAATATCTCAACTGTCTTTTCTATACTCTGGTTCATCTCTAAATTTACTAGTAACAAAATTAGAACGTGTTTTATCTTGTTTTATTCTGTTTTACTGGATATATTTAATGATAAGGAATTATTTTATTTGAAAGTTAAAGGCCTCTCTGTTTTCAATATATCCTTTTAGTTGGTCTTCAATATCTACTTTTCCTACTCCAACAGGGGTACCTGTGAAAATAATATCTCCTATTTTTAATGTAAAAAATTGACTGATATAACTAATTATTTTGTTGATAGGAAAAATCATGTCTTTTGAATTACCATTTTGTACCTCAATCCCATTCTGGATTAAATGGAAATTAATATTCTGTATATCCTTAAATTCTTTTTTAGGATAGAAAGTTCCAATAACAGCAGAACCATCAAAACCTTTGCATAATTCCCAAGGTTTTCCCTCTTGTTTTAATTTTCGTTGCAAATCTCTGGCTGTAAAATCAATTCCTAGTCCTATTTCATCAAAATATCTATCTGCAAATTTTTCACTAATATTTTTTCCGATACGATTAATTTTTACAATAATTTCAGTTTCGTAATGTATCTCTTTGCTAAAATCGGGCAAAAAGAAAGGTTTGTTGTTTTTAAGTAAAGCACTATCAGGCTTCATAAAAACAACAGGTTCTTGTGGAGTTGGACTTCCTAACTCTTCGTTATGTAGTTTATAATTGTGACCTATGGCAAATATCTTCATGTCTATTCTTTTGTGTCGTTTAATAATTTTAATCGATTGAACATAACAGCCAAATGTGCATATATAGATGTGTTTTGAACGATTATGTTTTTGGGGACTTTTATTCTAAAAGGAGTAAAGTTCCAAATTGCTTGCATACCGCTATCAATAATTCTGTTTGTAACCTCTTGTGCTTTATCTACTGGAACGGTTAAAATTGCAATGTTAACTCCTGTCTGTTTTTTTAACTTCTCAAAATTATCTATATGGTGAATAGGAATATGATTGATACTAGTGCCTGAAAGTTCGTGTTTTGTATCAAATCCAGCCACAATATCCAATCCGAAGTGATTGAGTCCATTGTCGTGCATTAATGCTCCCCCTAGGTTACCGACTCCAAATAGAAATGCTTTCTTGGGTTTTGCAAAACCTAAAAATTCTTCTAAAAAAGTGACCAAATCTTTAATGTTGTATCCAACTCGGGTTTTACCTGAAATATTAAGGTAAGATAAATCTTTTGCAACTTTTGAAGCATCTAGCCCAATGTCTTTGGCTATTTGTTTAGACGATATGGTTGTAATCCCTTTTTTTAGAGAGAGTTGGGAATAAGCAAGATACCAAGGTAATCGTCTTAAAGTTGGTTCAGGTATATCATTTTTATTTTGATTCATAGCAAATTTAGAAAAATAAAATACAAAAGTATGCTTTTTTCTTGACATATTCATTGAATGTTTTTATTTGAATTAACTGTTCAAACAAAGTTTTTTTTATATTTCCTATGTCTTTATGTCTGTTTTTGTAGAATACAGATGACTTTTTGTCATAAGTTAATCTTTGGACAACTTTTTGATACCAAATAAATGAACTTTAATGATAAAAAAAGAAAATTATGAACTTTAATAAATTTACAACAAAATCACAGGAAGCAGTACAATATGCTGTTGATACTGTTAATAAAAATGGACAACAAGCCATAGAAACACCTCATTTGCTTAAATCTATCTTGGTAAAAGGGGAGGATGTAGTAAAATATCTTTTTGGAAAGATGGGAATTAATATTCAAATGTTGGTGCAGGTAGTTGATAAATCAATATTGAGTTACCCAAAAGTATCGGGTGGAGAACCTTATTTTAGCCGTTCAGCCAACGAGGTTTTACAAAAATCAATTGACCTTTCTTCAAAAGAAGGCGACCAATTTGTAACTTTGGAGTTAATCTTATTGGCTTTGGTTATGGTAAAATCCGATGCTTCTACTTTACTAAAAGATGCAGGAGTAACTGCAAAAGCGTTGCAATCTGCCATCGCTGAATTGCGAAACGGTGCAAAAGCAACTTCAAATTCAGCAGAAGACACTTATAACTCGTTAAAAAAATATGCTATTGACTTAAACGAACAAGCACGACAAGGTAAATTAGACCCTGTAATAGGAAGAGATGAAGAAATTCGTCGCGTATTGCAAATTCTGAGTCGTAGAACAAAAAACAATCCTATTTTAATTGGTGAACCAGGTGTAGGGAAAACAGCCATTTCCGAAGGACTTGCTCATCGTATTGTTCGTGGAGATGTGCCAGAAAATCTAAAATCAAAGCAAGTCTTTTCTTTGGATATGGGAGCATTGGTTGCAGGTGCAAAATACAAAGGTGAATTTGAAGAACGTTTGAAATCGGTTGTTAATGAAGTTATTAAGTCAGAAGGCGAAATTATACTTTTTATTGACGAAATTCATACGCTTGTCGGTGCAGGAAAAGGGGAGGGAGCAATGGATGCTGCTAATATTTTGAAACCTGCTTTGGCACGTGGAGAACTTAGAGCCATTGGAGCAACTACTTTGGATGAATATCAAAAGTATTTTGAAAAAGATAAAGCCCTTGAAAGACGTTTTCAAAAAGTAATGGTGGCAGAGCCAGATGTTCAAGCAACGATTTCTATTCTTCGTGGATTAAAAGAGCGTTATGAAAATCATCATAAAGTACGCATCAAAGATGAGGCTATTCTTGCTGCCGTTGAACTTTCTAATCGTTATATAACGGATAGATTTCTGCCAGATAAAGCCATTGATTTAATGGATGAAGCAGCGGCAAAATTACGCTTGGAAGTGGACTCTGTTCCAGAGGATTTGGATAAAATTGAAAGAAATATCAAACAACTTGAAATAGAAAGAGAAGCCATAAAACGAGAAAATGATACCAACAAATTGGAGTTATTGAATAGTGAAATTGCTAATTTGAAAGAGAAGAGCAAAGTGATGAGGCTACAATGGTCGGCAGAAAAAGAGTTGATTGAGAAAATTCAACAAGATAAAATTCAGATTGAGAACTTAAAATTTGAAGCCGATAAAGCCGAACGAGATGGAGATTATGGAAAAGTGGCTGAAATAAGGTACGGTAAAATTCAGGCATTGGAAACTGAAATTGCAGAATCACAATTAAGACTATCAGAACAACAGGGAGATACGCCAACAATTACGCAAGAGGTAAATGCTGAAAATATTACGGAAGTGGTTAGCCGTTGGACAGGTATCCCTGTGAACAAAATGTTGCAAGGCGAAAAAGAGAAATTGTTGCATTTGGAAGAAGAGTTGCACAAAAGAGTGATTGGGCAAGAGGAGGCTATTAAAGCCATTTCAGATTCGGTACGCAGAAGTCGTGCAGGGTTGAACGACCCCAAACGACCCATTGGCTCGTTTATTTTCTTGGGAACTACAGGAGTTGGAAAAACGGAATTGGGCAAAGCGATTTCAGAGTATCTTTTTG
>PDWI01008402.1_pt1 | contig 12169 bp, 7 predicted proteins | sample 1430891 | NCBI WGS metagenome assembly PDWI01 (sample SAMN01162508, study PRJNA174530) | Oral metagenome, whole genome shotgun sequencing project. | biome: Marine environment; feature: Marine mammal; material: Swab sample of the gingival sulcus; isolation source: swab sample of gingival sulcus...
GCGGGATCTTGCGTTACGGGGGATTCACGTCACCTTGATTGACAAGGCGGATCTCTGTGCTGGAGCCTCGGGCGGCAACCATGGTCTGCTGCACTCTGGAGGACGCTATGTACTCAGTGACCAGCATTCTGCCATCGAATGTCGCCAGGAGGCGGAGCTTCTTAAGAAACTGGCGCCACAATGTATCGAAGAGACCGGTGGTCTCTTTGTTGCAGTTCAAGGAGATGATGAGGAATTCGTCGCACAATTCCCCGGACTCTGTGAGGCGGCAGGTATTGACTGCACATCACTTCGTGTCGCTGAGGCCAGAGAACTGGAACCCTATCTCTCGGAAAAGACCATTGCAGCCTACCAGGTTCCCGATGCCACCATTGATCCGTTTCGCCTTGCGCTAGAAAATGTTACCCATGCCCGGGAAACAAACGATTCTGTTTATCTTGCCCAGACTGGGCTGCAACAATTTATTCTCAATAATGGCCATATTGAAGCCGCAGTCTGTCACAATGCCCGCACCGGAGCCACGGTGCGTATCGTTGCGCAGCAATATGTTAATGCCGGTGGTGCCTGGGCGATGGACATCGCCCGGATGGCCAATTGTTCCGATGTAAATCTCCTCTATTCAAAAGGGACTCTGCTGGTCAGCCATGACCGTTTGACCCATCGGGTTGTAAACCGGCTGCGACCACCAGGAGATGGGGATATACTGGTGCCAGGCGGTACCGTCTCGGTCTTGGGAACGACTTCAGTGCGTACTGAAGATCTGGAAAACTCACGACCCACGGTCGAAGAGGTTGATCGTAATATTATCGAAGGGTCAGCAATGATCCCGGCCTTGGCAACAGCACGCTATATTCGGGCCTTCTCTCGAGTGCGCCCCCTGGTTCTCAGTGGGGATGCCACAAGTGACCGTAACGTGGCACGAAGTTTTTCATTGATCAATCATGAAGATCAGGGAGTTCGTAATTTTTGTACCATCACCGGCGGCAAGTTAACCACCTACCGTCTCATGGCAGAAAAGACTGCTGATTTCGTTGCACAACGTCTTGGCAATACCACACCCTGTCAGACCCGCACCACTCCCCTTGCCCTCGGCTCTTCATGCCGTTGGACCGAACCGGGTGCCTCGCCCCGTTACTGGTACCAGGGTAATAATCCAGAAGATATGATTCTCTGTGAGTGTGAAATGGTACCTCAATCGGCCATTGACGAAATTCTCCGGGATACCTCCACCACGGATCAGCCGGTCTCGCTTGAAGCCATTGCACTTCGCTCCCGGGCGGGCAAAGGCCCATGCCAAGGCTCTTTTTGTGGTATCCGTATTGCTTCGTATCTCTATGATCGTGGCTATTACCAGGATCGTGGCGGGTTACGTTCGATGCGGGATTTTTTTCATGAGAGATATAAAGGGCTGCGCACCGTGATCTGGGGCCAGCAGATGGCTCAGATGGAACTTGCCGAGGCCCTACACTGTGGTCTGCTTGGCCTTGATTTCCTGGATAGAGAACCAAGCAACAAAGGGTGAAAAATCATGGAAAATCGACAATGTAAAACGGATCTTGCCATCATCGGTACCGGGCTTGCCGGATGTACAGCAACAATTTTTGCCCTTAACAGAGGTCTCAGCGTTGCTCAGGTGGGAAATACCGGAGCCATTGCCTATACCACCGGCTATTTTGATCTGCTCGGCGCAGAACAGGGCGACACCGCAACTCTCATTACCGATCCCTGGCAAGGTCTTAACAAGCTGCGCACCAACGAACCCAGGCATCCTTTGGCCCGTATTTCAGATGAAGACATCCGAGAGGCATTTGCTCAAGTGCTGTCTTTTGTCGGTGCTGAGGGTATTGGCTATATATCCTCAAGCGAGAAAAATGTACAGGCCATTACTCCCGCAGGAACCAGCAAGCCAACCTTTGCGGTTCCGGCAACCATGGCGGCTGGGGTTCGTGCCCTTCGCGAGAAACAGGCCTGCCTCATCATAGATTTTAAGGGATTGCGTGGTTTTTCCAGCCACGAAGTGGTTGCCAATCTGCGCAGCCAATGGCCAAATCTTGAAGCAAAACGGCTTGTTTTCCCTGGGGCATCAAACGGTGAAATTTACCCTGAGGTCATGGCCCGGGCCTTAGAGGTGCCCACGACCCAAGATGAACTTGCTGAAAAAATTAAAGAGATTGCCGGAGATGCCGAGGTCATTGGCATACCAGCCATTCTCGGAATTCATCACCCAGACAAGGTATTGAAAAGGCTGGAATCCCTGGTGGGCAAGCCATTGTTTGAGATCCCCACCATGCCGCCCTCAGTTGCCGGTATTCGGCTTCGTGAGATGATCGAACAGGTTTTTCCGGCACGGGGTGTTGAACTGATAGCACAACAAAAGGTTCATACAGTGGACTTTGCTGCAGACTCTATCAAACTCCATGTCAAAGATACTTATGGCAGCATCGTAGTCGAGGCAAAGAGTGTTCTGCTCGCCAGTGGCCGCTTTTTAAGCGGAGGGCTTACCTCAGATATCAAGGCCATCAGCGAGCCTCTACTCGGTTTGCATGTCGCCCAACCCAAAAGTCGCAATCAGTGGTTTCATGAGCAATACATGGCTCCCCAAGGACATGGTGTGCATCGTGCTGGCATCATGGTTGACGATCTCTTTCGACCCGTGGATGCTGTGGGCAAAGTTGTTGATCCACGGCTCTTTGCTGCCGGAACTATCCTGGCTAATCAGGACTGGATACGGCAGCGCTGCGGTGCTGGTGTCGCTCTGGCCACTGCCTACCGAGCCGTCCAGGGGGTAGAAATTTTACTTAACACAGCTCATACAGAAAAAAATGTCTGATACCATATTTCCGATTATTAATTTTAAGGAAGAAGCACTGCGCCTCCTGCCCGAAGGAGCCAGTTTCGAGGCCTGTCTTACCTGCGGTCTCTGTTCGTCGGGATGCCCCGCTTCAGGACTTGAGAACATGGATCCCCGCAAATTTATCCGTATGGCGATGCTCGGCATGAACGAAGAACTGTCGCAAACTCCGTGGATCTGGCTCTGTACCATGTGTAAACGCTGTATGCATGTCTGCCCAATGAACATTGATGTCTCCCAGCTGGTCTTTTTGGCCCGGGGTAATTGGCCTGAAGCAGAAAGACCCCGAGGCATCAGCCGTTCCTGTGAACTGGCTCGATCCACCGCATCCACCAGTGCAATGGGGCTGCCTCCAGATGATTTTGTCTTTGTCGTCGAAGATGTTCTTGCCGAGGTTCAGGAAACCCAGCCCCGCTTTGCCAGGCTCCAGGCTCCGATTGATAAAAAAGGTGCCCATTTCTTTGTTAATCAAAATTCCCGGGAACCAATGAGTGAACCAGAAGAGATGGTGCCGTTGTGGAAGATCTTTGATCTTGTTGGTGCCGACTGGACCTATGCCTCGAAAGGCTGGGCAGCGGAGAATTTCTGCATGTTTTCCGGTGATGAAGATGCGTGGTATCAGGTGGTAAAGCAACGGGTTGATGCGGTGAACGATCTCGACTGCAAGGTCTGGCTCAATACCGAATGCGGCCATTCCTTTTATGCAATGTGGAATGCCGTGGATAAATTCGGTATTGAGACCGATTTTCGTTTAGAGAGCCTGATTACCTATTATGCCCAATGGATTAGAGAGGGAAAGCTGCCGGTCAACTCTGCCTGGAATACCGAAAATCTCAAATTCACTGTCCAGGATCCCTGTATGATTGTCCGTAAGGCGTATGGTGATCGAATGGCCGAGGATCTGCGTTTTGTTGCCAAAACCCTCGTTGGCGAAGAAAACTTTATCGATATGCAGCCCAACCGCAGTGCCAATTATTGCTGCGGTGGTGGTGGCGGTTTTCTTCAGGCGGGGAAAAACGAAGAGCGGCGTATCTATGGGAAACGAAAGTTTGACCAGATTATTACCACCGGCTGCGATTATGTCCTCACCCCGTGTCATAACTGCCATTCTCAAATGGAGGACATTGGCCATTTTTATGGCGGTAATTACCGGGTCGTCCATTTCTGGACCCTTATCTGTCTTTCCCTTGGAATCCTTGGTGAAAATGAACGAACCTATTTGGGGCCAGACCTGGCTGCTGTGGAGGTGGAGCCTTTACCCAGCGTGATTAAGGCTCTCGCATAAACCATCAGAACGCCCGACATTCGGGTACTGTTGCCGAGACTAACGTTGGCCAAAAAATATTTTGGGGCGTGTATGGGTATCTCTCAGCTATAATTCCCAATCGTCCCTCTTCCCTATCTCTGGTATTTTTTTGGTGGCTTGTTGCGCCGCAGTAATAAGCTGATTGAGAACGTCACGTTCCTGTTGCAACTGGCCATCACCAAGAATTTTACTTTCTGCGGCGAAATGACCCCGAAACAGAGTGAACAATTTACCGTAACCTTCAGAAACCGAAAGCGGACAGGAACGGCGCTCCCAGGTGGCGATCATGGCTCGTTCTTTGCGGGTATCCGGGTTGATAAGCCCAGACCGTGCAAACAACGGAACGGGACGGGGAGGAGACGAAATCACATGATCATTACAGGTTTTATTTTGGTCGAGCAACCAGTTTTTCATTAAAGAAACATAGTCGGCAAGTAAGATAGCCTTACGGATACCATCGTTTGCATAACCATATTTTTCATTAGTAAAACGAACTATATCTGTTGTTGTGTACTGGGTTCCATTTCGATCCTTATAGCGAACGGTCAGCTCAATGGGTTCTGAAGCGTTTCCTGCATTCGAATTTCTTTTAAGTTTTACCAAAACAACGCCGCCCTTTATCTGGGTATCTTCACTGGCACTTGGAAAAAGAGTCTTGATCTGCATGATCTTTCCAGTGGCAAGCTCTGCTTCAGGAGAACCAAAGACTCCATCAATGACGTAGTTATCACTCGTCACGGTGAGTTCAAGATCAAAAACCAGCGGAGTAACCATGAAATTGAAATCATCGGCAAGCGTTTTGCTGAATTCCCTAGCATTGTGGACACTAAAGTAATTGGCCCCTTTCGTCTTGGTGACATATTCCACCAACTCAGGATTAAAATCTATGCCGATACCAATGAAAGAGGTAAAGATTCCCCGCTCTGCGGCATTACGCACCATATTAAAAAGACCGCCTTTTTTGAGCTCTCCAGCGTTGGGCATCGCATCGGTGAGAAAAATGATCCTGTTTTCATAATCGGCAACAGTTTTGCGACCCTCTTCGAGAGAGGCATAGAGATTGAGTCCTTCTTCGTAGCCCGCCTGCCAGTTGGTGCCACCCTGTTCCCGGATCTCCATAATATGATCCGCAATGGCCTTCATGTCTGTTTCTTCAACGAGTCGCAGTGCTTTGGCACGGTAGGCTCGGTCGTCAAACAAGACCACCCCGAAATTATCACCGGGTTTAAGATGCTGCATCATTGCAACAATGGTCTCATTGGCAAGTTGCATCTTGGTTTTCCTGGCCTCGGCTTCTTCGATGGGTTTCTTTGTCGAACCATCGTAATAATAATTGTCAAGTCCACCTCCCATAGAACCAGAAATATCAACAACCACCACAAGATTCAGTGGTTTCCGGGAAAAAGAGGCCTCGGTGAGTCCTGAGTTTAAGCCAAGCGTAAGATAATAATTTGCCTGTTGAGAAAAAAGGTCTGGAACCACGGCCTTGGCATACGAGGGGCAGAACAGATCATCGCATTGACCGATACCAATCCCGGTATCAAAATAATAATCGTAGAACACTCCTTCGTAGCTGATCGCATGGTATTTGGGAAGAAACCCTTGCTTCAGATTTTCTCTGAAGTTATTGCTGTCTTTCGCTCCTCCGACCGCAAAACCAAGTGCTTTAGACTTCACCGCTGCTGGTGCCATTCCTTGTGCGAGCATCCGTGGAGCTGGTGCACCGCCAACCCGCATATTCCGAGCCATGGCCTGTGGAGCAGCACCATCTTCCTGATCTTCTTCCTGGTCAAAAAGCCAATCATCTACGGCGGCCAGGGTCGCTTTTCCAGAAGAAACGGTTTTGCCTGTTTTGCTATTATCCTGGGGAACACAACCTATACAGCAGAAACAACTAAAAAATACGACGAATAGCAAACGATACATGGCATCACTCCTTTTTAATGACGTTACTATCATCTTTACTCTTTGCTTACGACCATAAAGAAACGCTTACCTTGGCCTTTTCTATGATAACATACGATCTATTTTATTGATATTACAAATTGATTGTAAAACATGGCCTTAGGGAAAGCAAGGTCATGTCTCTTCTCTATAGCGTCGCACACCCTTTTTTCAGGGATAAAACAAGATTGATATCCTGGAAAACGCAAAGAACCGCCCGGTTTGCGGGCAATTCTTTGCAGTGACAAAATCAGAACAACGGAACGTGAAGGAATACACCTGTTCCGTGATTCCCTCTACAGAGATCACGGAACAGAGTAGCAGCTTACTGGCAATTATACTCTATCTGTACTCCCTGACTCTGCAGTTGCGGCACATAGACGCTGCAAGATGTTTCACTAAGTGGATTATTGAGAAGCCTCAGCAATGTCAGCTGTGTCAGCCCTGTCAGAGAGGTAATATCGCTGATTTGATTACCGTAAAGGCCAAGCCCTGAAAGCTGTATCAGCCTTGCCAGCGGGCTGATATCAATGAGCTGATTATCGCCAAGATCAAGTACTATCAGCTGTGTCAGCCCTGCCAGTGAGCTGATATTGCCGAGCTGATTGTCGTGAAGATCAAGCACTGTCAGCTGTGTCAGCCCTACCAAAGGTAAAATATCACTGATTTGATTACTATAAAGACCAAGCACTGTCAGCTGTTTCAACCTTGCCAGCAGACTGATATTGCTGAGTTGATTATCGCCAAGATCAAGTACTGTCAACTGTGTCAGCTCTGCCAGTGAGCTGATATTGCTGAGTTGATTGCCGCCAAGATAAAGCTCCTTCAACTGTTTCAGTCCTATCAAAGGGGTGATATTGCTGAGTTGATTGTAATGAAGGCCAAGCCGTGTCAGCTGGGTCAGCCCTGCCAAAGGGGCGATATCGTTGATCTGATTATAATGAAGCCCAAGCTCCGTCAGCTGGGTCAGCTCTGCCAACGGGCTGATATCACTGAGCTGATTGTGTTGAAGATAAAGTTTTTTTAGCTGAGCCAGTCCTGCCAAGGGGCTGATATCACTGAGCTGATTGTTACGAAGACTAAGCTCTGTCAGCTGTTTTAGCCCTGCCAACGGGCTGATATTGCTAATTTGATTACCACCAAGATAAAGCTCCTTCAACCGAGCCAATCCTGCTAGAGAGCTGATATCACTGAGCTGATTATCAATAAGATCAAGCTCCTTCAATCGGGTCAGTCCTGCCAGAGGGCTGATATCGCTGAGCTGATTATCATCAAGACCAAGCCATTTCAGCTGTGTCAGCCCTGCCAGAGGGCTGATATCACTGAGCTGATTACCGCCAAGACCAAGCCGTGTCAGCTGTTTCAGCTTTGCCAACGGGCTAATATTGCCGATCTGATTATTGCTAAGATAGAGCTTTTTCAGCTGTGTCATTCTTGCAAACAGGCTGACATCATTGATCTGGTTGTTGTAAAGATCAAGACGTGTCAGCTGTGGCAGTCTTGTCAGAGGAGTGATATCGCTAATCTGATTATTGTAAAGATCAAGATTTTTCAGATGAGTAAGCCTTGCCAGAATACTAATATCACGGATCTTATTTTTACCAAGATCAAGCCTTGTCAGATTTTTGCAATATTCCAGACCTGCCAGATTTTGAATGGCTTTATCGTTGATATCCAAAAAAGAAAGAAAATGAAGATCAGAACTCAGAATATTGCCGGTTGGCTTCCCTATCGTCTTCCTGATTGCGGCTTCAAGGTTTGAGTCAGGGAAAGAAACAACATCGCCACCACCGCTGCCAGGATTGATCGCTGGATCAGCGTCATTCGCATCACCGGACGTGGCGAGCAATTCTGTCACCAGATAGAAACCAGGTGTTCGGGATGCCGATATCCGTTTCGTACCGTCGGAATAGCCGTCACCGTCCATATCCTTATACCAGATTGTATCCGCTCCGTTTTTTACAGATGCCATTGCCGGTAACCCATCCAGCAACATCCCATCACTTGAACCATTTAACTGAAAGCCGACAACCTCTCGGTCAGACGAATAACTGATGCAGGTTGCCGCACCGATATTCGCTACAAAGAGTTCTTCCGCAGATGCCACCATTTTCTGATGCGGATTGAGCGTTATCGTTTCCGAGGCTACCGGAACGCCGTCATCGCCATAGGCTGTTAATGCCACTGTTGCCACGCTATCCTCTACATTAACAAACGCAATGCCTGTCCAACCGTCTGACTGCATCTCACGCTTTGCGAATACCCCTGACTTTGCGCTGATATTCACACCCGAATATCCGGCCAGCTTCTTGCCGTCTGTCCTTCCAAAAAGTTCAAAGCCGCTAACCGGCCTGGAGGCCGAAATTTCAAACCATGCGGTACCTTCGGGAAACGAGAGCTTCGCAGCCACTCCGATATATTTCCTCCGTCCGGGAAGTGTGATTATCTGGGGATCTAGAGCCCTTCCATTCTTTTTATATGGCGTAATAGCCAGGGCAGAAGCATCAGTAAAGGGATTATAGGCAACAATTCCCGTCCACCAGTCATTATTGGTGGTTATATGCGGATAATAAAGTTTCAACGCAACCTGATCCTTGAGCAAAACACCGCTCAACAGATTTTTCCCGGCGGTAGGGTCACTTCCGAACAATTCCAGCCCGATAACACCGTCTGCATTTCTAATAACCGCTGATGCCACATCCTCTGGGGTCACTCCGCCAAACATCTTCTTTATCACAAATGCCTTGTGTTCGTGTGCGGCAAGCGTTTCTTCCCAAATCATTCCGTTGTTGAATTCAAAGATAAGATTTTTCACTTCGGAAGTCGTATTGACAAGACTGATACCAGTCCACCACTGTGCATTTGATGCAATATGGGGAACCAAAATGGTATCGGTATTGATTCTTGTGACAGCAGGTACCGCAACACGATAGATACCATCTTTATAAAATTTGGTATATCCGACGGCTGTGCCAGACGAGATTTCCAGTGCCATATATCCGATATTCACCGCATCAGCCATTTCATTGGCAACAACGATCTGCCGCCTTGCATGGGGAGCCAGGGAAATTATTTTCTGTTGCGACGTTTCGGTTCCATCATTACGAAACGATTTCAAAACCCCATTTAGCTCTTGAGACGCATCGGGGTTCAGAATAGCAATTTCTGTCTTCCAGTCACCTTTGCAGGAAACATGCGGAAACCACAAGGTTTCCGCAGCAGCAGCATATGGCATAAGGAGCAAAAAGAGAAACAGGAAACGAAAGGTACTTTTGAACAAACACATCATGAAAACCTCCTTTTTTGATTTCATTAACTGTACACCTAAGAATTTCGCCTAACAGATAACTTTCTTGTTAAATTAACGCATATCTTTTTTTAACCATAATATTTTATAAATAGTCAAAAAAAGATATGTTCCTTCACAAAGCCATGCCACCAGCACTGTTGATTTTTTCTGTGCTTTACTCTATTTTGAATGTCATGGATAATCTTTTGGATGAAGGTATTTATGAGGCCACACTATACACCTAAATTAAAAAATTATCCTATTTCTTATTGTTTTCTCCTATGGGCATCACAAATTCAAATGCAAAGATAAAAAAGCATTTTGAAAAGTAAAACTGACAAACCGTTTCGCTGACCATAGAACATCTTCAATTCATTTATGTTATGCTGCTCATTACTGCCCCATCAAAGACCCAGGAACCCACTTCTCCGGCACCTCAGGAATATTCCCTTCCCCCATTTCTTGAAAAAAGTGCCGAACTTGTTGCTCTGCTCCGTGGTTATTCTCAAAGTGAATTATGTACTCTTATGAAAATGAGCCCCCGGCTTGGGGAAAGCACCGTAGAAAAACTGGCCAATTTCCAGCTGCCATTCACCCCAGAAAATGCCCGCCAAGCCCTGTTCACCTTCCAAGGGGATGCCTATGCTGCAATTACTGCAACGGCGTACCAGGCAGAACAGCTGGATCATGCACAACGCCATCTTCGTATTCTCTCCGGGTTGTATGGTATCCTGCGGCCTTTGGATCTAATGCAGCCATACCGCCTGGAAATGGGACTGAAACTGGCTACCGAACAGGGGACAAACCTCTATCAGTTCTGGGGCAATCTGTTAACAGAACAAATCAACAAAACCTGCAAACGCCATGGGCATGATACCGTGGTAAACCTGGCATCAACCGAATACTCACGAAGTATCAATAAAAAACTCTTACAGCCTCGTTTTTTAACCATCACCTTTAAAGAACAAAAGGCCGGGAGCTATAAAACTATCCCAATTTACTCAAAGCGAGCCCGGGGAATGATGATCGATGAGGTCATAAGAAAACAGCTTACGGCAGCAGAACACCTCCAAGCATTCAAACAGGACAACTATGCTTTTTCTGAGAAACTTTCTTCAAAAAAAGAGTGGGTCTTTACACGGAAACCTCTCAAAAAATAAGCATAGTATGCCACGCTGATATTTTTTATTCCATATTGTATACTCTATCAAAGCTCCAATTTCTAATCGCCCTCTTATGATCTACAACACCAGTATCGGTTATCTCTCGATCAATTTCTTTTTTCGCTGCCTTGATAAACGCTGTCAATTAAGATACTTTGATTTTTAGTTGTTTTCTGCTCATTCTTTTGATATCATTTCCTTTGATAAAGTCTTTATGGAGAAAGCAATTATATCAATGATATCCTTGTCCCATATTGATAGACTTTTCAATTTAACCGACTGTTTTAATGAAACAATTCACATTTCCCCCTCCCCTTATAAAAAGCATTATACTTTTAAGGATATTTTTAATATACACGCTATTGATAGTGTTGTCTTTTCCTGTAAGATATTTCAACCTACCATAAAATAAGGATAGAAGATGCGCACATTGACCATCAAAAGAAAACTTGTCCTTTTACTTGTTCTCTTACCATTGCTTCCTGTTTTAATTTTTTCCTTCTACTTTATCGTAGATATAAAAAAAGAGGCCGTTTTATCATTTATTACTTCTACGAATCATGAATTAAAACAGATCAATCAAGGTTTTGTCTTTTTTATGAATGGGCTGAAAGATACAGTAAAACTTATCGCTAAGGATCCTGTATTCCTGAAGGCTGACGGCATGATGCCTAATCTTTTCCAGGAAGAAAATCCTGCTGATGTATATAAAAACCTCCAAGGATCCGTTAAAGAGTCTGTTGAAATTCTGAAAAGAACAAAAGATATAAAATCTGTTACTTCAGTTGTTTTTCTAGGTACAGAACGAGGCGAATTTCTCGCCAATAATCTAGAATCCATGCCTGCGCCGGGTTTTGATACCCGTGGCCGAAGCTGGTATAAAAATGCTATGAGGCAGGGAGATAGTATTATCTCACCAATATATAAAAGCGGACTGGGAGATATTGTTGTCACTATTGCGTCCCCCTATTCATTTTCCAATGGAAAGGCAGCAGGCGTTGTCGGGATGGATGTTAATCTGGCAGATCTATCGAAGGTTATAGAAGGCTGTACTATCGGCTCAACAGGCTATGTTATTCTTGTCCAAGATAATGGAGCCATTGTTGCCGATCCACGAAATCAAGAGAACAACTTTAAAAATATTTCATCGTTAGCTATCCCTGCGTTTGATAATCTTAAAGATCTCGAAAACAATGCCAAAGAGGTTACGATTAATGGGGAAAAATATTTAGCAACAGCATATATCTCACCCCAGTTTGGCTACCGTTTTATCGGCCTTATTACAAAAAAGGAAGTAATGGCAAAGGCTTTTTTCATCAAGAAAACAATAGGCATTCTTGCTGTTTGTCTTATTGTTTTCTTTTCACTTCTTGGTCTATGGCTGGCAAATGGTATTGTTAATCCTCTAAAAAGAGTCACCTCCCTGGTACAAGATATTGAAAAAGAGGGCGATTTAACAAAAAGACTTATTGTTGAAAAAAACGATGAAATTGGATCACTTACGAAACTTTTTAATTCTCCTGAATCCGTGATGCTTATAGGAGAAAATAACAAAAAAAATAGGATAACCTTTTAGATTTAGTAATATAATGTGGTCACGACAACTACATATATAA
>PDWI01008403.1_pt1 | contig 12169 bp, 12 predicted proteins | sample 1430891 | NCBI WGS metagenome assembly PDWI01 (sample SAMN01162508, study PRJNA174530) | Oral metagenome, whole genome shotgun sequencing project. | biome: Marine environment; feature: Marine mammal; material: Swab sample of the gingival sulcus; isolation source: swab sample of gingival sulcus...
AAGCCATCTCTTCTTCATCTAAACTAAATTGATCTGATTCTTCATCAAACTTTCTCGCTAAATATATAGCGCACATTTTTTGTAAAGCACTCAAATCTTGTCTATCTATCAATTCATAAGATATTAATACATACACTATTACGCTCTCCTAAATAAAATCAACTATCTTATATTTAGTGTCCTTACTCAAGTCGACAATTTCTTCTCCAAGAGATATAACTGGTCTAGTCGGGTAGTTAATATCTACATAAATTATCTTTGCTTTTTCCCCAGTGTTAAGCAAACACATCTTACCTGTATAGTACTCTGCCAAGTTTTGCAAGAAGAAGTAACATACCTTCATATCCAAAGTCTTGCCGCTTTCAGACAAGATATACTCGGCTGCTTCAAATGGAGAATGTTTTTTTCTATAAGGTCTATCGTTAACCATCGCATCAAAAATATCACAAACCATAACTATTTTTGAGAATTCATGAATCTGATGGCTCTTTATTCTGAGAGGATAACCGGAACCATCCAGCCTCTCGTGATGCTGTAAAGCTACATATTTTATATCTTCGTGAATGCCTCTAGTTCTCATCAAGGTATGGTAAGCAAGTTGAGGGTGTTTTTGGATTTCCGACATTTCTTCTTCTGTAAGTTCACCTTCTTTTTTTAGTAGTTCAGGCGGTAGTTTTAAGTTCCCTACTTCATACAAAAGACAAGCAGTCGCCAAAACTTCTAAATCATCTTCATCATACCCCATCCATTTAGCAACATTTACAGCCAATATACCCACTCTCAAACTATGTTCAAATAGATAACTGTCCGTATCTTTTAATTGCTTCAAACGCATCATAACGTCGTTATTATTTATCATCGCAGGAAGCATTTCTTTGACATTGTTCATAACAGATTTTACATCTATTTCATCTGCATCTCTTACAGTTTCAAATATATTTTTTACATTAGTAAGTTCTTTTTCATATTTTACATCTATAGGCTCATTATATTCTCCTGTAAGTATTGGAACCTTTAGATTCTTTTTGAATACTTCTTTTATCCTTGCATCATCTGCCAATTTATACTTATCAGAAATCTTAAAAGGCATGCTCTCTTCAGCTTTTTCCTCTGGAACTGAAATAAGTTTTCCTTGGTCAGAATCAGGTTCGCCAGCATATTTATAGTAATCCTCATCGCCCTCTTCAAGTATAGGTATAATCGTAAGACCAACGTTTTCGAGTAGTTGTATGTGACGAGCTGTTATTTTCGTACCCATTTTCAGCAATTCAATAGAGCCATTCATATCGTAAATGGCTTCCGCCGTTATCATATCTACTTTGATATCTTTTATATCTAAATACTTCATCCTATTCCTCACTCTCTATCGACTTCATTGGTAACTCTACCCTAACAGATGTTCCACCTGTCTTTACAGGGTTGAAAATAAGCCTTCCCCCGTGCATATCGATAATCTTTTTTGATACCGCAAGCCCAATTCCGCTTCCTGATTTTTTTTCGTCGCCCTTATAAAAAAGTTCCGTTAACTTATCGATTTGACTTGGCGATATTCCTTCACCTTCGTCATCTATTTTTATTATAACATATTCATAACACTCGTCCTTAGTACAATCATCGACAGATTTATCTTCTTTCCTTAGATAAAGAGAAATATTTATTTTACTTCCATTATAGCTATGTTTTATAGCGTTATCAATAATGTTTATCAATACTTGTTTTATCCTATATTTATCTCCATAGTAATCTATTTTTTCTTCTGCTGAATCAATATCTATAGATATCTTATTTTTCTTTGCAACTTGTAAAAATTGACTAGCTGTCTTGTCTACAAGTTCTTTCAAATCAAAAATTTCCATTTCTGGGTCTAGTCTCTTTGCCTCTAGTTTCGAGAAATCCAACAAGGTTTCGACCAAACCGGTCAATCTCTTTGACTCCCTGGCAATGATTTCCAAGCCGAGTTGTTTCTCCTCCTCGCCTCCGCCTTCCAAAAGTGTCTCACTCCAAGCCATTATTGAAGTAAGAGGGGTACGTATTTCATGAGAAATCGACGATATAAATTCATTTTTGATATCATCTGTGCTCTTTATTTCTTCAGCCATATAGTTAAAGGCTTCCGACAAATCCCCCAGTTCATCGTTCGATAGAACCTTAGCTTTGCTGTTGAAATTACCCCTCGCAAAACTGTCGGCAACTGTTTTTAAATCTACCAAAGGCTCTACGATTTTGGATGCAAAAAACAAACTTATCAAAAAAGAAAGAGCCAAAACTATAAGCCCCCCAGAAAGGGCATAAAAATAATAATCTCTAAGAACTGCATTTACATTTTCCAAAGAACTCGTAAACCTAATGACGCCATTTATATAATTATTATTATACATGGGCGATGAAATAGTCATTATATACTCGCCAGTACTTGCAGACCTACCGTCCCAAACGCTAGTTTCTCCTTTTAAAGCAGCTAAATAGTCGTCGCTCTCTACTATTTCATCAGTTGGAAATCTTGAGGTAGACTCTATAACATTGCCATTTGTATCGACTATTTGAGCGTTTACATAATCTGGAATTGCGCTACTTTCCAATAAGAACTTAGCCTTGTTTTCAAGCGACTTATCTCCAAGCCTAGCATCGTATATATCCAAAGCTGTATTTATTTTGTTTTTAATTAGAAGTTCAACATTTCCATAATAATATCCTTTTATGCCGGTAATAAAAGCAAGTTCAAAAGTAAATAATATTATAAAAACCAATATTAAATGGGTGGAAACAAGTTTCCACTTTAAACTTCTCTTTCTTTTCATACAGACATCCACTTATATCCTTTTCCCCAAACAGTAACTATATGTCTAGGGTTAGATGGATCATCTTCTAGTTTTCTTCTCAATCTTCTGATATTAACATCGACGATTTTCATATCTCCATAAAAATTTTCGCCCCATATCTTATTTAACAAATCTTCTCTAGACAAGGTTTCTCCCTCATTGTTAAAGAAAAGCTTGACTATCATAAATTCAGTAGGAGTCAAAACAACCTCAAGCTCGTTTTTATAACAAGTCCTCGAACTTACATTCAAAGTAAAATCGCCACTCTTTATAAGCTCCTCTATATATTTTTTCTCCGAATTATCTATTCTTCTGTACAAGGCATTTGTTCTAGCCAGAAGCTCTGCAGGAGAAAAAGGTTTTGTAATGTAATCATCCGCACCTTTTTCTAAACCTATTATTTTATCTGCCTCTTGAGCTTTTGCCGTTATCATTATTATACCGATAGAATTATTGCTTTGCCTTATTTTTTCACATAATTCTAACCCACTCATACCTGGCAAAGTTATATCCAAAAGCACTATTTTAATATCATTGTTTTCTTCCAATTCTTTTAAACCTATTTCAGCACTACTTGCCTCTATAACTTCGTAATTATGCCTTTTCAGATTAACTTTTATAACCGTTCTTATTGAATTGTCATCTTCGACTATAAGCACTTTACCCATATAGACACCACCTCTTCTGCTTTATTTAATAAACTTAAAATTCTTTTTTATTTCACTCTCTGTCAACATCAAACCGTCAAATATTTCTTTATCTTCCTCGTTATATGGAATCAAATCTTTATTATAATACGCAACTATATTATAAGCTCTACCTGAGTACAATTTTTGAACTTCATAATAGTCTGAAATCTCGCTATTTTTCCACTCCGCATAAGCTGTTTTATCAAAGTTTTCTATCGTGAGCAATTCATAGGTGTTCAAATCACTTCCTATGTAAAAGAAACTAACAAACTTTCTCTTGTCTTTATCTCCACTTATTATAGCACTTATTTCGCCTTTTTTTGCAATTTCTGTCCATTTTTCTGGAAAGATAAACTCATAATAGTCATTCTTATCTATATAAGAAAGAGAAACAACCCTACAATAATCTATACTTTCATTTTTTTCGTATTGTTTCCAAGCGTAAATCCCTCTGTTTTTAAATTCCTTATTATTGAAGTTTAATTTATAATTACTTGCAAACTCTACTATGCCGTCCTCGTTTATATCTTTGCTTTTAATATCGTTGGATTTTTCGCTTATTTTGTAATCCTGTTCTGTTTTAAGTGGCTCAAACAAGCATAATATCTTTCCATCATTTATTCTCATGATATTTGTTGCCGATTTTGAACCTAGATTAAAATCCAAAAATAACCCCTTTTGCTCTTTATTATAGTAATCACTAAATACATTATAGTAACCACTTATATATATATCCAAATCTATCTCGTCTAATACTTTAAAATAATTATCTTCATATTTGTAAGCTACTACACTAGAAGAATTGTTTCTATCGTGCTTCAAACAAATTATCTCTTTGTTTTCATCGCCATCCATGTCGTCTATAATTAATTCTGTAAAAACATCCGACCAAACCTTTTCGTATTGACTGTCTTGCCATAAGTAAGCGTTGGCTACTCCATACACGCCCTCTCTTTTTTCAGAACCGAATAACAAATCTTTCACACCGTCAGAGTTCAAATCGACAAAATCCGCATATGCTATATCCTCTCCAGCTATTTTAATATGGCTAATGACAGTCCAAGTCTCTCCCTGTTTTTTTAATACCATCACACCTATCTTTTTTTCTTGTTTGCATTTATAAAAAGCGTAGCATTCTTTTCCATCCTCTAAATCCCAGTCAAAATAATCTACAGAAGTCAAAGTCCCCGGCTTTAATGGTCTCACAAACTCGTAGCCTTTATGAAGCTCACTATCAATCAGTTCCTTTGCTATTTTATTGTTAACGCTGAGTTTTGGCCTTTTTATAAGCTCTGCAGGGGGCTTGGAAATAACATCACAAGAGGCAAATATAAAAATAGAAATCAAAATAGTAAAGCTTATTATAAAGCCATTTTTATATTTTCTAATATTGTTAAAAACCTTAGTAAACAAGCTATTTATCTACCTTTCTCCTATAAAAAATTGCATGTTTTACAAAAAATATTATACTTTAAAGATAACCTTAATGCAAACTTTCGTTTCTTCTTACTTTTTATTCTTCTTTTATTATAATTAATACGAACTTAAGTCGTGTACAAAACAAACATATTGTGATATAATTTTTTAGATACTTATTTATATAGAAAAGAAAGGATTGGAGGAAATAATTGAACAAATACATTATTGAACCTATTGACGAAATAAATGGGGAAATAGAAGTTGATGGAGCAAAAAATTCTATACTACCTATAATGGCTGCATCTTTACTTTCTACAGAACCTTGTACAATACACAGAGTTCCTTCTCTAAAAGACGTAAATGTAATGGAGGATATAATAAAACATTTGGGGGCGACAGTTGAAAAAAAAGGAACGGATATGTTTATTGATGTCCCTAAAATAAAAACGAGCGAAGCTCCTTACGAATACGTAAGTCAAATGCGTTCTTCGTTTGACGTTATGGGACCCCTTCTAGCTAAAACTGGAATAGCTAGAGTTCCACTACCAGGAGGATGTGCTATAGGTTCAAGACCTATAGACCTTCACTTAAAAGGATTTAAAGCACTTGGAGCGACAGTTGAAATAGGACACGGTTTTGTGGAAGCAAAGGCGGACAAACTAATTGGAACTTCGATTTATCTGGATTTTCCAAGTGTGGGAGCAACAAAAAACATAATGATGGCAGCTACTCTAGCTGAAGGCGAGACTACGATAGAAAATGCTGCTCAAGAACCAGAAATAGTAAATTTAGCCACTTTTTTGAACAGAATGGGCGCAAAAATTAAGTCTGCTGGAACTCAAACTATAAAAATTACAGGAGTAGAAAAACTAACGGGCTGTGAGCACGAAAACCTAGCTGATAGAATTGAAGCTGGAACATTCCTCATAATGGGTGCTATGCACAAAAGTAATCTGCTCGTTAAAAACGTAGTGGCAAGTCACCTAAAACCTCTTGTTGCCAAACTAATTGAATGTGGAGTAGAAATTATAGAAGAAGTAAAGGGTGAAACGGATTGTCTTAGAGTGATAAGCTCAGGAAAACTTAAATCAGTCGATGTCACAACACTCCCATACCCAGGTTTCCCAACTGATTTGCAAGCTCAATTTATGGCTCTACTTTGTTTAGCAGAGGGTAACAGCACAATTGTTGAAACTGTTTTTGAAAACAGATTTGCCCATGTTTACGAATTAAATAGAATGGGCGCAAATATTAAAATAGAGGGACACAGCGCCAATATAAGTGGCATAGAAAAACTTCAGGGAGCGGATGTAAAAGCAACTGATTTGAGAGCGGGAGCCGCTCTAGTACTAGCTGCTCTTGTAGCAGAAAAAAGCACAACTATACACGATATTTACCACATCGACAGAGGTTATAACAACCTTGAAGGCAAACTCAAAAAACTAAACATTAATATTAAAAGAGTATAAGGATGGATTTAATTGTTTTCTTCTTTTAGAACTGATATAGGGATAGACTTAGGAACAGCAAATGTCCTAGTGTTTATAAAAAAACAAGGCGTTGTTCTCAACGAGCCTTCTGTTGTTGCAATGGATACCAAAACAAAAAAACCTATTGCATTTGGAAAAGAAGCAAAAATGATGCTGGGAAGAGCGCCAGAAAACATCTCGGTTATTAAACCATTAAAGTATGGCGTTATATCTGACTACAACATTACTTTGCACATGCTAAGGCACTTTATTAATGAAACTTGCGGAAAAAGGCGATTTTTTCGCCCTCGCATAATGGTATGTGTTCCTGGCGGAGTCACTCAAGTCGAGAAAAAGGCAGTAATAGATGCAGCTGCAAATGCTGGGGGAGCAAGTATATATGTAATAGACGAACCCACAGCTGCCGCAATAGGTGCTGGAATAGATATATCTGCTCCAGATGGAAACATGGTCGTAGATATAGGTGGCGGAACTGCCGATATAGCTGTGATTTCACTAGGTGGAACTGTAGTATCTAGCTCGATAAAGGTAGCTGGAGAGACTTTTAATGAAGCTATACAGAGGCATATCAAAAAAGAATACGGCATTTTAATAGGTGAAAAAACCGCAGAAGATATAAAAATTAATATAGGAAGCGTTTATTTAAAAGAGGAAGATTCCTTTATGGACTGTATGGGAAGACAAGTTGTAACAGGACTTCCAGAAAAAACCGTAGTATCCAGCAACTCTTTAGTAGAATGTCTAATGGACCCCGCTATGCAAATAGTAGATGCGGTGCATTCAGTATTTGAAAAAGCCCCTCCAGAGATAGCATCCGACATATATCACAATGGAATAACCTTGACTGGCGGAGGAGCCTTACTAAATGGGCTAGATAAGGTAATCACAGAAAAATTGGGCGTGCCTTGTTATGTTGCAGAAAACGCAAAAGAATGCGTCGCTATTGGCACAGGTATGTCTTTGGATGTTTTAGGCGAAAAAAATAGCATAAAAGCAGAAAGATAAATCTAAATAAAACATATCTTTAAAAAAGCTTAGCGAGATTCTGCTAAGCTTTTAAATCTATAGAGCCATTTGGCTCTTTTATTTTGTCCCCTTCTAAATAAGGTTCAAAACTATCCATTATCATTTTGGCAATACCAAAGCTTCCGGATTCGGCAATACTTTCTGAGTAAGCCTCATCTAACATACCTTCCCACATTTCTCTCTCATGAGATTTTTCGACTAAATCGCTCTTTAAAACGCTGTTTCTCATATTCTTAAAAATCATATTCAAGAACAGCTCTTCAAAATCTTTAGCCGCCTCTTCTAAACCTTTTCTATCCTTGTTTTTCAATAAGTCTTTAAACTTGTCATCGACCTTGCTTAGCTCTTTTTGTTTGCTCTTCATTTTTTGTGCACTAAGCTGAGAACTAGGATCAGTATTTATTTTCATTTCATTCATTACTCGCCCCATTATCCTTTATAGGATTATCTCAACGCTTAAAGCTACTTAGCTATCTTTTTAAATTATTAGCAACCTCGTACATCTGGTCTGCTGTTTGAATTGCCTTAGAATTTATCTCATAAGCTCTCTGAGCTGTGATCAAGTTAACCATTTCATCAACTACGCTCACATTAGACATTTCTAAGTAATTTTGAACAAGTTTATTTCTGCCTTCAGCCGGTTCAAAAGGGTCGCCAGATGCTAAAGTTGTCTTATATAGGTTATCTCCAGCACTAAGCAATCCGCTTGGGTTTGGCACTTCCTGTAATTTAATTTGACCTATGGTTTCAAAAAGTCCTGCATCTTCACCGCTTCGTCTAACCTTAACTTCCCCGTTAAACTCTATTTTTATCTCTTCGATTTCTCCATCGAACACTATAGGCTCTGAAACACCGCTAACTTTGTATCCATCAGCTGTTACAAGAGTTCTACCCTCTTCAGTAAGGCCTATTTTGAAAGCTCCGTCTTTAGATAAAAACTCATTTCCCTGACCATCGTCTATAACGAAAAACGCATTTCCCTCGATAGCTACGTCGAGTGGATTTTCTGTGTTCTGAAACGAGCCTGTTTTGAAACTTCTAGTAATAGCCGAAGATTTAACCCCGTGACCAACTTCTAGATTTACTGGCACCCCAAGTTCATCAGAATTATCCCTATATGAAAGTCTCTCATATATCAAATCCTTAAACTCAGTTCTTTGTTTTTTGTAACTGCTTGTATTTACGTTTGCTAGGTTATTTGAAATTGTATCGATTGACAATTGCAAATTTTTCATTCCCGTCGCTGCTGTCCACAATGCTCTCATAATTCAAAGGACTCCTTTTCTATTTTATAGCTTACCAATATCATTTACGGCTCTAGCAAGTGAATCGTCAATCGTTTTTGCAACCTTGTTTGCCGATTCATAATTTCTGAATGTTTCCATCATCTTAATCATCTCTTCAACAGGACTCACATTTGATGCTTCAAGAGAACCTTGAACAATCTTTCCGCTAATTGTTTCGTCTTCTTCAGTCAGTTCCACTTCATACTTGTATAAATTCGAACCAACCTTTTTTAAGTGTTCGTGTTTTTGTGGGTCTACCGTCTTGATTTTATCGATGATTTGACCATCTTGGGTGATTTCGCCAAACTCGTTTATGCCGATATTGCCTTTAATCCCCGTTATTTTGCCGTCTATACCTTGCACTTCGAATCCTTCATTAGTTACAAGTGTTCCATCAGAATCAAGTTTAAAACTACCGTCTCTGGTGTAGCGAATTCCCTGAGGTGTATTGACAACGAAAAATCCCTTACCCGATATAGATAAATCAAGAGGATTAAAAGTTTGAATAAAATCACCTTGTTCAAAGTCTACGCTCGTTCTCATTAGCTTGATTCCGCCCGACATAGTTCCAATAACACCATTTGGTTTATCAAAAACTAAATTATCGATTACTTCTCCATCTACCAAAACATTGCCTTTTTCATCAATCGAAAATTCCTTTCCATCTTCGATTTTAATAAAGCCATTTTGACCCAAAACCTTATACCCTTTGCCTTCTATAATAGAAGCGTTAGAGTTTTTGTAGTAAGTCTTTAAATATCCGTCTCGGTCTTTTCTCAAAGCAATCGATTTATTAAAAGATACTCCATTAACACCGTTAAGTCTAAAAAAACCACTTTCTGTATCGAGAGTATACATTCCATCTTTTTCTTTTACTGTAATGTCTTTCTTCGCCTCAATTGGAAAAGAGTCACTGCCATTCAATCTATACATTAACTCGCTCTTGAATTCTTCATACAAAGAAATGTCCTTTTTATAAGCTGTAGTATTGATGTTTGCTAGGTTATTAGATATGTTTTCCATAGCCCTGTTTGACTGTTCAAGAACTGTTGAAACAGTATATAGACCTCTTAGCATTTATCCCTCCATTAACACACATTAAATTCCTATCACTTTATCGTCAGAAACTTTGATTTTCTTTAGCTTTTTTCATAATTTTTTTATATTTTATTATATCTTTATTTCTTGTAAAAAAATCTGCTCTAAGTTATACTTAGGTAGGAATTTTGAAAATAATTTAATTAATAGAAAAGGAGGAACATTCATGAAAATTCCATATGAATGGATTTGGCTTTCTCTTTTTGTAGTTTTTTTAATCACAGAAGGCGCAAGCAATGCTCTTATAACAATTTGGTTTGCGGCAGGTGCTTTGATAGCTGTAATATTGGCTTTCTTTCACGTAAACTTAACAATTCAAATAGTTGTTTTCTTTGTAGTATCAATAGTTCTCTTGATTTCAACGAGACCTATCGTAAAAAAATACTTTGAAAAAAACAAAGAGCAGTTAAAGACAAATGTAAATTCTATGATCGGCAAAAAAGCCATCGTCACTAAACAAATTAAGGAACACGAATTTGGCGAGGTCAAAGTCGACGGACAAATTTGGTCAGCAATTTCTGAAAATGAAAAACAGGAAATTGATGTAGATGAAAACGTTATAGTTGCCTCTGTTTCAGGGGTAAAACTAATCGTCAAAAAACCATAATTTATTATTAGGAGGTAAAGATATGGAATGGATAGGAATAGCGATAGTAGTAATATTGATTTTAGTTCTGATAATAACAAATATTAAAATCGTACCACAGGCAAACGCTTATGTTATAGAGAGATTGGGCGGATATCTTACAACTTGGAACGTAGGACTTCACTTAAAAGTTCCTTTTATAGATATGGTTAGGGTAAAAGTTTCTTTAAAAGAAAGAGTTGTAGACTTCCCACCTCAACCTGTTATCACAAAAGATAACGTGTCTATGAATATTGATACAATCGTATATTATCAAGTTACAGATCCAAAAGCTTACGCTTACGGTGTAGCGAGACCACTTATGGCAATAGAAAACCTAACAGCAACAACTTTGAGAAATATCATTGGTCAGTTAGAGCTTGACGAATCTCTTACTTCAAGGGACCACATCAACTCTCAAATGCGTTCTATACTTGACGAAGCGACAGATCCATGGGGTATCAAGGTAAACCGTGTTGAGGTTAAAAACATCTTGCCACCAGCTGATATTCAAGAAGCTATGGAAAAACAAATGAGAGCTGAGAGGGAAAGACGTAGAGCCATCCTAGAAGCAGAAGGACAAAAGAAGGCTGCTATACTAGAAGCTGAAGGAGAAAGAGAATCTAGAATCCTTAAAGCAGAAGGTGAAAAACAGGCTGCTATACTTGCTGCAGAAGGTAAGAGAGAAGCTGAAATTAGAATCGCAGAAGGTAAAGCTCAAGCTATCAAAAGCATCCAAGAAGCAGAAGCTTATGGTATTATGAAAATAAATGAAGCTAAACCAGAAAAAGAAGTTCTTACAATCAAGAGTTATGAAGCTATGAAAAAGGTTGCAGACGGACAGGCTACAAAAATAATCATCCCATCAGAGTTGCAGAGTTTAGCTGGAATAGTAGAAACTATTAAGGAATTATAAATAAATTATGATTAATTTATTTTCAATACTGATTTTTTATCTTTAAATAGGGTAAAAACGATGTAAGATACTTTTATTAAGTATTGCATAAAAGGAGGTTCAAATGGCAAAAAAAAGACCAAAATCAGTAGGGGGCAAAGCAGTCGCTAGTTGCGGCTCTAGAAGCGATGTTAGAGCTTCTGTGACCAATTCTGATGTAGAACAAAATGAACAAGTAGAAAAAAAGGAGCAATCTATGATTAAAATAGGAAAACCAGCACCAGATTTTGAATTGTCAGCATTTCATAATGGTGAATTCAAAACAGTTAAATTATCTGACTACAAAGGAAAATGGGTACTATTATGTTTCTACCCTGGCGACTTCACCTTCGTTTGAGGAACTGAAGTATCAGCAGTTGCTGACAGGATCAAAGAATTTGAAGCACTAGATGTACAAGTTTTGTCTTGTAGTGTAGATAGCGTTTTCGTTCACAAGATTTGGAACGAAGTTGAATTATCAAAAATGGTTGATGGCGGAATACCTTATCCAATGATAGAGGACAAAGGGGGTTTCTTAGGAACTATATACGGTGTATATGACGAAGAAGCTGGAATCAACACAAGAGGAAGATTTATTATCGACCCAGACGGAATCGTTCAAGCATTTGAGGTTTTGACTCCTCCAGTAGGAAGAAACGTATCAGAAGCTTTGAGACAAATAAAAGCTTTCCAATTAGTTAGAGCTACATCAGGAACAGCTACTGAGGAATTAACTCCATCAGGATGGCAAGAGGGAACAGTTACTCTTAAACCTACTATGGA
>PDWI01008404.1_pt1 | contig 12168 bp, 11 predicted proteins | sample 1430891 | NCBI WGS metagenome assembly PDWI01 (sample SAMN01162508, study PRJNA174530) | Oral metagenome, whole genome shotgun sequencing project. | biome: Marine environment; feature: Marine mammal; material: Swab sample of the gingival sulcus; isolation source: swab sample of gingival sulcus...
CTTGATTTTTAAAATTTCGCAAGCCTCGTCTTTGGAATTTTCTTATCAGAGACTTGAAAAATCAAGGTTTTTCTTGCAGGTACTACTAGGCAAGGAGTTGGAAGTTGGGAGCGGAAAGAGGGAAGAAAATGAAGAATTGTAGAGTGTGCATTTGCGCGCCTCTACAATTTTTCATTCTTCATTTTATCCCCACTCACTTCTTCACCCACTTCCCCGAACCTATCACGCCGCCTTTATCTTCAAGTGTCCAAATATACATACCTTTGGGGAAATTACTGAAGTTAAAAGAGTTGTCGCCTTGCTTTATATCGGTTATCGCTTTTATTTGTCGCCCTTGCATATCTGAGATATGGAGCTTTGCCGATTTATGAGAACCTTCAACGTACAGTTTAAAATCGCCCGACGAGGGATTGGGATAGACCGTAATCGACCAATCTGATTTTTCAAAATCATCGGTGGAGACAGTGTTGCCCTCCGCATCAAACTTCATCATCCACGCCTTTCTATTTTCCGGAACTTGATATTTTTTTGGTTTTCCTCTAAGTCCAGCTACTACGCAACCACCATCTTGTGTCGCCAATATAGAATATGGAATATAACCGTGCTTACTTCCTGTTCCATAATATTTTATCCAGTTTAGCCTTATATTAGAATTAAAATTAGCTAATACAAAATATTTACCATAACTTACTTCATGTGCACCAATAAAAATAGAAGAACTATCTATCCAATCAAAATTTCTTCTTATTAGGCCAACCTCCACCCCTTGAGGCAACCCAAAACTATATTCTTCCACGACATTCAATGCAGAATCGACTTTCAATATTCCGGCATCAGAATTTCCGGAATACTTACCTGTAATTAAATAATGTTTATCATTAAACTTTCTTATACAGGATTTTTGATGTGTGAATAATTTTGAATCAGACATAATCGTATCTAATATATTCAAATCATAATCTATTGTATAATTGCCGGCACCGGTACAAATCAATCCCGTATGATTTAATGTTTCTTCAATTGCAGATGCAAATAAAGGATATCTACCATCATCTGACTTTATGTATTTGGTATTCAAAATATTGCCCGATCTATCCATTTTTATAATCATCGTTTCTTTAATATAATACCTTAAGATTCCACAAATTCCAATATAATAAAGATCGCCCGAGTCTGTTATTACCCCTCTGTGATTCCATAAATAGTACCCCTTTTCAAAATCAGGCACTTTTATAACCGTATCTGATAATAAGTTTAGTTCTTTATCCCATATCGTTTTTAGGAAATATCCTCTTTTTGTATTCCCATATCCATAGTCTGCACTCCCTACAATTATATATTTTTCAGTTTCGGGTATTGGATATATCCATTCCAAATCAATAGTTGTAAAACTATCGATATCATATTCCGATTGTTTTAAAACCATTCCTGTATTTATGTCATGAATTTCAATTAAAGACTTTGTATGCCTTTCTTCTTTACTATTCACTATGGTAATGATATTACCATCAAAACTATTATCTAAATTCACTGTAATGGAATATGCCCCCATAGAGCTATCTACGTATTCCCATAACGGTTGTGAATTAAGATTAATAGCACATACTAAAAAAATAATAAGATAGAGTAGATGTTTCATTTTAAGACATTTTAATTGACAAATAATATCTGTTTACAAACTGAATTAGCACAATAAAAATCAAGTCTTTTTAAACTTATTTTCAATCCAAACATCAACCAATGCGATACAATATGTTGATGAATCATAAATCCAAACCCCTTAAATACTGAAATGTAAATTTTATAAAAATTTTCTATTAAAAACGACGGATATTTACCACTATACAATCCCCCCTCAAAATGCTTCAAAGAAGTATGACTTTATTATTTTTTAACCATATGCAAATTAAAATTGCCTCTATCAGACGCGCATTTGCTCGCGCCTACCATTCTCCATTTTTAATTAATTCACTTTGGTCTTCGGTCTTTTGTCCAAAAAAAACTTCCCACTCAATTAGCTCACAATTCCATCTCATTAATGGTATTCACTATTTGAGTAGCGACAACACCGGCTGTTTCTACCCTAAATCTAGGCTTCCCCAACGACACAGGCTTTACACCTGAATTAACTGCTTTTTGTAGCTCTTCTTCGGTAAAATCTCCCTCGGGACCTATGATAATGGTGTAATTCCCCTTGCTTTTAATAGCCTTACCCAAGTACTGAGGGGTATCACCAAAAAGGGCACCTATATAATTGTTGTCGCCTTTTAGACTTTGTATATAATCGTTGAATGAAACCGGTTCTGTGAGCACGGGAAATTTAGCTTTTAGAGATTGTTTGGCAGCAGCAATCAATATTTTTTGCATACGCTCCATATTCATTTTCCTTTTCTCTGTTCTGCTACAAATCAAAGGCACTATTTTGTCGATGCCAATCTCTATGCTTTTTTCCAAAAACCACTCAAAACGATTCATGTTTTTTTGTATCGAAATTGCTATCGTAAGTTGGTAATCTCTAAGACTTTCATGCCAAGTTTTATCAATATTAACCCTACAATTTTTTTTAGATATTTCCATCAATTCTCCCTCATAAAAATTGCCTTTACCATCAGTAAGTCTAAGGATATCCCCTACCCTTTTCCGGAGTACTTTTGAGCAATGACGTGCTTCTTCATCTTGTAAATAGGCTACAGAGTTTTCTATTTTAGAGGTATAAAAAATAATCATAATCAGTCGCTTTGTATGAAATAACATCACAAATTTACGATTTAATAAATTATGACGCAACATTACAAGATATTGGTATGATTAATTACCTTTGTAAAAGCGTGTTTTTTTAGAGATATTTCTCTAGATTGTCAGACATATTTTATGAAAAACAATTATTGGGTATGAAATATAAATTACTAAATATAATAGCTTTTGTGTTCCTTGTTTCAGTGATGTATCAATGCAAAAACAATGAAAAACAAAAACAAGAGATGATGATTGGAAAAATCAAACAAAGTGATTTTCTCAAAACGCCTTACAAAACTTGGTATGAAGAAGAGTATTCTACGTACGACATAGACAGCACAACGCTTGATTCTATCGATTTAAAAGACACAAACATCAAAATTTTGTTCGGGAGTTGGTGCAGCGATAGCAGGAGAGAAGTCCCTAGATTTATAAAAATACTAAAATATAAAAATTACAATTTTGATTCCCTTGAAATAATAGGCTTAGATAGGGAAAAACAGGCTCCTATATACCAAGAAAACATCCTAAATATAGAATTTGTACCTACTTTTGTCATATTTAAAAACAACAACGAAGTAGGTAGAATTATTGAATCCCCGAACAACAGTCTTGAAAAAGACTTGGGAGCTATTCTAAAATAATTAAAATAAACCAAAGGCTAACAACTGATAGCCAAAAGCAAAAAATATACCGATGAAAGAAAGTGTAAAAAAAGTACATTCTATATCTAAAAAATTTTTGAAATATCTTTTCATTTTTGTGACCCTCCTCGTAATAGCATTACTTTACCCGGGAAGAGCAAATTTTCAGTATCAATTTTCACAAGGGGAAAAATGGGATTATGAAACCATTATAGCACCATTCAATTTCTCCATAAAGAGAACTGAAGCAGAACTAAATAAAGAAGAGGATAATATAAAAAACAGCTTTATTCCGGTCTTTAAAAACGATAGTGAAAAAATAAATGACCTTTATGTGTATTTGGATAATTTCACGGTAGAAAACGATACTTCAGAAGAAGAATTTGCAAAAACAATATCTTTTTTTAAAAAAGAATTGAGCTTGATATACAAATCGGGAGTAGTAAGCGAAGCAGATTATAAAAAAGTAAATGAAAATGGACTGATAGTCAATGATAAAAGCATTGGTAATAAGAAAGAAAAATCACAAATACAAACAATTGAAAAAGTCAAAGCCGAAATAAAAGAAAGACTTCAAATTTATCATAAAAATTTTGCATACATCGCCAATCAGTTACCGATAAAGGCTAATTTACAATACGATAAAGAGCTAAATAAGAAACTACTAGAAGAAGAGCTGAACAAAATATCACCAAATGCAGGCGTTATATCAAAAGGCGATACCATAATAGCACACAAGGAGCTGATAACAAAACGAAAATATCAAATACTTAATTCATACAAAACATCACATGTAAACAATATCGGCAAGAGTAGCAGTTTCTATTTATTGTACGTTGGATACTTTGTATTGAGCCTCATAATAATAGGGATACTTCTTCTTTTCATATACAAAACTGATAGAAAAATCTACGATAAACCTATGCATTTGTTATTCCTTTTGATTTGGATAATGCTATTCTCTTATTTGATTTCTGTTATTGATCCAAAGGGCGTAGAATATGTTTACGTGATACCATTCAGTATTGTGCCGATAATAGTTTTAAACTTTTTCAGAAAATATCTCGCGCTATATCTTCACATTGTGATTATACTAATCGCAAGCCTTATCACCAATCAAGGCTACGAATTTACGGTATTACAGCTAGTTGTGGGAATGATTGCTGTACTGATTTTTTCAGAACTCCTATTTTGGAATAATTTTTTCAAAGGTATTTTTATAGTATTCGCTACTTATGTTATCGGATATATTGCTCTATCTATGATAAACACAGGTTCTTTAGCTGAAATAAATTGGAAAGTAATCCTGTCATTTGTATTCAATGCCTTATTGCTTTTACTCGCTTATCCTTTGATTCCTCTGATAGAAAAACCGTTTGGATTTGTATCTAAGATAACCTTGTCAGAATTGGGGGATTTGAATAAGCCACTATTGAAAGAGCTTACCATAAAAGCTCCGGGCACGCTTCAACATTCATTGCAGGTAGGAAATTTGAGTGAAGCAGCAGCCAAGGAAATAGGAGTCGATTCTCTCACCATAAAAGTAGGAGCTTTGTATCACGATATAGGAAAGACTTACGCGCCGGAATTTTTCATAGAAAATCAAAAGGTGGGTGATGCACCTTATGAGAATCTCAATAATTTTGAAAGTGCTGAAAAAATCTTAAATCACGTTACACAAGGTTTGAAAATTGCAAAAAAACATGGTTTACCTAAGATTATACAGCGGTTTATAACCACACATCACGGTACGACAAGGGTAGAATATTTTTACAGAAAACAAGTAAACGACTTTCCAGACCAAGAATTTGACGAGAACATTTTTAGATATCAAGGTCCAAAGCCAAAAACTAAGGAAGAATCCATAATGATGATTGCTGATTCACTGGAAGCAGCTGCCAAAAGTCTTCAAAAGCCAACAGGCAAGGATATTGACGATTTGGTAGAAAATATTACCAAGTATAAAATTGATGACAATCAACTTTCAGAATCAGAATTGACTTTCGGAGAACTTCAAAAGATTAAAGAAGTCTTCAAAAACGTGCTGAAAAATATTCATCATATCAGAATAGAATATCCTGAGATGAAGAAGTAAATGAAATAGTATATTGATCAAGCAAGGGAAGAAAAGAATTGAACATTGAACAAGGATTAACGAACGCCGAATTAAGAAATTTTAACCGGGTAGGACGAACCAAATTATACAAAACATACGCTAAAATTGAGAACGCAAAGAAAGAGAACAATGAACTAATCTCAATTTTTGTCAAAAGTATAGAAACTGCTCAAAAGAATATAAAATAGTAAAAAATCAAAGATTCACCAATACATCTAAAATCGTTAATCTATGTTCCTTGTTCTTAAATCAAAAAGAAGATAAGCAAGCCGGAAGATAACAAAAGATATAGCACTGTACTCCCATTGGTCGTACAGGCGTATATAAAAACCGTTATAAGCCACTACTTATAGAGTAGTATTCTAACGGCATCAATGACATTCCCGCTCGATATTTGCTGCTTTGCCAGCATGTGCACCTTTTTTATCGATAAATTGGCATCGGATAGTTGAGGGAATTGGGCTTCAATCCCTTTACTATCAGGCAATGACTCAAGGGCAGCGATTTGTGCTATGTCATTTCCAGTCAACACGTCACTTTCTACGATACCACTAGGCAGACTATCAAAACCGATTGGGGATTTTGTTCTGCCTTGAGCCAGAGTAAATATATTCTCATCATTTACCTTTAGATAATAAGCCCTACCAAGCCTTCCCAATAGATTGAGCTTTGCCGGCTCTACCCTATTTCTATCATCAATAACATTTTTATTGATATGAAAGCATTTGACATCGCAAATAACATGAGCCATTTCTTTGCTGTCTTCGTTGAAATATATAACCCTGTTGAGCGTACATTCGAACTGAATTGGAGCCTCTTTTACTCTTGGCACTGCCACTTCCTCTGACTCTAATGCCGTAAATCCGCATTTTAAAAACTCATCAACCTCCGGTGGATAGTGCACTCCGGCTAATGCCATTTGATTAGCTATTTTTTCATTAACCATGTTTATCACGCATTCTTTGGTTTCAAGTATATTAACTAAGGTATCTTTCCTTGTACCGTCCGAATTTTTAGCTACGGAAAATGCTAAAATAGGCGGATTGGAGCTAATCGCATTAAAGTAGCTGAAAGGAGCAATATTTCTATCGCCATTCTTACTACAAGTACTTACCAAAGCAATTGGTCTTGGTATAATACTGCCCAGCATAAACTGATGCAAATCTTTAACAGGTATTTTGTCGGGATAAATTGTACGCATAAATTACTATATTTTGATAAGGACTAATACAAAGGAGAAAAACAAATATGTTTAAACTCAAAAAAGAAAAACACAGCGATATCAGCGTAAAAGTATAAAAAACGTAAAAAACAAAAACAAAATGACCGAAATAAAGTGTTATCTTATGCAGAATATTATGGTAAATAGAATAGAAAAATATAAACTGCTCACTGGTTAAAGATTAAAAATAAGCAAAATGAAACAAACAAAAGTATTTTTATTTATAGTGTCAATAATGATATTGCAAAGTTGTACTCAAAACAATAGCGTCTTTTGGGTAAGTGGCACTAAAACCGAGTGTCAAGGAGCGATGGGCAAAATGAAATGTCTAAGTATTCATAAAGGTGAAGATTTAAAAAACCCCAATTGGGAAAATTTTTATGCTCCTATCGAAGGCTTTGAGTTTGAAGAGGGCTATCTCCAAAAAATTGAGGTGGAGGAAATACATTTGGATAAGAGCGAAGTGCCTGCCGACGCTTCTTCTATTAGATATAAACTTGTAAAGGTTTTGAAGAAGAAAAAGGATGTTAACACAAAAAAAATTGAAGAAAAATCTAATAAACCTAATCAAAGACTTCACGATATTTGGGGTGTTAAAAGAATAAACGGTAAGCCCATAAATCGAAAGACTAATTTACCAACAATGGAAATAGACTTAGCCCAAATGAGAATTTTTGGTAACGATGGTTGCAATAACTACAACGGAGCCATAACCGAAGTATCTGATACTAAAATTGCCTTTGGCAAAATTGCATCAACCAGAATGATGTGTAGAGAAATGGAAATATCCGATAAATTCAATGAGGCTATGGAAAAAGTAAAAGGATACAGACTAGAAGAACTGAATTTAATCCTAGTTGATAAAACCGGCAAAGAAGTGTTAGCCTTTGTAAAAGGAGATTAGGGAGAAAATCTTGTCTTCTCCCTAATTTCATTAAGAGCTATATACTTTTACACATGTTTTTCAGCCATTGCTTTTCATCCTCATTGAGATGTTTTGATAGTTTGCTGTAGACTTGACTGTGGTAATCATTTAGCCAGTTTTTTTCATCTTCTGTTAGCATAGAATCATCTATCAATTTTAAATCGATAGGAAATAGTGTAACTGTCTCATGCTTGAAAAATTGACCGTATTCCGTTTCCTTATCTTCAACCGTCAAAATCAAATTTTCTATCCTAATTCCATAATGCCCCTCCTTGTAATATCCCGGCTCGTTAGAATTTAACATTCCGGGCATCATTGGAATTTTAGTCCTACCTGCAAGCGCAGAACTTATGCCCTGTGGTCCTTCGTGAACATTCAAGAAAAAGCCTACCCCATGCCCTGTGCCGTGGTAAAAATTCAAGCCGTATCGCCATAGATATTGCCTTGCAAAAGTATCTATCTGATAGCCGTTTGTACCTTTAGGATATTTCAATAAGTCAACAGCGATATGCCCCTTTAGTACCAAAGTAAAATCTCTCTTTTCATCCTTGCCGGGCTCTCCAAAAAAGGTAGTACGTGTAATGTCAGTTGTGCCGAATTTATATTGTCCACCACTATCCACAAGAAGCATACCTTCAGATTTGATAGCCTTGCAATCATCCTTAGAAGCACTATAATGGACTATTGCACCGTTGCTCTTATACCCGACGATAGGACTAAAGCTTTCACTGATATATCCTTCATTTTGAGATCTGAAATAAGCTAATTTTTCACCTGCTTCATACTCGCTAACAGTTCTTGACTTCAATTCATTTTCAAGCCACATATAAAATCTGACCAAAGCAACGCCATCAACTTCATGTGCATATTTCAAATTTTCTATTTCGGTCGGATTTTTTATAGTTTTTAAATCAGCAACAAAATCATCGCCTTTCACTATATTGCAGCTGATAGAATCATACAAATTGAAATTGCAAGTATTGACATCTACATATATACTTTCATTAGACTTAATATTAGAAAGGTACTGGTAGATATCGCTATAATCCGAGATAGAAATACCTGATTCATTGAGTTTTTTGCGCAAATTTGCATTTATCTTTTCGGTATCGATAAACAGCTTAAAGCCATCTTTGCTCAAAATACCATAAGAATAAAAAACGGGATTGAAATCGATGTCGCTACCTCTCAAATTCAATATCCAAGCAATAGAATCCAAGGCTGCTATCAAATAATGGTTTGCGCCGTTAGCATCCATCAAAGCTCTAACTTCATTGAATTTTTCGGATATAGACTTACCTGCCAAATTTTCCTCCAATGCGAATATTTCTTTTTTCGGCAAAGGCTCTCTATCTATCCAAGTTTTTGTAATAAAGTCCAAGTCAGTTTTTAAGGTAATTTCTTTATCTTCAAGTATTCTCTTGAACGAAGTTATTTGTCCAAACGAAAATACACGACCATCAACACCAACAGTAGAGCCTGAACTCAAATTTTCAGAAAGATATTTGATGTAATTAACATAAGACCTATCGATTACCTTATGTAATTTCATCTCAGAACCTTTCAGTTCCGCCTCCGCCTGTATAAAATACCTTGAGTCTGTCCAAAGTCCTGACTTGTCTTTAAAAATAACAACAGTTCCGGCAGAACCTGTAAACCCCGAAATCCATTGTCTTGATTTCCAGTGTTCACAAACATATTCGCTTTGATGTGGGTCACTTGAGGGTATGATATAAGCGTCAATATTTTTTTGCTCCATCAATTTTCTAACCGCTAAAATTCGTTGGTCTATATTCATAGTATATTTTTTTATAAATTTAGCGTAAAAATACAAAAAATAACAATTAACAACGTTCTTACCTTGAAAATACACACTAAAAAGATAGAAACACCTCACATATTGATTAATTGTAATATATTTGCACCCATAACAATAGCTTTTTATATAACTTCTATAAAAATACCTATATGACAGTACAAGAATTATTTTCTTTTGTAGGTGAAAATCCATACTACGTGCTTCTTTATTTTATATCATTGCCTATAATAGCCGGTATTGTAGGCTTGTTGGGCGATGATAAATGTTACCAAAGCCCTTGGAAAGAGCTGTATATGATTATAATTTATGCCGTAATGCTTCCCGGTATTTTCGCTTTATTTTTCAACCTGTACATATTTCTATTTGACAGAAGATCAATTATGAATTTTGATATTTTCTCCCAAATATTACCTATTGTTTCAATGATAATAACACTATTGGTCGTTAGAAAATATGTGGAATTTGACGCTATCCCGGGATTTGGCAAAATGTCAGGACTGATAATGGTAATATCCGCAATAATATTGGCATTATATTTTTTAGATAGATTCCGCATAATAGCGATAACTTATATGCCTTTTCAATATCTCATACTCATCATCATAGGATTATTGATTGCGATGAATTTTGGCGTAAAAAAATTATTTAGATAAAAGTGTAAACAATAAAGTTTCATGTATAAAAGACGATATAAATTACACTTATTAAAAAAAGCCCGGCAAGGACACCGGACTTTAGCAACGATTTTTTTTCATATTAATTAACATGAAAGCTGTAAAACTGATTTTCTATAATACTAAGATTAATGTTTCTCTCAATCTGCTGCTTGGGCTAGTTATTTTTTTTACTTTTTCTTCGTGTACCGCAACAAAAAAACATAGTTATAAAAGGAAAAGAGTTACAAAAAGTGAAAAATTACAACGTTTTGTTGTCAAAGAAGCTCATGCCTTGATTGGAGCACCATATAAATATGGAGGCACATCGCCCCAAAGAGGGTTTGATTGTTCAGGTTTAGTAGAGTATGTTTATGGCAAAAAGGGAATAGAAATGAGAGGCTCTTCCAAAAGCCAATCAAAAAAAGGTAAAAAAATAAAACTGAAAAGTGTTAAAGCCGGAGACCTGATATTTTTTAAAAACAGAGGAAAAATAAATCACGTAGCAATAGTCGTAAAAAATACCGGTAAAAGCATATATGTTATCCACAGCACATCTTCCAAGGGTGTTAAAAAAGACGATATCTTGTCTGTCAAATATTGGAAAAAGAGAATAAGTTTTGCCAAAAGGATAATATAAAAGAAAACTAAACAGCCCCAATTATAGCAGGCTCTAATTGGGGCAAGTTTTGATTGAATATAAATAATTGGGTACAATTATATCTCAATTGCAAGAGTTTTTATTAAATTTGGGGTTGATTTTACTGACTCACTTTTTTACTTATGAAAAATGTAGAAATTAAAGCAAGGTGTAATAACCCCCAAGGAATTGAGAAGATTCTCAAAGATATCGGTGCTGATTATAAAGGGCTAGATATACAAATAGATACTTACTTTAACGTGACTAACGGAAGGTTGAAATTAAGAGAGGGCAACATAGAAAATTCGTTAATTTTCTACGATAGACCTAACCAAAAAGGACCAAAGCAATCCAGCTTCAACCTTTACAAATCTCAAGATTTAGATAAATTGAAACCGTTATTGATTAACTCTTTAGAAATCTTGGTTCAGGTAAAAAAAGAACGCAAAATATTCTTCCACAATTATGTCAAATTCCATATTGATAAAGTAGAGGGGTTGGGTAGTTTTGTAGAAATAGAATCGGGCGATGTGGAGATAGAAAGAACAATTGAAGAATTAAGAAACCTCTGCGATTACTACATTGAATTGCTCGGCATAAAACAAGAGGATATGCAGGAAATATCGTATAGTGATATGCTTATGAAAAAAGAAGAATAAATAGAAAAAGGGGAATGGGGAATGGCATAGATTCCTTTTTATTACTTTATAAATTTAATTATACTTGGATATAAACTAGAATTACCTGTAACAAACCTGAAAAATATGACGATACTAATTATAGGCAATGGATTTGATTTAAATTTAGGTTTACCAACAACATATGGGGATTTTGTAAAAAGTAATAAATTTAAATCTATGATAGAAAATAGAAATTTATTAGCCATATATTTAAATGAAATTTACGCAAATCAAAGATGGGTAGACATTGAAAATGAATTGATAAACTATTCAAACTTAAGTAAAACAAACTTCGAAAATGAATATAAAGATTTAATAGAAAAATTAAAATTATACCTTCAAAAAGTAAATAAGCGCGATTTAAACACAAAATCGTTAGCCTATAAAGAAATTTTAAAATTAAAAAAAGGTCATTTCTGGGTGATCAACTTCAACTACACAAATTCTGTTCAAAGAATACTTATAGACAATGGATTTAATCAAGACGAAGCAGAAAATCATGTAATACACATCCACGGTTCATTAAATGAAAACTCAATTGTTTTTGGTGTCCACGATGATGCAAAGATAACCCCAAAAGATATCTTTTTAAAAAAAGCGTTCAACCCAACATTAAAATCAGTCAATGTAAATTCCATGTTAAAAAGAGCAAATAATGCGATATTTTTTGGACATTCTCTTGGGAATACCGATCATACATATTTTAAAACATTTATATATTCAATTAGTAGTC
>PDWI01008405.1_pt1 | contig 12166 bp, 7 predicted proteins | sample 1430891 | NCBI WGS metagenome assembly PDWI01 (sample SAMN01162508, study PRJNA174530) | Oral metagenome, whole genome shotgun sequencing project. | biome: Marine environment; feature: Marine mammal; material: Swab sample of the gingival sulcus; isolation source: swab sample of gingival sulcus...
GTTCTTCTTCTAGACATCTATTTCCTCTTTATGTAAGTATCAGGATGGTTTCTTTGCGCCATACTTGGATCGACCCTGACGACGGTCAGACACCCCAAGAGTATCCAGCGTTCCACGAATAATATGGTAGCGCACACCAGGCAAGTCTTTTACCCTGCCACCACGAATCATAACCACAGAGTGCTCCTGTAGATTATGACCAATACCGGGAATATAAGATGTAACCTCAATACCATTAGTCAAGCGAACCCTCGCAACCTTCCTCAATGCAGAGTTTGGTTTTTTCGGGGTTGTTGTATACACCCTTACGCAAACTCCCCTTTTTTGAGGAGAACCTTTCAATGCTGGCGTATTGGTCTTCTTCTGAGACTTTTTGCGCCCTTTACGCACCAGTTGATTTATTGTCGGCATGAGTTAACCACCTCTGTTCACATACGATAATTGCTATCCGCTCCTTAAAAAACGGACTTAATAAACACGAAAGTGGGAGAATATACCTTGCCAGCAGATGACTGTCAAGGGAAAAATATCTCCCGCAGGCGTTAAAATATTCTTTCTCTTCTACCCGCTATTTGCGCAGATAGAAGAGAAAGAAGTTCCGCACCTATTCGTTCCCTGCGATCCCTGTTCCAGCAGAGATCAAACGACCCATAATAACGTTCTCTTTCAGCCCGGCAAGTTCATCCACCCGGCCTGCTACTGCAGCATTAGTCAATACCTTGGTTGTCTCCTGGAAGGAGGCTGCAGAGATAAAACTTTCGGTGGAAAGAGACGCCTTCGTCACTCCAAGTAGCAGCGGTTCGGCAACAGCCGGACGCTTGCCCTCTGCCATAAGCCTATCTCGCTCCTCTTCAAATTTCCACCACTCCACCTGCTCGCCAATCATGAAACGGGAGTCGCCGGCCTGGGTAATCATAACTCGCTTGAGCATCTGGCGAACGATAACCTCAATATGCTTATCGTTGATCTTAACCCCCTGCAGGCGGTAAACCTCCTGAATCTCGTTTACCAGAAAACGGGCAAGTTCTTTTATGCCAAGCACCGCAAGGATGTCATTTGGTACGATTGTTCCTTCCATCAGCGGCTCTCCTGCCTGCACATAATCACCCTCATGAACGATAATATGCTTGGCTTTCGGCACCAGATACTCCTCCGGCTGACCAAATTCAGGGGTAACCACAACCCGCCGCTTACCTTTCAGCTCCTTGCCAAAACTCACCCGTCCATCAATCTGGCTGATGATGGCAGGGTCTTTTGGTTTGCGCACCTCAAAGAGCTCGGCAACCCGTGGCAAACCACCAGTAATATCCTTGGTTTTGGTTGTCTCCCGTGGAATCTTACCAACAATCTCTCCTGGCTGAATCTCATCACCTTCAGCAACTGAAATAATAGAACCTACCGGCAGGCTATATCTGGCATACGCTTCACTGCCTTCCAACTTTTTAGTTCTACCATTCTGCCCTTTAACAGAAATCCGTGGGTTGAGCTGCGCTCCTGCCTGGGTTTGTATAATAACCAAAGAAGCCTGCCCAGTAACCGGGTCGACCTTCTCTTGCATGGTAACCCCTTCCACAACATCGCCATAGCGAATAATCCCGCCAACCTCAGCAACGATTGGAATGGTATAGGCATCCCAACTGGCAAGCACTGTATCTCTGGCAACCTCCTCACCTTCCTGCACATTGAGCTGGGCACCATAGTTGATCTTGAAGCGCTCACGATCACGACCATGCTCATCCTTAATACTAACGATGGCACTGCGGTTCATCACAATGGCCTTGCCTTCGGAATTGGTTACCGTATGCAGATTGGTAAAACTCACCGTTCCACCAAGATTGGTCTTGATTTCTGCTTGCTCAACCGAACGACTCGCCGCCCCACCAACGTGGAAGGTACGCATGGTCAACTGGGTTCCTGGCTCACCGATGGATTGTGCAGCAATAACACCGATAGCCTCGCCAATATTAACCATATGTCCACGACCAAGATCACGACCATAACAAGCAGCACAAACTCCCCGCTTGGCACGACAGCTCAGAACAGAACGAATTGCAACCCGGTCAACCCCTTTCTCATTGATTAAGGCAACCTTGTCTTCATCAATCTCCTCTCCAGCGGCAACGAGGACATCATCCTCATTATACGGGTCAACAACATCCTCCAGCGCAACCCGACCAAGAATCCGATCACCAAGAGGCACAATAATCTCACCGCCATCCATCAGCGGTTCGGCAATAATGCCATCAAGGGTCATACAATCCTTCATAACAATGGTGGATTCCTGTGCCACATCGACCAGACGGCGAGTGAGATATCCAGAGTTTGCCGTTTTCAGTGCCGTATCAGCAAGACCTTTACGCGCACCGTGGGTGGAGGTAAAATACTCAAGCACTCCAAGCCCTTCACGAAAATTTGCCTTAATGGGGATCTCAATAATCTCACCACTTGGCTTGGCCATCAAGCCCCGCATTCCGGCAAGCTGCCGAATCTGGTCACGGGAACCCCTTGCCCCAGAGTCGGCCATGATAAAGATGGAGTTAAAACTCGGTGTCTCGACCTCATTGCCATCACGGTCAATAACAGTCTCCACCTTGATCTCATCCATCATCGCATTGGCTACATCCTCACTGGCACGAGACCAGCAGTCAACAACCTTGTTATATTTCTCACCAGAAGTGATAAGACCATCGATATACTGCTGCTCAATGGCCGCAACTTCACGCTCGGCATCAGCAACCAACTTACCCTTCTGATCTGGAATCTTCATATCATTAACGCAGATAGAGATCCCGGCACGGGTAGCATATTCATAACCGGTATCCTTTAAGCGATCGGCAAGAATAACCGTATCCTTGGTCCCCGCATGACGGTAAACATGGTCAATCAGCGCAGCAATAGCCTTTTTGGTGAGCACCTTATTGATCTGCGCAAAATCAACAGATTTTGGCAACAGCTCGCCCAAAATGATACGCCCCATAGTGGTATCAACCAGCTCATAGGCAGACTCTCCATCTACCACCTCACTCTTTTCCCTGCGCACCTTCACCTTAGCTTGCAGATCAACAGCACCATAATCGTAGGCAATAAGAGCCTCTTCCACAGAACTGAAGACCTTGCCCTCACCTTTTACATTGAGCCGCTCTCTGGTCATATAGTAGAGCCCAAGCACAATATCCTGGGAAGGAATAATAACCGGTTCACCGTTTGCCGGAGAGAGGATGTTATTGGTGGACATCATCAGTACCCTGGCTTCCACCTGTGCTTCTACAGAAAGCGGCACATGCACTGCCATCTGGTCGCCATCAAAGTCGGCATTAAAAGCAGCACAAACAAGGGGGTGCAGCTGAATAGCCTTACCCTCGATCAATACCGCCTCAAAAGCCTGCATACCAAGACGGTGCAGGGTTGGTGCCCGATTAAGAATAACGGGATATTCAGTAACCACTTCATCGAGCAGATCCCAAACGATCCTTTCACCCCGCTCAACCATCTTACGGGCAGATTTTATGGTTGAGGCATAGCCCCGCCACTCAAGTTTGTTATAGATGAAGGGCTTAAACAACTCCAGAGCCATCTTCTTTGGAATACCACACTGATGCAAACGCAGATGCGGACCAACGACGATAACGGAACGACCAGAGTAGTCAACCCGCTTACCAAGCAGGTTCTGACGAAAACGCCCCTGCTTTCCTTTCAACATATCAGAAAGTGATTTCAGTGGCCGCTGATTACCGCCAGTGATAACCCTACCCCGGCGACCATTATCAAACAGTACATCCACGGCCTCTTGCAGCATCCGTTTTTCATTTCTAATAATGATATCGGGGGCATCAAGCTCCAACAGCCGCTTCAAACGATTATTGCGGTTGATAACCCGGCGATAGAGATCATTCAGATCAGAAGTAGCAAAGCGTCCACCTTCCAGTGGCACCAAGGGACGCAAATCTGGCGGCAGAACCGGAATAACTTCTAAAATCATCCACTCCGGGCGGTTGCCTGAATCACGAAACGACTCAATAATAAAGAGACGTTTACCAAGTTTCTCCCGCTTGCTGCGAGAGTTGGTAGCAGACATCTCTTCACGCAACTGGGCGGAGAGCTGCTCCAAATCCTGGGCAGCAAGAAGCTCCCGAATAGCCTCAGCACCAATACCAACCCGAAACTGGCCGGGATACTCTTCCAGTGCCTGGCGATATTTTTCCTCAGTAAGCGTTGTTCCTGGCCGTAAGGCATCAACCTCAGATTCAACTACGGCATACTGCTCAAAGTAGAGGATCTTCTCCAGCTGCTTAAGGGTAATATCAAGCACCGCACCGATTTTAGACGGCAAGCTTTTGAGAAACCAAATATGTGCCACGGGAGCTGCAAGCTTAATATGCCCTAAACGCTCACGGCGCACCTTCGATTGAATAACCTCAACCCCGCACTTTTCACAGACAACACCGCGGTGTTTCATCCGCTTGTATTTGCCGCAATTACACTCAAAATCCTTTACAGGACCAAATATCTTTGCGCAGAAAAGACCGTCTCTCTCCGGCTTGAAAGTACGGTAGTTGATGGTCTCCGGTTTCTTTACCTCACCATGAGACCAATCCATAATTTTCTCGGGTGAAGCAAGAGAAATTTTGACACTCTTAAACTTTACCGGAGCTTTTGGCTTTTGAAAAAAATTAAACAATTCTTCCACAAAATCACCTCTTCTTTTCTACATTATATCCTTATCCTCTACCTTTTTTTATTTAGGTAGAGGAGAAATTGCCGCAGCCAGCAGACCTCTGTCTATTGCACTACTACTCTTCAACAAGTTCCATATTTAGACAAAGAGCCTGAAGCTCCTTAACCAGAACATTAAAGGATTCTGGTAGCCCGGTGGTTAAAAAGTTCTTGCCATTAACAATGCGCTCATACATCGCTGTCCGCCCTTCCACATCGTCAGACTTGGCAGTCAGGAACTCTTTTAGGGTATAGGCGGCACCATAGGCCTCCATTGCCCATACCTCCATCTCTCCCAGACGCTGCCCACCGAACTGCGCCTTACCACCAAGCGGTTGCTGGGTAACAAGAGAATAAGGACCAGTAGATCTAGCGTGGATCTTGTTATCAACAAGGTGGTGCAACTTCAACATATACATCACACCCACAGTAACCTTGTTGGCAAAAGGTTCACCGGTAAGGCCATCATAAAGCTGGGACTGTCCCACCTCGTCAACGCCTGCCTCCTGTAACAAGGCACGAATAGACTCTTCCGGGGCACCGTCAAAAACAGGTGTAGCCATGTGCAGACCTTCTGCGTGTGCTCGCGCCCACTCAATAATCTCTTCATCACTTCTGCCTGCAGTGAGCTGCTCGTACTCTTTCTCAGAGTAAATACGTTGCAATTTACCCCGAATCTCTTCGATGGCAGCCTGACGGGCAAGAGCCTCCAACTGTTCACCCAGCTTTTTCGCAGCAAAACCGAGATGCACCTCCAGTACCTGGCCAATATTCATCCGTGAAGGAACACCAAGAGGATTAAGCACAATGTCTACTGTGGCACCATCTTCAAAAAATGGCATATCCTCTTCGGGCAGGATCCTGGAGACGACCCCCTTGTTCCCATGACGGCCAGCCATTTTATCACCAACAGAGAGCTTACGCTTGGTGGCAACATAGACCTTAACCATCTTGACCACACCTGGAGGCAGGTCGTCGCCTTTTTTCATGCGCTCAATGATACCGTCATAGCGTTTGCTGATCAGCTTTGCCTGCTTCTCATAACGCTCATAAATATCATCAATCTGATCAACATATTTTGCTCGCTCGGAGAATTCTGCCTTTTTCAAAGCTGCAAAACCGATGCGCACCGCATCGTCTTCCTTGATCTTCTTGCCCAATGCGACAACAACCTCGCCATCAGGTGAACAGAGATCAATCTTTGCTGTGCGTCCCTTGATTATACCGCCAATCTCCCTACAAACGCCTTTCTTTAGACTGTGCAATTCGGCATTTTTATCCTGATTAAGACGCTCAATCTCCAGGTCTTCGATCAGCATCGTCCGTTCATCCTTATCGACACCTTTTCTGGAAAAGACCTTGGCATCAATAACAACGCCAGAAACTCCGGGCGGAACACGCAGAGAAGTATCTTTTACATCTTGTGCCTTTTCACCAAAGATGGCACGCAGCAGTTTTTCCTCAGGAGAGAGCACCGTCTCTCCTTTTGGGGTAACCTTGCCAACAAGAGTATCCCCTGCCTTGATCTCCGCACCAATGCGAACAATGCCAGAGTCATCAAGATTGCGTAGAGCCTCTTCACTGACATTGGGTATATCACGGGTAATCTCCTCCTTACCCAGCTTGGTATCCCTTGCCATGGTTTCAAAGACCTCAATATGCACCGAGGTAAAGGTGTCCTGCTTAAGCAGTCGCTCATTGATCAGGATTGAGTCTTCAAAGTTAAATCCACGCCACGGCATAAAAGCGATGGTAACATTCTTGCCGATGGCAAGCTCGCCTGCCTCACAAGAAGGCCCATCTGCCAACACCATGCCCTTCTCAACACGACTGCCAGGCAACACCACAGGGTGCTGATTAAAACAGGTATTCTGGTTTGACTTTTTATATTTTTCCAGACGATAAACGGCAACACCAGTCTCATAACCAGCAGTCCCCGGCTCATCATAACGCACCACAATGCGATTGGAATCAGCTTCCTCAACCACACCAGAACCTTCGCCAAGCAGACAGGCACCAGAATCTCTGGCCACATACCGCTCCATACCTGTTCCTACCAGAGGTGCTCTGGTTTCAAGCAAGGGTACTGCTTGCCGCTGCATGTTCGATCCCATCAACGCCCGGTTAGCATCGTCATTTTCCAGAAACGGCACCAGGGATGCGGCAACAGAAATCATCTGGTTGGGGGCAATATCAAGATAGCTTACATTTTCTGCAGCCGTAACAGAGACCTCCCCCTCTTCCCGCACAACCAGACTATCAGCGACAATACGCTTTTTACCATCAAGATCAGTCAGTGCCGGAGCAATAAACTGCTCTTTTTCCTGCAAGGCACTGAGATATTTGACCTCATCTGAGACGATGCGGTCTCCCACCACCCGGTAGGGCGTCTCTATGAAACCGTAAGGGTTAACATTAGCGTAAATTGCCAAAGAGACAATCAGACCAATATTCGGCCCCTCAGGGGTTTCAATCGGGCAGATCCGGCCATAGTGGGTGGGGTGAACATCACGTACCTCAAAGCCGGCACGCTCTCTTGACAAACCTCCCGGACCCAGAGCAGAGAGCCGTCTTTTATGGGTAACCTCGGAAAGCGGATTGGTCTGATCCATAAACTGCGACAATTGACTGGTACCAAAAAACTCCTTGATAGCGGCAGTAATCGGCTTTGGATTGATCAGGTCATAGGGCATCAGCGTCTCCATGTCCTGCATATTCATCCGCTCTTTAATGGTGCGCTCCATACGCACCAACCCGACCCGATACTGATTTTCAATCAGCTCTCCAACCGTCCTTACCCGGCGATTGCCAAGATGGTCAATATCGTCAATTTTCCCCTGGCTATCCTTTATTTCAACCAGATGACGCACCGCCAGAAGAATGTCTTCTGGAGTCAAAGCTCTATTCTCTATATCGACATCAACTCCCAATTTGGCATTAATTTTATATCGCCCAACCTCGGAGAGATCATAAGTGTCCATATTAAAAAAGAGATTCTGAAAGAAGTTCTCTGCAACTTCCGGGGTCGGAGGACTGGAAGGACGAAGTCGTCGATAGATTTCTATCTGCGCCTCTTCCTTATCCTGCACCTTATCAAGTGCCAAGGTCTTGCTGAAGGAGTCGGAATAATGGACACCATCAATATGGAGTATCTCAAATTTCTCTACCCCGGCTTCACTAAAAGACTCCAGCAGAGATTCGGTAATCTCGGTATTAAACAGTGCGATAACTTCTCCTGTTTTCGGGTGGACAACTGTTTTTGCCAAAACAGTTCCAACAACCTTTTCCGCAGAGATAGAGATATATTCAATACCCGCAGCAGCAATTTTCTTACACAAAGAACGGGAGACCTTCTTTCCTTTTTTTGCAAGAATCTCCCCATCTGCAGGATTTATTAAATCATATTCAAAACGCTGATCTTTCAGCAGGTCACCATCAAAGCTAATCTTATACTCTTCACCATCGGCAATAACAGTGCGCAGTGAATAAAATTTCTCAAGCAGCTCTTCCGCACCGTAACCAATGGCTTTTAACAGGGTGGTTACCGGAAATTTTCTACGTCGATCAATTCGTACATGCAGCACATCCTTTATGTCAAATTCCAGATCAATCCAGGAGCCACGCACCGGAATAATTCTTGCGGAATAGAGCAGCTTGCCACTGGAGTGACTCTTGCCATTATCATGAGCATAAAAAAGACCTGGAGAACGCTGCAATTGGGAAACAATAACCCGTTCAGTACCGTTGATAGTAAAGACACCTTCTCCACTCATCAGAGGCAGAGAACCGAGGAAAACCTCCTGCTCCTTGATATCACGAATCGTTTGCCCCCCGGTCTCCTCATCCACATCAAAAGTGATAAGCCGAACAACAATTTTCAAGGGAGCCTCATAACTCATTCCCCGCTGCAGACACTCCTGCACCGTATATTTAGGCTCACCAAAAGTATAACGAACAAATTCAAGAGAACAGCTGCCGTTAAAATCATTGATGGGAAAAATATCTTTCAGTATTCCCTGTAAACCAACATCATCTCTCTCTTCTGGATCTACATCTTTTTGCAAGAACTTGTCATAGGAGACACGCTGCATAGAAATGAGATGCGGCGGTTCAAGCAAACTATCTACTTTGGCAAAATTTTTCCTTACTCTTTCCATATTCCCCTCGAGATTGCCTGACAATGTTTATTTGTTTATACGGGAAAACCTTAAATGACAGAAGCAAACAAGACTTCACACTGAATGTCCCTATGAAGAGGCTCCACCGGAAAAGGAGAAAAACCTCTCAAGAGTAGCCCCAAGGCCGCAAAAAAGAAATAGGGACAATTATCAATAAAAAAATCTTTACGCAGAAATTTCTACAGTAAAATCAGCTATTTTTCTCTACCACACAAACCCTCAAAATCCCATCTGCGCCACAACGCAGAAAACACGCTATAGGCATGACGCCCATAGCGTGTATACAAAGGTTGCATCACCAACTCCCTTTAGAGGGAAGCGGTCTGCAAGAAAAAATTACTTGATTTCTACCTTTGCTCCAACTCCTTCCAGCTTCCCTTTAATCTCTTCAGCTTCTTCTTTGCTTACACCTTCTTTCAAGGGAGCAGGGCCGCCTTCAACCAGAGCCTTAGCCTCTTTCAAACCAAGTCCGGTCACACCACGAACCTCCTTGATAACCTTGATCTTCTCCCCTCCAACATCAGCAAGAATAACATCGAACTCGGTCTTTTCTGCAGCAGCAGGAGCATCTCCACCAGCAACTGCACCAGCAGCAACTGCAACAGGAGCCGCAGCAGAAACACCGAATTTCTCTTCGAACTCCTTGATCAGTTCAGAGAGTTCAAGAACGGACATATTTGCAATAAAATCAATTACATCTTCTTTTGTTACAGCCATGATAATACCTCTTTTTTAATGTGTTATTAGACTATTTCAGCGGATCAATTTGCAGATCCTTCTTTCTGTTCCTGAACTGCACGCAACGCATAAACAAATTTTTGCGGTACAGCGTTGAGCACCCGTACAAGACCAGTAGGTACATTCGACCAAGTTGAAAGTAACTGTCCAAGCAGAACCTCTTTTGACGGCAACTTGGAGAGTGCCACAAGTTCGTCTGCGGAAATCTTTTCCCCATCAAGAGCAACAGAGCGGATAACAAACTTGTCATGATCCTCTGCAAATTTCGTTACAACCTTTGCAGGACCAACAGGATCAGAATATGCCGTAACAACCGCAGTTGTTCCAACAAAATCATCACTCAACTCCGCTAAATCCGTATCTGCAACTGCTCGTTTCAGGAGAGTATTCTTTGCAACGCGAATCTCTGAATCACACTGGCGAAGCTCTACACGAACTTTCTGAAATTCAGAAACCTTCAAACCACAATAATCGGCGACCACAGTGAGCTTTGCCCGGGTGAACGAATCGTTCAACTCCGAAACGATTGCCACCTTTCCATCACGATTCAAAGCAATCCTCCTTTGATTAAATTAACGGTTAACGAAACAGCAGTTACACTCATAAACAAAGAGATAACACCATATTGTCTCGGCAGGTCGTTGATACACAACGATTAAACCACTTCGAGGTACCCGCTGTCTTCGACTGCAAGACCAACGCACCCATTTTCATAGAGAAAATCAGCGTGTCAATCACTCCTCAAGTACTACTATTTTATCATCGCCCTCAACGCAACCGGATCAAGCTTGACGCCCGGCCCCATTGTTGAAGAGATGGTTATTGAACGCAAGTAAATACCTTTACTACTGGAAGGTTTCAGTTGAATTAAACGCTGAATAAAAGCAAGCAGGTTCTCCGCCAGCTTCTCCTTGCCAAAAGAGATCTTACCAATTCCGGCATGAACAATCCCTGCCTTATCAACACGGAAATCGACCTTACCTGCCTTAATTTCCTTAACAATGCTGGCAACATCCATGGTAACCGTTCCCAGCTTGGCGTTAGGCATCAGATTCCTCGGCCCAAGAACACGACCTATCTTACCGACAACCCCCATCATATCAGGAGTGGCAACGGTCTTGTCAAACTCAAGCCAACCACCCTTAATTTTCTCCACCAGATCATCACCACCCACATAGTCAGCACCAGCCTCTTTGGCCTCAGCCTCTTTTGGCCCCTTGGCAAAGACAAGTACTCTGGTCTCCTTGCCATTACCATGTGGCAGGGAAACAGAGGAGCGAATCATCTGGTCGGCATGCCTTGGGTCAACCCCAAGTTTCACCGCCACATCAAAAGTCTCATCAAATTTTGCATATGCTGAATTAACCACCATCTCCACACCTTCATCAAGGCCTTGCAAGGTCAAGCGGTCAATTGCTTCCAATTTATTTCTGTATGTTTTTCCGTGCTTCGGCATTTTTGCCTCCTACTCAATCAGGGTCATGCCCTGTCAGCAGTAAAAATAATATTAATCAACGATGGTTATTCCTGCAGAACGTGCAGTTCCCTCAACAATCTTCATCGCCGCTTCGATATCGTAAGCATTCAGGTCTGGCATCTTGATTTCCGCTATTTCACGGATTTTATCCCGTCCCAACTCTGCAACACGCTCTGCCTTGGGATTACCAGAACCCTTCTGCAACCCGGCTGCCTTCAACAAAAGGACAGATGCAGGCGGAGTTTTGGTAATATAACTGAAAGAGCGATCCTGATAGACAGTGATAACCACTGGAACAATCGTATCGCCGAGGGATTGGGTCTTCGCATTAAATGCCTTACAGAATTCCATAATATTAACACCGTGCTGACCCAAAGCAGGACCAACAGGTGGAGAAGGGTTGGCCTTCCCCGCAGGAATCTGCAGCTTGATATATGCCATCTCTTTTTTTGCCATCTTTCTCTGTACTCCAACAATCATTTAGCGGTGCCCCTCTACTCTCAAAGAACACCAGAATATAATTTATGTACTTGACACCTGAACAAACTCAAGTTCAACAGGAGTCTCCCTGCCAAAAATGGAAACCATCACCCGAACACGTCCCTTGTCGGGAAAAACTTCATCCACCACACCCTGAAAATTGGCAAACGGACCATCTATAACCCGAACAACCTGCCCCACATCAAATATAATCTTTGGTCGTGGCCGCTCAGAACCATCCTTGATTCGCCCGATAATCTTTCCTGCATCTTCATCTGACAACGGAACCGGATTTCGATCATCACCCACAAATCCAACGACATGGTTAACATGAATCGTATGCCAGGTTGAATCATTAAGCTCCATGCTTATCAGCATATAACCGGGAAAAAAACGGCGAGAAGATGTCTTGCGGGATCCCTTGACCATCTCAACAACCTGTTCGGTCGGCACCAGAATTTCACCAAAAAGTTCTTCCTGTCCCTCTTTTTTTATCTTCTCTTCCAGTGCTGTTTTTACCTTTCCCTCAAACCCTGAATGAACCTGAAGAATATACCATTGCCTTGCCATCAGAAGTCTC
>PDWI01008406.1_pt1 | contig 12166 bp, 10 predicted proteins | sample 1430891 | NCBI WGS metagenome assembly PDWI01 (sample SAMN01162508, study PRJNA174530) | Oral metagenome, whole genome shotgun sequencing project. | biome: Marine environment; feature: Marine mammal; material: Swab sample of the gingival sulcus; isolation source: swab sample of gingival sulcus...
GATGGTTTAGAAGCAATGATAAGAACTTGCAGATATCCAAGGATAATGGTTCAACCTGTGGCAGTATACAGATCAATAAAAGCAAAGAAGTAGCTAACACTTAGAAGGCCGTGTCTTGTCAATGAATAAATTAGTCCGTTAACAGCAAAAATGTTTTTTTGTGTTGTTTAATCTGAATTAGTTACGATTTGATTTGACACCTCAGTTGTAAAAGAGAGGGTTACCGGTTTTGATAGGGTCTGAACCACTATAACTCAGTGCTGGCATGTTGTGCAGTAGAAGCTTGCTCTGCCACCAATTTTCACCTGTTTGATTATGCTGCCACAGTTGCAGCACGGTTGTCCCGTTTTTCCATATACCTTGAAGTTCATCTGAAAATAGCCGCTTTGCTGGCTGGCGTTGACAAAATCACTTATGGTCGAGCCGCCGCACTCTATAGCCTGAAGCAGAACCTGTTTTATTGTCTGGGTAAGTTTTTCCCAGCGCTGTTCGGATATTCGTTGAACAGAGCGTTTGGGTGAAATACCTGCAAGAAAAAGAGATTCGTTGGCGTAGATATTGCCGATTCCCACCACAATCCTGTTGTCCATTATGAAATTTTTTACCGCGAGACTTTTGTTGGCAGCCTTTTTCCTGAGATATTGACCGCTAAATTCATCACAAAGTGGTTCCGGGCCGAGTTCTCCTGATAATTTTTTCAGCGATTCTGCTGTATCGCTTTCAAGAAAGCGGATAGAACCAAAACGGCGAATGTCGTTATAGCGTAGCTCTAGCCCGTTATCCAGTTGGCACCAGAAATGGTCATGCCTGGAGCGAGGACTCTTTTTTGGGAAAAATCCAAGGTTACCGGTCATGCCAAGATGCAGGAGCAGACCTTTTCTATTTTCAAAAATAATACAGATATATTTTGCCCTGCGGTACAGCCTGCTTACTCTTTTTCCTGAGAGTTCCTTGCTTATTTGTTCCTTTGGCAGGGGAAAACGGAGCGCTTTATTGCTTGAGGAAAAATTCAGGACTACCTGATTCTCAAGATGTGGTCTCAGACCACGCAGAATGACCTCGACTTCCGGCAACTCAGGCATTTCTTTTCTCCCATATATGGTTTGGCAGATCGGGGATCAGGCAGCTTGCAAAACCGTAACTTCCATTATAGCATGTCTGGGTCTGAAAATTTTTGGGCATGGAGGTTAATTTTTTGCTCGCTGCCAGGGTTGCGGTGATTATATCGTTTTGAGCTGTAATATCTGTTAGTTGCAGTTCAAGAAATCCGGGCATTGTTCCACAGATATTTGCCGCTTTCTTGACAGCCTCCTTGGCACACCAAAGCCGAGTGAGAATCTCCTCTTTTGGCAGCTTTGTGATACTTTCGAAAAGTGCCACTTCTTTTTGAGTACAGAAACGTTTTTCTACCTTTGTAAGGGTTGGTTCTGTTTTTTGAATATCGACTCCACAGGCGCATTCAGCTGTCATGGCAATTGCCAGACTGCTGGAGTGGGAGATTGAAATGTCATAATTGTTCTTCAGTTGTGTTGGTAGCTGTAGATAAGGTCTGCCATCTTCCCGGTTAGCTATGGTTATATCCTTGTAAGCAATATCTGCGTGCAGAATTTTCTGGGCAGCCTGCTTTGCTGCCTGCCTGCCGCCAAGCCATTCGTTTCTACGTTTTTCATGTTTATATGCAGTGAGGCTTGCCAGTTCGTGCTTGGAAAAATATTCAACAGAAAGTGGCATATTGTCTGTTACTGCAACGGTGGCAAGACTGTATTGTTTGTTTTTCGGAATATGGAGTTTCTGTAAAATTTTGCTAAAATTGTCGGTCATTGTGGTTACTGGTCTATTTTTGTAGTAATAATGAAGATAAACAAAAATAACATGCAATTGTTAAAGTTCTCTTGATATGTAATATGCTCAATATTAAAAGAGTTTTCACCAATTTCCTGATGAAAAAATAGTTTGAAAATGGAGAAAAGGTTATGGATATTGCCAGTGGATTTACACCGTATGATTTCGTTATTCTGGGAATTTTATGTCTTCTGGTAATCCGGGGTGCCTGGCTTGGTCTTGTAAGACAGCTTACGACACTGCTTGCCCTTTATTGTGGATATTTTATTGCCAGCCAGTATCACAAGACACTATTTCCCTTTCTGGAAGAAGTATCGACTAACCCCAAGGTGATTTTTCTGACAAGCTATGTCCTCCTGTTTTTTGGCTCCTATCTGGTTATAATGATTGTGGGCAAAGGACTTCATTTTGTCATGGAGCTTTCCTTTGTCTCCTGGTTTGATCGTCTTCTCGGGGCAGTTATTGGTGCAGCCAAGGCGCTTATCATCATTGTACTTCTTCATATAATGCTTGGAACTATTCTTGCCCCTGAAAATGACATGCTGCGAAAATGTGCCAGTTGTGATGTGGTTGGAAAACTCGCAGAGAGTGGCAGGGAGATTATTGCCGATCCGGCTGTAAAGAAGTCACTGAAGCCCAAAGAACCGGCAATTTCGCTTGATAAGGTTAAGGAATATCTGGAACCGATAACTTCTTCACAATGAATTTAAAAATCATTTTTTATTCAATGACTGTGTTTATCTGATCTTGAATAAAATTTCTGGATTGATAACATTAACTTTGTCATAGAAAAATTAAATAGATAAAAGAAAATGACCGAAAATTTACCTGATTGTTTCAAGGCATACGATATTCGGGGGAAAGTTCCCTCTGAACTGGATGTTCACCTTGCGGAAAATATTGGCAGGGCTTTTGGGGTGGTCTGCGGGGTGAACAGGGTGGTAGTGGGGCATGATATCCGCTTGACCAGTAAGGATATGGTACAGGCTCTTGCCAAAGGACTTAACTCTGTGGGGGTTGATGTCCTGAGTATCGGTATGTGTGGAACAGAAGAAATATATTATGCCGCGATTGATCTGGAAAAAGAGGGTGTTGATGGCGGTATTATGGTGACTGCAAGTCATAATCCTGCTGATTATAACGGCATGAAGATTGTTGGTAAGGGAGCAAAACCTGTGACTGCTGACAGCGGGCTTTATGAGCTTGGCCGCCTCGCTGTTTCCGGTAATTTCCCCGGGTATGACGGTGCTGAGGGATGCTTTGAGAATTTTTCTCATTGCAAGCAATATATTTCCCATTTACTCTCCTATGTGGACATTGACAAACTGAAACCCCTAAAGATTGTCGTGAATAGTGGTAACGGCTGTGCGGGGGCAATTCTTGATGAGCTTGAAGCTCATTTACCCGTTGAGTTTGTTCGCTTACATCACGAACCGGATGGAACTTTTCCAAATGGTGTGCCAAATCCATTGCTGCATTCTAATCGTGAGGAAACCAGAAAGCTTGTTCTGAAAAGCGGGGCAGATCTCGGACTTGCCTGGGATGGTGATTTTGATCGCTGTTTTTTCTGGGATGAGCAGGGTAATTTCATTGAGGGATATTATATCGTGGGGCTTCTTGCTCAGGAGTTGTTGCAGGTAAATCCAGGAGAGAAAATTCTTTATGATCCACGCCTCATTTGGAATACAGAGGAGTTGGTGAAGGATGCTGGCGGCATCCCTGTTATGACCGCTACAGGCCATGCCCTTATTAAGGAACGTATGCGTGAGGAGAAGGCATTATATGGCGGTGAAATGTCTGCTCATCACTATTTTAGGACTTTTGGTTATTGCGATTCCGGTATGATTCCCTGGTTGTTGATGATCTCTCTAATGAGCAGAACCGGTAAAAATCTCTCTGAGCTTTTAGGGAAAAGGATGAAGCGTTTTCCTGTTTCTGGTGAAATAAATAATCGTGTGGCAGATGCTGACGCGGTTATTTATAAACTTGAGCAGGTTTATGCTGAGGGTGAAAAAAGTTATATAGACGGACTCAGTGTGGAGTTCCCGGAATTTCGTTTTAATGTCAGAAAATCAAATACAGAACCTTTGTTGCGTCTTAATGTGGAAAGCCGTGGCGATGCAGGTTTGATGAGTACTAAGCTGGAAGAAATCTTAAATTATATAAAATGATCAGTCTGGTGGAATCCATGAAGATACAACCGATTATTTTGGCAGGTGGTGTTGGCTCAAGGCTCTGGCCATTGTCGAGGAAACTCTATCCAAAACAGTTGCTGCAATTGACTTCTGATCGTTCACTTTTACAGACAACTCTTGTTCGGGTTGCTGCAATTCCAGAGGTGTTACCTCCAATTCTGGTGGTGGGTGACGATCATCGTTTTATTACCAGAAGTCAAGTTGAAGAAACGTGCCTGTTTGAAGATTATGAAATTTTATTGGAGCCTGTGGGGAGAAATACGGCTCCTGCGATTTATGGGGCAGCACGATTTGCTCAGACCAAGGGTGAAGAGGATGTGGTTTTGTTGGTGCTGCCGGCAGATCATCTTATTGTGAACAAGGATAGTTTTGTTGAGGCTGTTGAACGGGCAGTGAAACTTGCGGCGGTTGGAAATGTTGTGACTTTTGGAATACAACCAACCCACGCTGAAACCGGTTACGGCTATATAGAACAAGGTGAGGGGGACAGTGTCGCCTCATTCAAGGAGAAGCCGGAACTTGCTGTAGCAGAAGAATATGTCAAGGCTGGTAACTATTTCTGGAACAGCGGTATGTTTGTTTTTAGAGCAGATACCTATGTCAGTGAGATGGTGGAACACGCACCAGATATTGCCCGGGCAATGGAGAAGGCTGTTACTGCTGGTGAGCGAGATTATGAATTCTTCCGATTTGAACGAGAGGCAATGACTGCCTGTCCTGCTGATTCTGTTGACTATGCCTTGCTGGAAAAGACTGATAAGGCCGCGGTGGTTCCTGTTGCCGATCTTGGTTGGTCGGATATTGGCTCCTGGCAGGCTCTCTGGGAGGTTTCCGACAAGGATGAGGCTGGCAATGTTACTGATGGAGCGGTTCTTTTGCAGGAAAGTCGCAACTGTCTTGTGCGAGCCGAAACCTGTCTTGTTTCTGCTATTGGTATGGAGGATACGCTGATTGTTGAAACCGGGGATGCTGTTCTGGTCATGCCTCTTTCCAGATCTCAGGATGTGAAAAAACTGGTTTCTGTGTTGAAGGAGCAAAAAAGAAATGAATATGTTTGTCATCGCACAGTTTATCGACCATGGGGTAATTACACTGTGCTTGAGGAACAGCCGCGTTATCAGATGAAACGTATTGTGGTGAACCCTGGTGCCAAGTTGTCCCTGCAGATGCATCATCATCGCCATGAACATTGGGTGGTGGTTAAGGGTACTGCAAGGATTGTTAATGGTGACCGGGAATTTTTACTTTTTGAAGATCAATCCACCTATATTCCTGCCGGTAATCAGCATCGGATGGAAAATCCGGGAACTATTCCTCTGGAGCTTATCGAGGTGCAGATAGGCAGTTATCTTGGAGAAGACGACATCGTGCGTTTTGACGATGTGTATGGTAGGGAAAAAGAATAGTCGTTTTGTAGATGGCAAAAGGATACCGAGCCATAAAAGTCAGTCTCCTTTTGCTATTGATGCTGGTCAGTTTTAATGCGCCACCATGCTTAATCGCTCAATGTTCTCGGATTTTCGAACTTTTTCTATGTAACTGGTAATAATTGAACGATTTTCGGGGCTTATTGATAATATCTGGATCCCGGAAATAAATCCTTTGTCGGCTTCATGGCTGTGGGCGACCTTGCCTGTCAGATCTATAAGATTGTCTTCAATTCCGGCCGTGATTTCTATCCGTGAAGCAATATTCAGATTAATGGGGGTCTCAATTTTCATTCCACCTCTGCTGAGATCCAAAATTCTGCCCATGTGGAAACTTGTTTTTTTTCCTTTGTTGTCTGTAGTGGTGAAGTCAAGAAGATGTTGTACATTGTGTCGAGTGAATTTTCTCTGCTCTTTCATGGCTTGTCCTCTTTCTTTTGTTGTGACCATATTTAATTATTATTCCTTATAGACTTTTAGTCAAACTATTTTGATATTTAATAAAAGAAAGATATATGTAATGGTTGTTTTTCCGCTTTATTTATGGTTTCGGATTTGATGTTTCCTGGCTGGGATGGAGGATATGAAGATATTGAGAGGTGGTATAAAGCTACTGTTTTTTTATGATGATGAATCTTGTCTTTTGTCATGGTATTGTGCAGATTCCTTAATTGAATGTTGGTGGAGAGTTCCATGAGGAAAATTGAAGCTATTGTGAAGCCTTTTAAACTTGATGAAGTTCGTGATGGTCTTGCTGAGATCGGCATCAATGGTATGACCATTTCTGAAGTGAAGGGATATGGTCGGCAGAAGGGTCACTCTGAAATGTATCGTGGCGCGGAATATGTGGTCGATTTTATTCCGAAGGTGAAAATTGAAGTTGTGGTGAGAGCGGAGCGGGTGGCTGAGGTTGTGGAAAAAATCCGTGAAGCTGCGAATACAGGTAAAATTGGTGACGGGAAAATTTTTGTTCTTCCAGTAGAGCATGTGGTTCGTGTGCGCACCGGTGAAGAAAATCAGGATGCTGTGTAAATAATGTTGGCAAGATTGCAGGAAGATCGGAAAACTATTGAACAACTCTGGAATGATGGATGTTCTGCAAAGGTTCTTCTGACGAGGTTGTCTCGTTTGATGGATGAGTATATCTGTACCTGTTTTGAACGGGTACGGGCAGAAGCTGGTCTTGACTCTGGTGTCGCTTTTATTGCTCTTGGTGGTTATGGGCGTTCTGAGCTTTTTCCTTATTCAGATGTTGATCTGATGATTCTTTATAGCCCTGAGTATAAGGAAAAGATTGCTGAAATCGCGGATAAGGTTTTGTATCCGTTGTGGGATACCGGGCTTGAGATTGGTCATGGAGTTCGGACGGTCAGGGAATCACTGGAGCATGCTGGAGAAGATTTCTTTTTTCGAGTGGCTCTTCTGGATGGTCGGTTTCTCTGTGGCGACAGTGAGTTGTTTGCCGAGTTACAGACTGCCTATCGTCGTAAATTTATAGATGGTTGCCGGAAGTCTTTTGTTGAAGAGATGAAGACTCGTGGCGATGAGCGACGTAAGCGTTTCGGGATGCATTGTTATCTCCTTGAACCGCATCTCAAGGAGGGTAGAGGCGGTCTGCGGGATGTTCAGTCGATGTTCTGGACAGCACGTGTGGTTTTCGGGCTTTCTTCTCTTGATGAAATTGAGGCGGCTGGTCTTTTGCTGCCGGATGAGAGACGCGAGTTTCAAAAATCTGTTGAGCTGCTGGAGCGGCTGCGTATTTGTCTTCATTATATCAATAAGAGGAAAAACGATAGACTCTATTTTGAGTTACAGGCAGATGTTGCAGAGGCCTTTGGCTATTCAACTGATGGTCGGTTTCTTTCTGTTGAAGCCTTTATGCGTGATCTCTATTCACATTTTGACTGTATTTCTCTTGTCATTGATCTTTTTTTCGATCACGTTGACGAGGTACTTGGTCTGGAAATTGTGACCGATGTAAAGGACAGGCTTATTGAAAAAGGTATTGAGATTCGTCGCGGTAGATTACATCTTGCTGCGGATCGTCAGATGGTTGAGAAAAAACCGCATATAATTGTTCGGCTTTTTCTCGCTATGGCACGGACTGGTCTTGTGCCGCACTATCGCACCCGTAAGATGGTCTCGTCTTATGTGTCTCTTCTTCAGGGACGTTTGTTGCTGTCGCCCCGTCTTAATAAGCCTTTTTTGAGAATTCTGCTGGAGGCAAAGGATGTTTTTAATGTGCTTGAGACCATGCTCGAGTCTCGTGTGTTGACTGCCATTATTCCCGAGTTTGGAGGGGTGGTGAGTCTTGCCCAGCATGATCTATATCATATTTACACCGTTGATCGACATTCTTTGCAGACCGTGACAGAGTTGCGTGGAGTTGTCGAGGAGTTTTCTCAGGCGGCTTCCCTGGTCGATTCCTTTGAGGTGTTGTATATGGCTGCTCTCCTGCATGATGTGGGTAAGGGCAGGGGGCAGGATCATTCTGAGGCTGGAGCTGAAATTGTTGGTCGAGTGGGGCAACGTTTTGGCTTTTCTGAGGATGAATGTGCTGATCTGAGTTTTTTGGTGTTCTATCATCTTTTTATTCCAGAAAATGCTTTGCGTCGTGATTTAAATGATATTGCCTTTATTCAGCACTGTGCTGAGATTGTTGGTTCAGTCTCCCGGCTTGCCATGCTGTATCTGCTGTCGATGGCTGATTCTCGTGCTACAGGGCCTTCTGCCTGGAGTGACTGGAAGGGAGCATTGATGAACGAGATGTATCTGAAGGTTCTTGCGGTAATCGAGCATAAGCCTGAAGATTTGGCTGGTGATTCTTTTCAGGAACATGTTGAGCAGGGAGTTGATTGGTTGCGGGAACAGCTTAAACAGGCCCTTGCCGGGAAGTTGATGACCTTTGATCCCGCTGTCCTTCCGGCTGATTATCTGCTTGGTTTTGATGTGGATGTTGTTCTGGGACATGTTGGCCTGTATAAGGAAAAGTATAATCTGTTGCGCCAGAAATCGCATATTGAACCAAAGGATATGGGTGGTGAGTGGCAGATACTTTTTATGTCTCTTGACCGTCCCGGTCTGCTTGCAAAAATCTGTGGTGTGCTTGCCTTGCATAATCTTGTGGTTGTCAAGGCACAAATTTTTACCTGGAAGGATGCCACCGCAGTTGACATTGTTACTGTTCGTCCTCCTGATGGTTTGACTTTTGTTGAGAAAGACTGGCGGCAGTTGCAGGATGATGTTGATTTGGCGATTGCCCACAGGATTGATATTGGTGGTAAATTGTATCAGAAGTGGATTGCTGGTTATGGTCGACGTTATGAACTTACTGGCAACGTCGAGTCCCGGATTGTGATAGACAATGAGAGTTCCACTACCTATTCGGTCGTTGAAGTGTATGCTGCGGATCGACCTTACCTTCTTTATCGTATTACTCAGGCGTTGGCTGATTTTGGGGTGAATATTCACAAAGCATATATTGCAACGGAGGTTGAGCAGCTTATTGATGTCTTTTATGTGCTGGATAGTCGGGGTGAGAAGTTAATCGATAAATCTTTTCAAGAGAAGGTGGTCGGTTGTTTGATGGAATTTATTGATGATTCCAAAAAAGAGAAGTAATCCGGTAGAGTAAGGTTTTTAAAAAGCAAAAAACTTACTGTTTTGCTTTTTAAAAATAACATTTTTGTAATAAAATGCGATTCCCTGTTGAATATAATTTCATATATGTTATTTATTCTCTTTAAAAGACGGCAGGGTTTATGAAAATACAAAATGTGTTTCTAGAAGGAGTTGCTTTATGACCAGGGAAGAAATTTTAAAAATTATTGAAGAAGAAAATATTGGCTATTTTCGTCTCCAGTGTGTTGATATTTTGGGCCATATGAAAAATGTTGCCTTGCCAAAGAGCCAGATAGAGAAAGCCCTTGATGGCAAGATGATGTTTGACGGTTCATCTATTGATGGTTTTGTGCGCATCAATGAATCTGATATGTATCTGATTCCAGATTACAGTACATTCTGTGTCCTGCCATGGAGAACAAAGAATGGCAAGGGTGCTGCCCGTATTATTTGTGATGTGTACAAATCAGATGGTGTTACTCCTTTTGAGGGTTGTCCTCGCGTCAATCTCAAGCGCGTTCTTGCCAAGGCAAGGGAGCTTGGTTATACCATGAATGTTGGTACAGAGGCTGAGTTCTTCCTTTTTGAACGTGATGAGAAGGGTTTGGCGACTACCATAACCAACGATGTGGCTGGTTACTTTTCTCTTGATCCTGAGGATACCGGTAATGATTGTCGTCGTGAAATCATCGAGACTCTTGAAGAGATGGGTTTCGAGATTGAAGCATCCCATCACGAGGTTGCAGAAGGTCAGCACGAGATTAATTTCAAGTACGCTGATGCTCTTACAGCGGCTGATAACACTGTAACCTTTAAGTGGGTTGTCAAGACCATTGCTGCCAAACATGGTCTGCACGCAACCTTCATGCCAAAGCCTATCTTTGGTATAAATGGATCTGGTATGCATACCAATCAGTCTCTCTTTAATCTTGATGGAACCAACGCTTTTTTTGATGAAGGTGGAGAGCTGCAACTGTCTGAAGTCGCTTACCAGTATATCGCCGGTTCTCTGAAAAATGCGCGTGTGTTTTCAGCAGTAACAAATCCACTGGTAAATTCCTACAAGCGGCTGGTACCTGGCTATGAGGCTCCTGTTTATGCAGCATGGTCTGCTTCCAACCGGTCTGCTCTTGTTCGTATCCCTGCTTCTCGCGGAATTTCGACCCGTACAGAAATTCGTTGTCCTGATCCAAGCTGTAACCCATATCTGGCACTGGCAATGCAGCTCAACTGTGGTCTTGATGGCGTGAAGAACAAGCTGACTCCACCGCCAGAAGTTAAGGAAGATATTTTTGAGATGACTCCCGAAGAAAGAGATGCAAGGAACATTACTGTCTTGCCTGCAAATCTCAAGGAAGCTATTGAGGAACTCAAGGCGAGTGAGATTGCCAAGGAGACCCTCGGGCCACATATCTTCGAGAAGTATATTGAGGCTAAGGAGGCTGAGTGGGATAGTTTCAGAATGGCTGTTACGGAATGGGAACTGAATGCCTATCTCGATATATACTAGAATTCTGTAGATGAATATCCTGTATAAAAGATATTCATCTACAGGTTAGTTATAAAATATTTTGCTTTATTAACAGGAAAAGTCCGTATGCCTCGTGGTATACGGACTTTTAAGTTTTCTGGTATCTGTTTGTCTTCAAAATAGATGTCCGCAGCTGTGAAATTGATCTTTTTCTCATTGTCTCACGAATCCTGGTTGAGGAACCTTGTTGAAGCATGTAGATTGTCTTTTTATGAGAAAAAAAGACAACTCCAATCCTGTTTCCGAAATTTTACCGGGCATCATTCAGCAGAAAGGCTGGGAGATTCAGCTTGAGTTATACGATATTTTTCGTAACTGGTTCGAGCTGGTAGGTGAAGAGGTTGCCGGTTGTTCGCGTCCCCTTAAGGTGGAGCGTGGAGTTTTGTGGGTCGAGGTGGAAAATTCTGCCTGGTTGCAGCAGTTGCAGTATCAGAAAATCTGGATTCTTGATGAATTAAACAGTTTTTTACAACTCTCCCGCCTTGCTGATTTGCGTTTGGTTCTGAAAACTGTTGAAAATCGGCAAGAAAAGAAGAAATCCCGGAAAATAAGGTTTGTTCCTCCTCCGGCAGAAGAGTTTGAGGAGTTTAAGCGGAAAACGCAGTGGATAGAAGATAAAGAATGCCGGGAGGCATTGGTTAATTTCTGGTACTTAAGCCATGCCTGTAAGGTCGAAGACGACAAGTAAGGTGTATTTAAGTGTATAGTAAATTAGTCGTGGGATAGCGCATGTTATGTGATTCTATTATAGATGCAATAGGTGAAACTCCGTTGGTGCGGATTAATCGTATTTTTACCGAGGAAAGGGTACAGATTTTCGGTAAGATTGAGGCGGTAAATCCTGGTGGTTCTATTAAGGAAAGAATTGCTCTTAACATGATTGAGGCTGGGGAAGCAAGTGGTGAGCTGACCCCGGACAAGATTGTTCTTGAGGCGACCAGCGGTAATACAGGGATCGGGCTTGCCATGGTTTGTGCAGCTAAAGGCTATCGTTGTTTGCTGATAATGCCTGAGTCTGCTTCTATTGAGCGTCGTCGGATTATGCAGGCCTATGGTGCCGAGATTTTACTTACCCCCGCCAAGCGTGCAACAGATGGAGCAATAGAAAAATCCTATGCTCTTCTTCGTGAACATCCTGAACGTTACTTTCTCACAGATCAGTATAATAATGAGGCAAACTGGCAGACCCATTATTATGCAACGGCTCCCGAGATTTGGCGACAGACCAGGGGTAAGGTTACTCATGTAGTGGCAACCCTTGGTACTACCGGAACAGTTATCGGTCATGCCAGATGGTTTAAGGAGTTCCAGCCTCATGTAAAGGTTATTGCAGTGGAACCAGAGCTGAATCATAAGATTCAGGGTTTGAAAAATATGAAGGAATCCTATGTGCCAGGTATTTTTGATAAAAAGGTTCCCGATGAAATAGTTGGTATTAAAGATGATGCGGCTTTCGATATGGCGAGACGTCTTGCCAGGGAAGAGGGAATTCTGGCGGGTATGTCAAGCGGTGCGGCTATGTCAGCGGCTGTGGATTATGCCAAGGAGCT
>PDWI01008409.1_pt1 | contig 12165 bp, 12 predicted proteins | sample 1430891 | NCBI WGS metagenome assembly PDWI01 (sample SAMN01162508, study PRJNA174530) | Oral metagenome, whole genome shotgun sequencing project. | biome: Marine environment; feature: Marine mammal; material: Swab sample of the gingival sulcus; isolation source: swab sample of gingival sulcus...
TGATTCTGCAGTTGGGGTTTCTAAAACAATAGGACTTGCAGTTATTGGGTTTGCAGATGTGTATGAAGATTTGCAACCCGATTTGATTGTAGTTTTAGGTGATAGAACCGAAATATTAGCATCGGTAATTGCTGCAATGTCAGCGAATATTCCGGTAGCACATTTACACGGAGGAGAAACTACAGAAGGTGCTTATGATGAGGGGATTAGGCACGCAATTACAAAATTTAGTCATTTACATTTTACTTCAACTGAAGCATATAGAAAAAGAGTTGTTCAGCTTGGTGAGCAGCCCGATACGGTATATAATGTTGGAGCAATAGGATTGGATTCAATTAAAAAATTGGATTTATTAAGCAAAGAAGATTTCGAAAAATCAATTGATTGTAAATTGAAAAAGTATAATTTCTTAATTACTTATCATCCCGTAACTTTGGAAAAGGAAAAGCCTATAAAAACTTTTCAAAATATATTAGATGCTTTAAAAGAAATAAATGATGCTTTATTTATATTCACTTTTGCGAATTCAGATAAAAATGGTAGGATAATTAACGAAATGATAGACGATTTTGTTAATCAAAATCCAAATAGAGCGGTTTGTTTTAAGTCCTTAGGACAGTTGCGATATTTATCCGCTTTACAATATGTAAATGCCGTTGTGGGAAATTCATCAAGCGGAATTATTGAGGTCCCTTATTTTAACAAAGCAACTATAAATATAGGAGATAGACAAAAAGGAAGAGAATATCCTCAAAGTGTTCTTCAAGTTGGAAATACACTAGATGACATAAAAAAGGCAATTCAAAAATCATTATCAGATGATTTTGTGAGGGAAATACAAGGACAAAAACAGATACATGGCGTTGGAAATACGACTGAAAGCATTATTAATGTTCTTAAAACTATAAAAACAATAAATTTGAAAAAGTCGTTTTACGATATTGATTTTCAAGTTTAAAAATGAATCAGTGGAAATTTTCCACCAGTTTAATGAACTTTTACAAAATCTAATTTAGGTTTTGTAAAAATTAGCAGAAGTATTAAAAAAGTGAAAAAAATAAATAGGGCAAAAAATGCAAAATAATATTACAATTCATAAAGATAAAACTATTGTAGAGGCGTTACAGCAATTAAGTAGTTTGACAGGTATCAGTCGTTTGATTTTGTTTGTAGAAGATAATGGTAAAATCGTTGGTTCGGTAACCGATGGAGATATCCGAAGGTCTGTTATAAAAGAACGAAACTTAGATAAAAAAGTTGGCGAAATCTGTAATTATAATTTTTTATTTGAATTTGATAATCAGGGTTTTATTGATTTGTCTGCTTATAGGAAAAAAGATATTAGAATATTACCTGTCTTGAACAATAATAAGCAATTAGTTGATATTATTGACTTAGGAAAAGTAAAGTCTAAATTGCCATTGGAGTGTATGATAATGGCTGGAGGACGAGGTAAGCGTTTAAGTCCATTGACTGATAATGTGCCAAAACCAATGTTAGATTTAGGCGGTAAACCCATAATAGAACACAATATAGATAGATTAATTTCTTATGGAGTAAAGAAGATTTATATATCTGTAAAATATTTAGGAGAACAGATTGTCGATTATTTTGGTGATGGAAGTAGTAAGGGAATTTCTATTGAATATATTTGGGAAGATAAACCGCTCGGGACAGCAGGAGCCTTAGCATTGGTAGAAAAATTTAATTCGGAATATATTTTGTTGATGAATAGTGATTTGTTTACTAATGTCAATTTTGAAGAACTATATTTAAAGGTAATACGTGAAAAAGCAGACATGGCAGTCGCATCAACCGAATATAAAATAGATGTTCCGTATGCTGTGTTTGAAACAGAGGGTAGCCAGGTTAAGGCATTTAAGGAAAAACCGTCTTATATTTACCATTCTAATGCAGGAATTTATATCCTAAAAAGAGAGTTAATTGACAAAATTCCTAAAGGCGATTTTTTTGATATTACCGATTTAATGGAAAATTTGGTAAACGAAGGTGGAAAATTAGTGTACGACCCAATTCTTGGTTTTTGGATAGACATAGGTAAGCCTGTAGATTATAAACAAGCACAAGAATTTGTAAAACATTTGTAATTATGTATAAGAATAAGAAAATATTGGCAATTATTCCTGCCAGGGGGGGGAGTAAAGGTCTTCCAGGTAAAAATATCAAGGAATTATGCGGAAAACCGTTAATTGCATGGTCTATTGAACAGGCAAAAGCAAGTAAATATATTGATGAAATTTTTGTATCAACAGATAGTCCTGAAATAGCAGAAGTTGCTGAAAATTTTGGAGTTGTAGTTCCATTTTTACGACCGGAGGAATTAGCAAAAGACACTTCTCCTTCTTCTGAATTTGTAATACATACAATTAATTATTTTAAAAATAAAAGTCAAGAGTTTGATTATATTTTATTGCTGGAACCAACTTCTCCTTTAAGAAAAAAGAACGATATTGATAATGCAATAGAGCTTCTACAAAATGACACTTTAGGGGTTGTTAGTTTAGGAGAGGTTCATATGGAACACCCAAGTATTGTGAAATATGTTGAGGATGATAAAATTAAGCCTTTTTTAAATGACAAAATAGTTAGGAGACAAGATTTAGATAAGGCATATTTCCCTTATGGAGTTGTTTATTTAGTTAAGACTAGTTATTTCCAAAAGGAAAAACAGTTTTACAATGAAGATAGTAAACCTTATTTTATTGAAAGATGGCAAAATTATGAGGTGGATGATATTTATGATTTTATGTGTATTGAAAAAATATTAGAAAACAAAACAAAAGAAATAATATGAAATTTTTAGTAATTGGATTAGGCTCTATGGGAAAAAGACGTGTAAGATGTCTCCAAGCCTTAGAAAAAAAAGAAATTGTAGGTTTTGACCCTAGAAAAGACAGGAGAATCGAAGCAGAAAATAAGTATGGTATTGAAACAATTGATTCAATTAAATGTGATTTGTCATGTTATGATGCTTTTATTATTTCAACTCCACCAGATCATCATACGGAATATCTTAAATTGGCAATAGATAACAACATTCCTGCATTTGTTGAAGCAAGTGTGATTAAGGAAGAAGTTGAAGAAGTATTAGCTTATAACAAAAAAAATGTTTTTATAGCTCCATCTTGTACTTTTAGATTTCATCCTATGATAAAGGATATGACAGAGATAATAAAGGGAGGTAAATATGGTAAAATTACTAACTTTTCATATCACTCTGGTCAGTATTTACCGGATTGGCACCCTTGGGAAAAAGTAGAAGATTTCTATGTTTCAAATCGGATTACTGGGGGAGGACGAGAAATTGTACCCTTTGAATTAACTTGGATTGTTGATACTATTGGTTGGCCAGATTCTGTAAAAGGAACTTTTTTGAAAACAATAGATTTTGGTTCAGAAATAGAAGATACATATGCTTTTACTTTAAAATATAAAGATAAATTAGGGACAATAGTTGTCGATGTAGCATCACGATATGCTGTTAGAAATCTTGTTATTAATTTGGAGACAGCACAAATACAGTGGAAATGGGATGAGGCTTGTTTTAATGTTTTTGAAGTAGAAAATAATAGGTGGATTAAATACAATCAACCAGAGTTTGATGCTGCTCAAGGCTATAATAAGAATATAGGTGAAAGGATGTATATTGATGAAATACAAGCATTCTTATTAGGTATGAAAGATAGAAATCAGTATCCTAATACCCTTGAAGACGATATAAAAGTGTTAAATTTATTAAATAATATAGAAGAATCAGATGGCGGATTTTAATTATAGTAAAAGACTAAATAATGTGATACCGGGAGGGTGTCATACTTACAGTAGAGGTGATGACCAGTATCCTTTAAATGCACCTCAAATTTTAGAAAAAGGTAAGGGGGCTTATGTTTATACTCCAGAAGGTGAAGAATTTTTAGATTATGGTTTAGCATTAAGAGCCATCACGTTAGGACATGGAGAAGAAAATGTAGCCAATGCTGCGATTAAGCAAATTTGGAATGGAAACAATTTAACTCGTGCATCTCTTATCGAATTAGAAGCAGCAGAAAAACTAGTAGAGCTTATTCCTTCGGTAGATATGGTTAAATTTGCTAAAAATGGTTCTACAGTAACATCTGCAGCAGTAAAAGTAGCAAGAGCTTATACAGGTAAAAAGTATATTGTTCGATGTTTAGACCACCCGTTTTTTTCATACGATGATTGGTTTATTGGAGACACACCTCTTACACGGGGAATCCCTGAAGAATTAAGTAAATTAACTTTGCACTTTAATTATAACGATATTGAGTCATTAGAAAAGTTATTTTCTGAATATCCAAATCAAATTGCAGGGGTGATTTTGGAGCCTGCAACAGGTACGCACCCCAAAGATAATTTTTTACATAAAGTAAAAGAACTGTGTCATAACAACGGGGCATTGTTTATTTTAGATGAGATGATAACAGGATTTAGATGGCATTTGCAGGGGGCTCAAACCTATTATGATATAGAACCTGATTTGTGTACTTTCGGAAAAGGAATGGCAAATGGATTTTCAGTAGCAGCTTTAGCCGGTAAAAGAGAATTTATGGAAATTGGAGGGATAAAAAATGAAGGTGCAGAGCGAGTGTTTTTAACTTCTACAACACACGGAGCTGAAATGTGTGGTTTAGGAGCTTTAGTTGAAACAATAAAGTTTTATAAAGAAAACAATGTTGTGGAACATATGTGGAGCTATGGTACCAAATTAATGAATGGAATGAATGAAATTGCCCAAGAATTGGCTGTTTCTGAATATTTTGAGGTAAATGGTATAGCATGTTCTCCTAATTATATCACAAAAGATAAGAGTAAAAATATATCGTTAGGATTTAGAACTTTGTTTTCTCAGGAAATGATTAAAAATGGAGTTTTAATGCCTTGGATAGCACTTTCTTATGCTCATTCAGATAAAGAGTTAGAGAAAACTTTTGAAGCAACTCGTGAAGCTTTAAAAGTTTACGCAAAAGCCTTAGATGAGGGGGTGGATAAATATTTAGTAGGGGAAATAATTAAACCGGTGTTTAGAAAATATAACTAATGAAGGTAGTTTTAGTGTCTCTTAATCAGAGTTGGAAGGATAAATCTGAGAATCAAAAAAAGGTAAAACAATCATTGGAGTTGATTTTTCAAGGACACAATCAAATAGATTTGATTGTGTATCCTGAAATGACTCTGACAGGTTTTACTATGGATAGTAACGAGATAAAGGAAGAGATAGAAAGTTCGCAAACAATATCTTTTTTTCAAGGAATGGCTCAAAGGTACAATGTAGCGATAGCTTTCGGGGTTGTTTTGGCAAATAAAAATAAGGCTACTAACAATTTGATAATTGTAAATAATCAAGGAGAAATTATTTCTAATTATGCCAAAATACATCCGTTCTCTTACGCAAAAGAAGATGATAACTATTTAGGAGGCGAAGAAATTGTTATCTCTAGTGTTGATAATGAAAAAGTAGGGGTTTCTATTTGTTATGATTTGCGTTTTCCTGAGTTGTATCAAATACTTTCTAAAGATGCTAAAATAATTATAAATATTGCTAATTGGCCAAAGGCAAGAGTGGAACATTGGTCGAGTTTGTTAAAAGCTAGAGCAATTGAAAACCAAGTTTACATGATAGGTGTGAACCGTACGGGAGTTGATGGTAACGAAATAGAGTATGTAAAGTCATCAATGATAATTTCTCCCTATGGTGAAACATTAAGAGGGAAAGTTATTTCAGAAACTATTGAAATTTATGATTTAAACACTTCAATAGTTTCCGAATATAGAAAGGATTTTCCTGTTAAAAATGATAGAAAAATAGAGTTATATAAGAATATGTTATGAGTAATTTATTAGAAAATAAGGTAATTGTAGTTACAGGAGGTGCTGGGCTTTTAGGTCGAGATTTTTGTAAAGCAATTGTTGAAAATGGGGGGACTGCTATTATGGCAGAATACGATATTTGTATAGCTGAGCAGGTTATAAAACAAATAAATATAGACAATATTTTTGCAGAAAAAATAGATATAACAGATAAAAACTCCATAGAGGAGCTTATAAGAAAAGTCGAAAATAAATTTGGTAAAATAGATGCTTTAGTTAATAGTGCTTATCCTCGTAATAATAATTATGGCAAACATTTTTTTGATGTTAATTATCAAGACTTTTGTGAAAATGTAGGAATGAATATAGGAGGATATTTTCTGACATCGCAATGTTTTGCAAAATATTTTTATGAACAAGGATATGGTAACATAATTAATATGTCTTCTATCTATGGTGTTATTGCCCCTCGGTTTGAGATTTATGAAGGAACAAAAATGACCACTCCTGTGGAATATGCTGCTATTAAATCAGGTTTATTGCATCTAACAAAGTATATGGCTAAATATTTTAAAAGTAAAAATATTAGGGTAAATGCGATTTCTTTAGGAGGGTTAGAGGATAAACAACCTGAAAGTTTTCTAAAAGCATATAAAGAATTCTGTTTAAACAAAGGGATGTTGGATGCTAAGGATATAGCAGGAACGTTAATATATCTTCTATCAGATCTATCAGAATTTGTGAATGGTCAAAATATTGTTGTCGATGATGGGTTTACGTTATAATATTTGTGTGATTTAAGAGAGTGTTGATAGTGTAATAGAAAGATACAATTTTATATTCAATAAAGGATATTTGAAGCAAATGGAAAATAAAAAAGTTATTTTAGTTTGTTATGGGGGGGGGCACGTAAAGATTATTTTACCCATAGCAAGAGAGTTGGTTGCAAAAAGAATAAATTTTGTGATTTTAGCAATGACTGTTGCTTATAAAGAATGTAAGGAATTGTTTCCAGAACAAACTAAAAGATTAAGAGATTATTCTTTTTTGTTTTCTGATATACAAGATAAAGTCAAAGAATTCGGATTATCTATTTTGGCAGATAATTATCGAGAAGGTATAGGTATAGACAGGGAAGAATCAATTTGGTATTTAGGCTTGTCGTTGTTTGATTTAATTGATCAACATGGAAAAGAGAAGGCACTAAAGTTATATCAAGAGAAAAAACGTAGAGCTTTTTTACCTGTGAAGGTTATGGAGAAGATTTTATCCTATGAGAAACCTGATGTAGTTCTTTCGACGACTGCACCAAGATTTGAGCAAGCATCTTTAATTGCAGGAAATAATTTAGGGATTAAGACTATTGAGGTATTAAATTTGTTTGGTGATTTACCTGTATTGCCGGAAGCTCAACATATTGTTTGTATGAATAAGAGCGTTAGTGATACTTTGAGGAAAAGAGGATTAATGGACAAAAAATATTATTATTATGGTCAACCTGCTATAGAGCAAACATCTCAAGCCGTAAAAATGATAGATGTAGATAAAATTAAGAAGCAAATATCTATAGATAAGCCTATTACAATTCTATATGCAACTCAAAAACCGATGGTTTATGATGAGAATTTTCTTTGTACTGATTTTGCGGGGTATCAAGTTATAAATGAGGGGGTTTTTTCTGTCTTATCAGAAATATATAAAGAGTTTTCAGTTAATATTTTGATAAGAACACATCCCAATGAAGATGTTAATAATTATAAATATTGGTTAGACAAATATTCTTTTATGAAAGTTATTAATAATCTGAATGTTGAAGAGAGTATTGCTGTTTCTGATATTGTATTAACCCCTTTTTCTACGCTTGGTATTGAGGCTATTGCTTGTAAAAAAAGTGTATTTACTTTTAAATATGACTTACATAATTACTTTCCTGTTCCAACCCTATTGAACAAACCATTTGTCTTTTCAGATGGATTTACTGAATTGAAACGAAATTTATCTAACTTTTTAGTAAGTTCCTCTGCAAATACTTCTGCCGATGTAGCAAATTTTTGTCCTACGGGATCAGTAAAAAATATAGTTTCTTTAATTTGTAATTAAAAACACAAATATGTTGGGGAGTTTTAGGGTTAAGAAAATTTCATTGGCCGAATTATTTGTTTTTATGATTTACTTTTGTTGTATTGTCTTAAATCTTTTAGATTTTAGTATGTTGGCACAAGTCGTTGATATCATAGATATAAATTCGGGTACCGAAAAATGGGATTTAACACAAAATATGCTTTCAAATTTTCATCCCCATGCTTTTCGGTTGGTTTTGATGTTACCTTTTTATTGGATACATGATTATTTTTCGATTGATGTAAACATCTCTTTTGGTATAGCTGTTTTACTGCTAATGTTTCTAACCTATAAATATATTGTTTTTATAGTTAAGTTTCAGGATAGTACAAAATTCGCCCTTTTAAACTTTATATTTTTTGTAATGCTGTTAATGAATGGGCGTATTGCTTTTGCCATTTATGGTAATGCGTTATTGTTGAAGACACTTTATCAAATGTACTATTTGCGGAAAATTAGATTTGTTGAATTTATAATAAAAGTATTTTTAGGGTTATTTTTTACTACCGTTAGTACAGGTACTGTTTTTGTTGGAATTCTAAGTTTTATTATTTTTTATTCGATTGTAATTTTAAGAAAAATTCCTACAATTAATCTTAAGGTTTTATTTTATTTCTGTTCTGTTATAGGTTTTTTAATATTTTTGGTGCAAGATTTCTTACTTATCTATATAAATAAAAATTTAAAGTATTTTGGCTCCTTTTACAATATGGCTAGTCATGGATTAGGAAAGTATTTAAAAGCGGAAATGATATTACTTGTTCCTATAATAATTATACTTATTTATTTTATTTTGCGAAAAATAAGGCAAAATGAATTACTAGTATTGCCTCTTTCTATGGTGATTAGTGCTAGTATAATTGGAGTATTTGGTTTGTCGAGCCTTTTCTCTGGACTTTCAGGTTTTATTTTATTTATTACATTATATGTTAAAAAAGATAATATACAACAGCTTTATTCTTAGTTTGGGTCTCTTGTTAGGGCGATTGAGTGGTTTTATTAGAGAATTGCTCATCGCTAGAAAATTTGGAGTAGGAGATATGGCCGATAAAATTATTTTAATGCTTACTGTTCCCGATTTGTTGAATAGTATAATGGCTGCTGGTGCTATATCTGGTCTTTTAATCCCCCTGTTAGCAAAACATAATGAATCCTTATTTTCGTTATTAGTTACTTTCGTGCAAAAATTATTTGGTCTTACCTTCATTTTGTATATTGGAGTTATTTGTGTTTTTTATATTACCTATGATTGGCAACTATTTTCTCTGTTATTTATTGCAACTTTATCTATATTTCCCAATATAATAGCATTTGTTAGTACTTCTTATTTGCAGTACGAAAAACGATTTGTCGCACAGTCTTTAGGTACATTAGTATTTAATTCTGTTGTTATTATATTGATTTTATTGGGGGCTGTTTATTATTGGTTTGCATTGGGACTTATTTTAGCAGCAACCATTCGTATGCTATGGATTACATCAGACATTTGGCGTGCAAAATTGCAACAAAAAATATTTGCTACACGAAAACATAAACTTGATATTAAGATATCGTATAAAGTTTTGGGGGTAGTACTATTTTCAAATGGTTTGATGTTTATTTTGCCAATTATAGATAAAATGACTGCATCTCTTTTAGATCAAGGTTCAGTTGCAACATTATCTTACGCTGAGAAAATTTACTTGTTGCCTGTATCGGTTGTATTAACTACTTATGCTGTTGCATTGTTACCTGATTTAGCAAGACTTGTAAGTGAGCAAAGAATCGATACAATTAAAGTCTTATTGAAACGATCTATAGGTTTTAATTTGTTATTATCATTAGTGGTAGTAATTGTTGTTCTAACTTTTGGAAAAGAAATTGTTTATATCATATTCGGTATTTTAGGAAATCTAGATCAAACTAAAATTATTGCTATTAGTGAAGTCTTAAAAGCTTATTTCCCAAGTATTCTATTAGCAGGGAGTGTAAGTATTTTAATTAATCTACTTTTTGCATTTAAAGCATATAATAAAATATTATTTTTCTCAATATTTTTGTTATTCTTAAAACTTCTTATCTGTTTTGTGATTGTAGATTGGGGGGTAGAAGTTAAATTTATAGCATGGTCTTCTTCTGCAATCAGTTTAATTACATTTACCGGATTGGGAATTATTTCTTTTTACACATTAAAAAAGTAGCACATTATGAAATATATGATTATTGAAAATAACATTGACCTTGTCAAATTTTATGATCAAGTTGGTGTTGATAGGATTTTTTTAGATTTAGAAATATTAGGTAAAGAGAAACGGCAAGGGCACTTGGATACAGTTATCAGTTTTAGTCATAGTTTTGATGATATTGTTGCCATAAAACCATTATTGAAAAATGCTGATTTATTGGTGAGAATAAATCCTATGCACGAAAATACAAAAGAAGAAATAGAGCGATGTATTACAGATGGTGCTGATGTTATTATGTTGCCAATGTTCAAAACTCCGCAAGAGGTGAAAGATTTTATTCATTTGGTTAATGGGAGAGTAGAAACTTGTTTATTATTAGAAACGGCAGAAGCGATGTGTCGTATTGATGATATTTTAGAGATTAAAGGTATTGATGAAATACATATAGGATTGAATGATTTGCATTTGTCATTAGGCTTGGATTTTATGTTTGAATTATTAAGTGGTGGAATTGTAGAATATTTAATTCAAAAAATTCGTAAATCAGGTATAAGATACGGTATTGGAGGAGTAGCAACTTGTGATGGAGGTTTAATAAGTGGTAGAATGGTACTTGGTGAGTATGCACGATTAGGTTCTTCACAAGTCATTTTATCGCGTGCTTTCAAACAAATTGCAGAACAAAGTCATGCCGATTTTAGGCGTGAATTTGCAGCATTGGAAAAATGCTTTGCAAATTGGCAGAGTGCTAATAGTAATGAATTAGATAATAATAAAATATTGCTAAAAGAAGCAATTTCTCAAGTTGTAAAAAGTAAATAATAATATAATAAAAAATGTATAAAAATATATTTAAGAGAATTTTTGATTTTATTGGTGCATTTGTATTGCTATTATTTTGTGTCATTCCTTTTTGTATAATTTCTATACTTGTAAAAAAAGATTCAAGGGGCCCAATTTTCTACAGACAGAAAAGAATTGGAAAAAATGGAAGTATATTTAAAATTTATAAGTTTAGAACAATGGTGGCAAATGCAGATCAAATAGGGGCATATAGTACATCTGTAAATGATAGTCGCATTACTCCCTTTGGAGCTTTTTTAAGGAAAACGAGTTTAGATGAATTGCCACAAATATTTAATATTTTACGAGGAGAGATGAGTTTTATTGGTCCTCGTCCAGATGTTCCACAACAAAAAGAACGATATACGGAGGAAGAATTTAAAGAGAGACATAAGGTTTTACCTGGAATTACAGGTTTGGCACAATCTTTAAATCGGCATAATTCAACTATTCAAGAAAAAATAAGTAAGGATATTTTTTATGCAAATAACTTATCTTTGTTTTTAGATATTAAAATTATATTTTTCACTTTAAAAACTATTTTTCAAGGAAGTTATTAGATTTACTTATTTGTTTTATAGTATAGTTAATTTTATGTTTAGTGTTGTGTCTATTGATGTTTGGTGCATTTTTACGAAAAACTAAGTTAGATGAATTGCCTCAATTAATTAATGTGTTAATGGGTAGTATGAGTTTGGTTGGTCCCCGTCCTAATTTGTTTAACCAAACAGAATTGATTGAGGAAAGAGATAAACTGGGAGTTTACGATGTTACTCCAGGAATAACAGGATTATCGCAGATAAACGAGATCGATATGTCTACTCCTAAAAAACTGGCAGAAAAAGATGCTGAAATGATAAAGAATTATAATTTAAGTAACTATTTTAGATACATTTTTGCTACTGTTGGAGGAAAAGGTCAAGGGGATAGGGTAAAATAGAACGTATTAAAACAAAAATATTAGAAATTTTTAATGCTTAAACTTTGTGAATAGAATTATTTATAACCTTTTTCTCTAAAACTATTTTTAACAATGATTATATAAGTAATTATTGCTTTCTTTTTAATTGTTAAATATTTTATACCTTTTTACTCGTTTCTTTCGCAATTAATTATTTACTTTGATGCACGAAAGCAATAAAAATTAAAATATCATTAAAAAATTAAAGAAATGACTTACAGAATA
>PDWI01008410.1_pt1 | contig 12165 bp, 12 predicted proteins | sample 1430891 | NCBI WGS metagenome assembly PDWI01 (sample SAMN01162508, study PRJNA174530) | Oral metagenome, whole genome shotgun sequencing project. | biome: Marine environment; feature: Marine mammal; material: Swab sample of the gingival sulcus; isolation source: swab sample of gingival sulcus...
GCACACAAAACAGGGGAGTGGCTAAATGAGCAAACGCCTATCAAAATCAAAACGCATGGACGCTATGCGTACAGTCTTTTTCGATATGGACTCGACTACTTGGCCGATCAGCTTTACCGCCAGGTTGAAGAGGCCAAACGTGTATTAAAGGTGGTTATATTGCTTTTATTTCCTCTTGAAATACTGAATGAAGGTGGGAGTGTTAAAATGTCGTGTACGGAGGGAATTTCCAGTGTCTGAAACATGCCCGATCCTAAGCAGTCTTTTTGGTTTTTATCTAAATATTAAGAATTGATCGCACCCTGTAAAAGTAAGCCTTGTAAATAAAATCTATTGATTTGTTTTTTGATCAAAATAGAATTAATTTATTAAAATTATGCTACGGCAAGCTGAAATCAACGGGGTATTAAGTAGAAATTTCATTGACAGCCCGGTTACCTTGAAAAGGTTGCCGTTAAAAAAGCTAGACTTAATTGCATATATTGTTGTAGGATGAAGAGAATTTTAAATAGAGAGCAGTGTCAGACTAGGGTTTTTTTACGAGTGCCAATTTAAATTGATTCGGTGTTTTCAGCTGCTGAAAATTTAATCTTCTACTTCCTATAGAAGAGTCCGCTTGTATCAGTGTCTTTATTTGAACAATGGTGTCTTTGATGAGATCAGCTTAAGGTGAGCGATCTGTCTTCTGCTTCTAATCAAATTTTAAGCAAAATTTATTAAGTTTGATTGTTATAGTTTGTGAATGAGGTATCAGATCCCGTCGTGTTAATACAAATAATTTTTTGAATAGACGAACAAGGCTAAATTAAGTAAGGCGAGGTGAGGAGTATTGTAGGTCAATCAGAGGAAGGAAAGAAATATTATTATGAAAATGGTGTGCAGCATGTTTTTGCGGAACTGGAGTGCATAGATCTATATATTCAGTATTATTTAAGTCATATCCAGAGTGATTTCAATAGGGGTGACCAATACAGAGGGCTGTATATATCTGAATCTGATATACAACTACAGTTTTCTAAGCCAATTGGTGAGCCGTGGTGGTCCCTTCATCTACGTACTGAAGAACTTTCGAGTATCATTTCTTTCATAAGTGAAAGACGTTCTTCAATTGCCAAAGCAGTTTTTCTATCCCATCAGTACGGTGTTGATTTACAATTAGAAGCTTTGCAGCAACGATTCGGGCTTAAGCGTGTTGAGGTAGATATTATTTTGATTGCTCTTGCAGTGAATATTGATCTTAGATATGAGAACGTCTTTGCTTATCTGCAAGATGACATTAACAAGAAATATCTTAGTGTTGACCTTTGCCTAAATATTTTGGGGGGAAACGCACAAGAGAGGTTACAAAAGCGTCGTTATCTTAGTCGAGATGCCACATTGGTAAAACAAGAACTTGTCGAGCTATGTGATAACCCTGATCAGGCTAATTACAGCTTTCTGGGGAAGGTCGTGAATTTGCCGCAACGCATAGTAGATTTTCTGCTGGGCAACGTTGTCATTGAAAGTAGGATTAGAGGGTTAGCTCAGGTTGTTAATGGCAATACCTGTCCATTTAGGACCTGTTTTGACCTAGGGCTAAAAGAACGACTTACTAAAATTGCAGAGCAATTTGAAGTTTGTAGTGAGCCGTGTGTTATTAGTATAAAAGGGAAGTCGGGTAGTGGAAAAAAGGCAGCGGCCTTATTCCTTGCACAAGAGGTTCACTACAAGTTACTCGCTGTCGACCTTCGGCAACTTATGCACGTGGATCTGGAACTGTGTGAGGAGAAGTTGGCGTTAATTCACCGGGAGGCTCTGTTACAAAAAGCAGTTATCTATTTTCATGATACCCGCATTTTGTCAGGTGATGATGGCCGGACTCTGCAATCTGTACTGCTTCGTTACCTCTCGGGAACTCCCAATGGTCTGGTCGTATTAGCTGGTCAAGATAGTTTCGACAGTAGTCTAGTAGCCGGGATTAAAAATTATATTCAGTATGATGTTGGTGAGTTGTCTGCCCTGCGTAGGGCGCAGATATGGCGTTCTCACTTGATAGATCTTGGTCTTACGATGAGTGACGAGGAAATTGTCAGCTTAGCAGATCGTTTTAGATTTACCCAAGGCCAGATTCATGACTCGATCAACACAGCTTGCCAAATAACTGCGGCAAGGGGGAGTAGTCCAGAGCAGATTGATATTGAGGTGCTTTATCATGCTTCGCGCCTGAATAGTAATAGCCGCCTGGGCAAGTTGGCTCGTCAGATCTCACCTAAATATGCCTGGTCAGACATCACTCTTGAGGCCGATACCTTTAAGCAACTTGAAGAGTTGTATAGTACTGTTAAACATCACGCTAGAGTACTTGAAGAGTGGGGCTTTGATGAAAAACTCTCTGTCGGAAAGGGGGTGAATGCACTGTTTTCCGGCCCACCCGGTACCGGAAAAACTATGGCGGCTGAAATTATTGCCAAAAGTTTAGGGCTGGATCTCTATAAGATTGATCTATCCCTTGTAGTTAGTAAATACATCGGTGAAACCGAAAAGAATTTGTCAATGATTTTCCACGAGGCGGAAACCTCCAACGCTATTCTCTTTTTTGATGAAGCTGATGCACTGTTTGGTAAACGTACCGAAGTGAAGAGTTCCCATGATCGTCATGCCAATGTTGAGGTGGCTTACTTGTTGCAGAAGATGGAAGACTACACCGGTATTACCATCATGGCGACCAACTTGCGCAGAAATATAGATGACGCCTTTACTCGCCGGCTGGCGTTCGTTGTCGACTTTCCTTTTCCTGATGTCGACGAGCGGTTGCAGATCTGGAAAAACGTCTGGCCCGAAGGGGCGCCACTTGATGTGGGGATTGATTTCGAATTTCTCGCTAATAACTTTAGACTGGCCGGTGGCAATATAAAGAACATTGCACTCGCCGCTTCGTTCTTGGCAGCGGAAGCACGGCAGTCAATAGGGATGAAGCATCTGCTGGCCGCCACCCGGCGGGAGTTTGAAAAGCAGGGGCGCACCTTTGTTCAAAATGATTATGGAAAATACAGTTATCTTTTGGAGGCAGTATGATCCGTGATCTTGACGCTACGTTAGAGCAGCTTCTTACTACCCGGGCGTCTGCGGGATCTGAACTTGCCAGTGCGGATATCAGCTTTGAGATTCCCGATGAAACCTGGCGTAATTCGTTGTCTGCGCTAACTGTAAATTGCTACCTATACGATATTCACGAGAACCTGGATCTGCGTAACTATGAGCCATTAATTCAGCGCAGCAATAGCGGTTCTGCTGCGGTGCATCGCCAACAACCACGACGCATTAATTGTGCTTACTGCATCACTGCGTGGAGTACGGCTAGCGGTGATCCAGTATTTGAAGAGCACCGTGTGTTAAGTCAGATTTTACGGGTGTTGCTGCGCAATCCCACCGTTCCCCCTGGTGTTTTACAGGGAAGTCTGGTGAACCAGATTCCACCCTATCCAACCGTGGCGGCTTCGCCGGATGGCATTAAGAATAATCCCGAATTTTGGGGCGCTTTGGATCAACAGCTTAAGCCATCGCTAAGCTACATCTTAACTATCGCCATGATGATGGATGATGAGCCGGATGAATTGACGCCGGTTGTTGAGGAAGTGCGTGTGATTGAACGTGCAATGGAAGAGTTTGAAAGTGAGTAGTCTCTTATTAACGCTTCACGGAGGTTAACATGAACAAGGGTAACGATTATGAGCTATAACGTCGGTTTAAATCTTGTCGAAGTTGATGGCAAGGCAACACCAAGTATTCAACCTGCCCCCACTTCTGTCACTGGATTTATCATCAAATCGCAACGGGGTATCCCGGGCGTGGTTCGACGGGTGACGAATTGGACACAATTCAAAGAGTATTTTGGTGAATACACCACCTCCGCCTACGGTGCATACAATGTACGCGGTTTTTTTGATAACGGCGGACAGACGGCCATGGTCACCCGGGTGGCCAATACTGATGGTGTGGATGCCACACCGACCACCCTGACCTCCAATAGCGGCCCCTGGAATCTGGATAGCGGTGATACCCTGACCATCCGAGTTGATGACGCTACCGATGCCGCCATTACCTTTACCGATGGGCCTGCTTCAACCACGGGTGGTGGTGGTACTTTTGATTTAAGCACCGATAATGTGTTGGGCTTTATTGTCAATGGTGTGGCTACGGATAGTTATACCTTCCTAGCATCCGATACGGTTGATGGTAATCTCGTGACGGCAACCGTTACCGACGTGGTGGCGGTGATTAATCGCGAGTTCCCGGGGATACGGGCCTTCGATGATGGTGGAAACCTGACGGTGAGGACAGACCGCGGAGACAGTGATAGTAGTTTGACTGCAACCGGTGCTGCCGCCACAGAATTGGGTCTCTCCACGGTCGAGGTTTCCGGTAGTGGTAACGTGCGTAATATCGACAACATTGATGCGGCTGAGATGGTTTCAATCATAACCGATAGCATTGCCGCAGCAGGCGCCATGGTGTCCCAAGCCGGTAGTACCTTTGTGATTACTCATAACACACCTGGAGCCGCAGGCACGCTTGAAGCGGTTGCTGGCGGTGTGGAAGCCAATTTTGCCTTTACCACCACAGCAGGAACCGATACCGATGTTAGCCTGAATGCGGTCGCTGCTTCCAATACCTTTAATGCCGGTGTGACGCCGGTACTGACGGTTACCGCAGGATATCGTGGTCAGACTGATGTGGGAGTTTGGGGTGAGGATCTCTCCATCATTATTGAGACCAATGCCGATAATAGCGCTTGGTTCGATCTGACGGTGAATTATAACGGTAGCTCGGTGGAGACCTGGTCGGCGCTTAGCATGTCCAGCTCGGATAACAACTATGTTCAGAGAGTTATCAATGAGGAATTTAGCGGTTCCAAATACATTATGGTGACGGTGACCGGTGCTACCAAGCCTGACGATGTGACCAGCCCCGGCACAGCGTTAACCAGCGGTCGCGATGGCAGCTACGCCTCAACCAGTGCCGAGGTGAATGCGCTGGCGGCGGCGGTTGATCTCTATGATTTGGTTGAGATACAGCTGTTGTGCTGTCCTGAAACGGATGATCCTGCACTGGTGACCAAGGCACTGACCCATTGCCAGAATGAAGGTGACCGGATGTTTGCGGGCCACACGCCGCAGAATATGGAGGTTAGCAGTATTAAGAGTGCCTACAGTGGTCAATTTCAGGGAGACAAGGTGTATGGTGCCCTCTACTTCCCCTGGATCCAGATCAACGATCCTATTGGCAACCGTAAATGGGTGCCGCCTACCGGGGCTATTCTTGGCACCTATGCTCGTACCGAACGAGAGCGTGGCATCTGGAAAGCACCTGCCGGTGACGCAGCCAAGCTCAGTGGCGCGTTGGATGTGCGCTATCACATCACCGATATTGATCATACCAGCTTGGTGAAGAACGCCTCGGTGAATGCGGTGCGCTTTATCCCTGGAAAGGGCATCGTAATTGATAGTTCACGGACGCTTAGCACTAACCCGCTTTGGTTATACGTTAACGTGCGTCTGCTGTTTAATTTTGTGAAAAGTTCTTTGATCAATGGCCTGCGTTGGGTGGTTCAGGAGCCTCACAACGAGGCACTCTGGAACAAGGTCAAATACAATTCGGTGACGCCTTTCCTGATGGGATTATGGCGGCGTGGCGCCTTTGGCCCCGGCGGTCCTAGTGATGTCTTTACCGTCAAAATTGATGCGGAGAATAATCCGCCTGCCAGTGTTCAGCAGGGTATCTTCAATGCTGAGCTCTACTTCTTTCCCTCCCGCCCGGCGGAAACCATTATCATTACTGTGGGGCAGCAGGAAGGTGCTGGCTCGGCAAGCGAAGGATAACCCTACTAAGGAGAAAAAAGATGGCCGAATTCGGATTTACGGAAGCCTATCGCACCAACGAGTTTGTTGTTGAAATCGAAGGTATTGAGAGTCCGGGGATTACCAAGGTCTCGGGGTTGAGTGAGGGGGATATTGAGGCGATTGATCAGCCTGACGGTGGCTCCAATATCACCCATAAAATTAGTTCCGGCATTATCAAATATGATGATGTCACGTTGGAAAGAAATATGGATGGCACCCAAGCGGATGAGGACTTCCGGCTCTGGTTTGATGAGATGTTTAAACTAGATGGCACTGGCACCGGTTCTCAGCTACGCCGCAACGGTTCGGTAGTGAAAAAGCAGTTTGATGAAGAGGTGTTGCGTTTTGCCTTTGAGGGCGCATGGATTAAATCCTCCAAGTTCTCTGATCTTGATGCCGCCTCTTCCGATTTGATGAAACAGACTATTGTCTTGGCGGTTGAAAGAATGTACCGGGTTTAACGGTGATTGACACTTTAGCTGTCATCTCGAGCGAGGTCGAGGGGTCGTAAAGTGTTGCAACAAGATTCCCCGCAAGGTCGGGATGACGCATGTGTAGGATTAAGGCGTCAAGTATTTCAAGAGGATTACACAGTAATCATGGCACAGCAATTTAAGGTGAATTTGCCAATTGGCTATAGCGATCAGGATGGTCATCTCCATCGTGAGGCTACATTGAGGAAAATGCGCGGCTACGATGAGGAACTGTTGTATGACGAGAACCTCAATGCGGGGCAATTGGTCACTCAGTTGCTTGCCAGTTGTATACAACGATTGGGCGATATCGAAGTTCTGGATGCGGACATCATTTCTGAACTTTACACCGCCGATCGCAATTACCTGTTGCTTGAGCTGCGCCGTATCACTCTGGGTAACAGCCTTTCTAGTGCTCATCAGTGTCCCCAGTGTGGTCAGTCCGTTACCGTGGTGGATGATTTAAGCGAACTGGAGGTCACCCGCCTTAAGCGGAATCATCATCTACGTGAGATAACACTCACTCTGGAAGATGGTTATGAGGATCGTAAAGGGGAGGTGCATCGGCAGATGGTGCTGGGTTTGCCCAAAGGGTGGGATGAAGAGTTTGTTGCGCCGATGGTACGTCGTAATCCCCTTAAGGCACAAGATGTATTGCTGTTGCGCTGTATCAAGCAGTTTGGTTCTTTATCAAAAGAGGTATTGGAATCCTATGGGGTGAAAATCCTGCGCGAGCTCACCATTGGTGATCGACAGCAGATACAGCATGCGCTTAGTGATGGTGTGCCTGGTGTCAACTTCCAACGCTCATTGCAGTGTAACACCTGTGGAAATCGTTTTGAAGGGATGATGGATATCTCGGGTTTTTTCGTATTGGGCTAGGTGGAGCACGACTCCGCCAGGAGGTTTTCTATCTAGCCTACCACTTACATTGGTCAAGGGCTGAGGTATTGGATATGGATATTAAGGAACGATGGGCTTACCTAGATATGTTAAGTCAGCAAGTGGATAGGGAGAATAAGGCGATGGAAACCCTGAACGAACAGTTACTGAAGAAGCTATGACGAACCGTGTGAATGACCCCAATATTAACGTAAGCCGCTTAAGGCACTCCCAGAGTGTCAGGGTGTTGTCAACGATAGTTCCGTTTGCTTATCTGAATAGAGGCAGGGGCAGGGCGGGGGTTGTTGTCGCAGAGACCGTGAGCGAGATGGTGTGGGGCATGCCTCACACATCATTGGTGGTGCAGAAGCAAAATAGTGATGTCACTCATCAATATGAGCAAAGGTTTGATACCTACAATAGCTATCTTTTTCAGAATAAAGGCGCGGTTGATAAAACCCGACAACACCTGAGTAATGAAAAAAAAACATCTGTGGTTAACCGGAAAGTCGGGCTGCAAAAGCACATTGTTCAACATGGCAGTGGACAAGATCGGGGCAGAGCGTTTCATCATCAGTTGGTAAGAGAAACACAACGAAAAATAGAGAACCGGATGTACCTCACTGTTCCTCAGCTCATGGGCTTGTTAAATCAACCAAGTCGTATTTGGGCTGAGTCAACGATGGTTAATGGAAGTACGCTTAATGCCGTATCATCATTAGGTGGTGTGACTCCCCCGTTATACGGGGGGATGGGTGTAACACATTCGCAACAGTCTCATAGTGGGAATGGCTCAAAGGTTCAGCCTGACCCTCCATCGGGTAGGCCATTACATAAGATTGATGCGCGTTTGGACGACCATGTCGACTTGAATCAAGTGCCGCCTCTGTTATTGAGCAGCATGCCGATGTCAGCGATGAATCATATTTTGATTCGCACTTTTCAGCAAGGTGCTAAGCGCCAAACACTCAATCGTTGTGGTGATGAAAACGGGGTGCGGAATTTATTGGATCATAGAGGTACTCAACGCACCACCAATAGCAATCTGTTTATTAAGATTTCCCAATACGTGGACCACTCTGTGCAGAGCGCACTAGATAAGGTTTCAGAGAAGCAAATCAAGCTCTACCAACCCTTGGAAAAATCCATTGGTGAGATGCATCGAAAGCTGTCACCCGAAAACATCGTTAATGATGAGGCCATGCGCATCATTATCAAGCGATTACGAGCCCACTACTATGAAGAACGTTCCCGTATGGGGATGATTCGCTAAAAGGAAAGAGAGATAAGGCATGAATGAGCGGCGAGTCCTACGCGGTTTTATTGCAAACACCACGGTGATTCCACCGTTGATTGTGATGTTCCAGTTCAACCCGGAATCGGTTAATGACAATAAATCTGTGAACTACACCGATGGACGTTCTGATCTTTGCGGTAATGCGCCGGGTAAGGTGTATACCGGCGGTGGGCATCGTGAGATCTCCTTTGATCTGAAGCTGCATGGCTTGGAAGAGGGGAGCAACGCGATTAATCCAACACCATTGGGTAACGGCATCTCAACCGAGCTTGCCAAGTTGCGCTCCTTTCTTTATCCGAAGGAGGATGCATGGGCGGTATTGTCATTAGGCAGTGAAAGCGGACGTCGGGTCTCTTCGCCACCGACCTGCACCTTTGGTTATGGCACCAAGATTCTGGACTGTGTTGTGACCTCGGTGACCGTGAATGAAACCCAGTTCAATAGTACGCTGGCTCCGGTGAGAGCCGACGTTAGTATCACTCTAACGGTGATTGAAGAGAATGGGAATGCACTATACGAAATTGACAAGCAAAACAGAAATATACTAGCAGCGCAGGGTATACAAAATGTGGGCATCTTTTAGGGGATACTATGTCGGTTTCAATCTATTCACGTTATTACAATCTACCGGTGTCTGAGGTTAACAGCCGTTTGGTGTTGGCTCAACGTCGTGTAGAAACGCAAAAAGTCTATCTGGACAGTATCCAACACACCCTAATTGGTGGTGAAACCCTCGATCAGTTGGCGAAAAAATACTATGGTCGTGAGGAGCTTTGGTGGCGTATCGCCGATGCTAATGTGTTCAAGCACCCACTGGAGTGGAAGGCGGGAGACGTGGTTGTAATTCCTCCGTTACGGGTGGCAACCCGCACCCCACTGAAATGACCCATTGATATGAAGAGAGCCGAGGATAATGGACGATCTATTCTACAACGTAACCGTATCGACCACAGGGGTCAGCCATGACCTCTCCAATGCGGTGAATACGCTCACGATAGATGAGGAGAGTGGTAAGCCCGATCAGCTTACTCTCACCATTAGTGATCGCTATCGGGTGTATGGTCATGCGATTCAAAGTGGTATGGGAATCGAGGTGGATCTGGGTACCGAGTCCGATCACTCGGTGGTTTTCAGTGGCCAGGTCTATCGTATTGAAGGAAAGTTTCTTTCGGATGGGGTGCCCATAGTACGAATTGTGGCTCATGATCGCAGCAAACTCATGGGTTTGCGGATCCGTAATCGTCCTTGGACCAATACCAACCTATCGGGAATTGTCACCAACATAGGTCGTGAGTACTTCGGCTCCTTGGGGGTGGTGACCGACATATTGGGCGATCCTGAGTTTACCGGAAACGGTATTCGGCAAACCGAAGAGACCGATCTCACCTTCCTACTGCGCCTGGCGCAAACCTATGGTTGTGAGATGTATGTGGAATTAGCCGATGACCTGGAATTGCTTAATTTTAAATCCCAGCGTTCCATTATGTCTGCTGATCCGGACGTGATCCTCTATTACGGGCGTTGCGGTGTTGAACATCGTTTGATGAGCTTTAACGCGAATAGTGATATCAGCAATATCCAACGGGAGCGACAACTGGGCGGCATGGACTATGATTTGGGCGAAGCTACCGAGATGAGTACCACCAGCGTTGAGGAGGTGGGGTCGACCGAGGATCAGTTTCAGGCGGAAAACCTAGTCGCCCTGGCTCGGGATCAGCCGTTGCAAACCGCTAGTCTGGCACCACTAATGGCGGTCTCATCCATGGCGCCGCAAGAGCTGGGTCAATACATACAAACCACTAGTCGTGAAGCGATTCCCACCTTTACTTCAGCAGCGAATCTACAGGCAGTCAGTCAGAACCAATTTAGCACCCGCATTCATGGTATGCAGGGAAACGGTACTATGATGGGTAATCATCGGGTACATGCCCAGGCCAGCATTGATATTGCTGATGTGGGTGGTCAGTTTTCGGGTATATGGTACCTCTCCCAGGTGCGCCATATTGTAGATAATCAGGGATACCGAACCGAATTTGAGTGCCAGCGATGACCAATCCAGCGGAACAGCATAGCTTTTTTGACAGTCAGCGACTGGAGTCCCGCCGCTACTACGGTAAATATCCGGGTGTGGTGACGGACAATGCACCACCTGCCGAAGGCGATCATCGTGGTGAGATTCGTGTCCAAGTACCAGGCATTTTGGAGGAGACACCCGATGGCAACGGTCAGCAGGCGTTAGATGTACTCGCCCGCCCCTGTTTTGCACCGGGTTTTTTCTTCGTACCAGAAATCGGTACCCAAGTATGGGTGGAGTTTGCTGCCGGTGATATTGATACGCCGATCTGGGTCGGCGTTTGGTACTCCCGGGATGGCGTACCACTATCTTCGATCGAGGAGGCGCCCACCGAATTCAAGAAGGTTTATCGTAGCGTGGCCGGACATGTGGTGGAGTTGGATAATACTGAAGGTGAAGAGCAGGTGGTGATCAAGCATGGCTCAAAAACCGCCATCACTATCGATGCCGATGGTAACATCAAGATCAAGCATAATGGTGGCGCCATTGTTGAGATCAAGGATGGCAATACCATTGAGCTGACGGCAGACACCATTACAGCAACGGGTGAGATTACCTTAGACGGTACAGTTGAAATTACCGGTGAAACCAACATAGGAGCCAATGTGAACATTAATGGTCCGCTGGTCGTCGGTTCTACCACCACAACTACCATTGATGGCAATCAAATTACGGGAGGATGAGATGGGTGATCTGACACTATCCGGCACACTCAACCTAATGGGTTCCCTGGTTCTGGCAGGTGATGGCGGGAAAGTCACTGTCGACGGTAATGAGGTACTGGTGGAGGATGCCGGTCATGCCCATGGAGCCGGCGTGCCAGTAATTTTACCGCCACCACCCGCCAGCCCTGTGGATACCGGTACCGATGCCAAGATTTTTAAATCCTTTAACTCTACCGTAACCACGGGGGGAAAAGCCATTGTCACGATGGGTCTGCATCTGCAAGGCAATATTCCCACCTGGCCGGGAATGGTATTACCCAGCTCCATGAACCCAGCGGTGACCATTAACTTCATTCAGATTAATGTGGCAGGTGATCAAGGGATAACTCTTCCTAACAGTGGGCCGGTTACCTATAACAGTAGTGGACAATAGAGGCGCAGAAGATGGCAGCGGTTAAAGTGAGTATCACGGAACCACAACACGACGAAATATACATCGGCTCACCCTCGGTCAGTTTTCGTGGCAGTGCTGAGGTGCCTGATGAATTAACGACGACGCCTCTCTATTTCCGTTGGTATTCCAATCAGTTTTCTGATCCGGGTCCGGATCGTTATTCGATGAATGCTGCTGCATTAACGGCTGCCAATCAGGCCTTTACCACAACCCTGTCTCTTGGTACCCATGTAATTAGTTTTGCCGCCAGTGATGTGGCAGGAGAAACCAAAGCCGACTTTGAATCAATTCAACATGGCGGTGTAATAGGTGGTTCACAAGGTGATTTCCCCTGCCTGATCCATGTGTTTAAAGCCAATCTTCTCCTGCCAGCCAATGGTGCCAGTATCGGCCATAACAGTGTGATCTTGCAGGCGGAAGCGCCGGAGCAGTGGGGAGTAT
>PDWI01008411.1_pt1 | contig 12164 bp, 3 predicted proteins | sample 1430891 | NCBI WGS metagenome assembly PDWI01 (sample SAMN01162508, study PRJNA174530) | Oral metagenome, whole genome shotgun sequencing project. | biome: Marine environment; feature: Marine mammal; material: Swab sample of the gingival sulcus; isolation source: swab sample of gingival sulcus...
GAGAAACAAAGGTTCATATAAGGATGACTCAGTAGCTCAGTTGGTAGAGCACATCCCTTTTAAGGATGGGGTCCTGGGTTCGAGACCCAGCTGAGTCACGCAAAAAAGGAAGCAAATGCTTCCTTTTTTTGTTTCACACTTTCATTATTCATATCAATAAACAACAAAAAGTTTTAACGGCTAACAAAAAGTTATTATATATCAAAAAATATTGATTGATTGTAACCTGCAAAAATCTCTAATTAGAAATTGTTGAAACCTTAATTTTTAACAAAAAAACACCATTTAGATAAAAAACCAGTATTTATACCGGTAAAAACCAGTATTTATACTGGATTTTTTTTAGACTTTAATTTGTATTTTTACAAAAAAATACAGTACAACAGATAAGAGAACAATTAATTCAATAAGAAATTTAACATAACAATTTGATATATATATATTTTACAAACTTTAACAGTCCAATAATCTCAACCCGTCTATCATGAAAAAATACCTAATAACATTAACTATTTTCATTTCAATCTTTTCAAATGCACAAGATTTTTCAACAATCAAGAAAAAAGATATTTTCGATGTTAGTGGGAGCATAGGCACCAACTTGTCTTTTTCTGATTATAGCAATAGAAGAAGCCTACAAAGTCCTTGGGCATATACCCTTTCTTCTTCTCTAAACTTTAAAATCGCAGGCATTAGCATCCCACTATCATTTGCTTATGCAAATGGTGATAAACGTTTTACACACCCTTTTGTTCGTTTTGGATTAAGCCCCAGATACAAAAACATACGAACTCACTTTGGATACAGAAGTATGAATCTAGCTCCATCCATTTTTTCAGGGAAAACATTTCTTGGCGGTGGTGCCGAAATGAACCTCGGATTGTTTCGTTTTGCAGGTTTTTATGGATTTATCGAAGGTAATAGAAAATATACAAAAGAAGGGTACTCTTCTGAATATGACCGTAAAGCCTATGGAGTAAAGTTAGGAATTGGCAACAACCGATATTTTTTCGATATTATTGCATTTAAGGCTAAAGATGATGCCAATAAAGAGAAATTTAAAACAATGGCTAACACTGATAAGAATGCACTCATAAATCAAGCTCCTTCAATATCGCAATGGCAGAGAAGATATAAAAAAGCATCTTATGTAATTAACAACTCTGCGGCATTCAATCGCTCTTTACATCAACAACGTTTAGCCAAATACGGCAGGTTTTATGCTGATTATCAAACCATAGGAGCAACATCATCAGAAACTCAAACATTCAATATCCAAAATGCACTATATCCGCAAGACAACTTAGCATTAGGGGCAAACGCAGGATTTACTCTTTTTAATAGAATAACAATACGTTCGGTATTTTCGATGAGTGGATATACACCTAATGTAAACGGACAAACCATCGAAGGAGAAGAAGACTTAAAATCAATAGCACCACTATTGGAAGTACGAGCCAATAGCAGACTGGGATATCTATCTAACACTTCAATAAGTGCTCAGTTCAACTATTTTGGATTCAGCATCAACCACAGAATGGTTTCTAATGACTACAAAACATTAGGAATTGAGAACTTAACAACCAATTACACTTCGTCATCTGTCAACATGAATTCTAATCTATTGGAAGGAAAACTATCTTTTAATGGATTTTACTCAATCTACTCCAACAATTTCAATAAAAAACAACTTTATACTTCTAAAAGAAACTCTTACGGATTCAATATCAACACCATTTTTAATGATAACCTTTCTATTTCGGGAAACTACAACGGACTACGCTCTTATCAAGCGGATGGCACCCAAAAAGTAGAAGAGAGTACCAAATTAGACATGAGTACCCACTCTTTCAACTTTTCTCCAAACTACAACATCAATAACGAAAACATGACTCATGGAATCTCTCTAAATTTTGACTATTCCATGACAATTAACAACAATAAAGAAACCGATTTTGTAGAAGACTCTAAAAATATGTTGTTGTCTTCTTCCTATAGCTTAAGCTATATTCCTTTATCGCTGAATACAGGATTAAATTACAGCTATACAAAAAGTTGGATGGAAGATATGGTAGATGGCGGACACTCTATAGGTATTTTTGCCAATAAATCATTCTTAAAAAAGAAAAACCTATCTGTAAATGCCTCTTTAAACTACGGAAAAACCGCATACGAGCAAGAAGTGATAGAAGAAGGTATTTTAAAACCTATTATCAATATTCAAAACAGCTTTACTGCGTCGGGCGGGATGAGATACACATTGAGAAGAAGGCATCATTTTTCGACCAATTACACATGGAGTTCTAGCACAGGCTCCGGTGAAAAAGTTTTTCAAAATATGTTTAGAGCATTTTTCTCTTATACATATACTTTACCTACGCTCTCTAATTATATCTATAAAAAAGACGATAAAAAATCAGCAAATAAATAAATAAATAAATAAATAAATAAATAAATAAATAAATAAAACTAAAATAATTTTAATACTATGAAAATCTTTAAACTTTTCCTTATCGCTTTTCTTATTGCATGGATGCCTAATTGGACACATGCTCAAGATTACCCTTTAGAGGTATCTATAACTGCAAGACCTAACTTTACTCCTGTTTTAGGAGAATTTTTAGACAACCCTTCACAATACATCAATGTTAGAATAAAAGGAGGAAGTACCCAACAAGAGGTTTATTTGTTGCTAAAAATGGAGCAGATAGCACCCGCAGGTGATATAAATATTGCATCCAAGGCGATTTGGCGACCTGCAGAACCAATTATGATACAACCTATGGGAATGACTGTTATCAATCAAGGGCAAATGATGAGAAATTTCTCAGGAGCTTCGGTCAACGATTTTAATATCACCGGAGTTAATCTCGAAGATTATAAAGATTATGCTACTGCCTCTACACGTATTCCCGAAGGTACTTACCGTGTTTGTTTATATGCTTGCGATTTTAACGAACCTTTAGGCTCTGTCAGACCACTCTCCGACCCCAATGGTGGATGTACCATTATTAGAATATGCTACAAATCAGCTCCTCCTCAATGGATTAGGCCAATTCATTACTCTATGGATAGTGGCTTTGGAATAGACAAAGATAATAAGATAGAACCTAAAGCCAATATTCGATTTCAATGGACAGCACCAGTTAGCAATTGTAGTGGCAAAATTGCAAACAATAGAATCATTTATCAATTTAAATTAACGCAACTTTTAGACGGACAAACCGTGGCCGATGCTATATCCAATAACCCTCCGGTAATTATTGAGGACAATTTATTGATGACACACTATAATTTAGATACCATCAAAAATCCTAATTTATTGCAAAGAGGGAAACAATATGTTACACAAGTAACGGCACAAAACAGCAATAAGTCGGCAACAATTGATAATGACGGAAAAAGTAAAGTTATTCTATTCAAATACGGAAGTCGCCCAACCGTTTCAGAGCAGCCCGAAACAACTGAGGAAGACGACAATGGTAAACAAAAATCTGACACCACGATTGCAGATGCAACAACCAGTGATACGACTTCCAGCAAAACTACTTCTAGTGACACAACTTCTACAGAAAAAGACCCACTAGAAATGGTACAATTAACGCCTACTGCCGTTGACTGTGATGTGGAATTGCCAACAGATAAAAAACCGATAAAAGAACTCAAAGAAGGAGAAGAGGTAAAAATAGGTAAGTTCACCATGAGAATATCAAAAATTACCTCTTCAAGTAAAAGTAAATTCTCAGGAGAAGGTAGCATTAAAGCTAAATTATGGGAATCTAAGATTTATACTATAAATGCTTTTAATGTAAAAGTAAAATTCAAAGACATTCAGATAAATACAAATAAAGAGGTATTTGCAGGCTCGGCTACCGGAATTTTCAAAAATAATGACTTTGGATTAGATGCCGAATTCACCAATGACAATAAATTCTTTGCCAAAGGCTATAATTTTGTTAAAGAGAAACTTGGCGGCACTATTAAAGATGGAGTCAAAAAAGCTAATGTTGACAAGATTGGTAATTTCATTGGCAGTGCAAAAGCAGCTTCGGCTTCTTTTGCTGAGATTCCGCAAACTCTACCTCTTGGCTTAAAAATCAGTGATGACATTACTGAAGAACATGGCTTTAATATTGCTGTAAGCGATATGTTTTTCACACCAAAAGGAGCAATGTTTTCCTTGATATTTATGATGCATATTCCCGAAGCTGAAAGTTACTTGGTTTTTGGTGCATCCGACTTATGTATGTATGATAATCCGTTTAAAAACGGCAGACTTGCATTGTTAGCTGACATGGAAATTCCTCTGGGAACAAAAGATTACAAACTTTTTGTTGAAGGAGCCAACACAACTAAAGAAAGTGTAAATACTACTTATGTAAAATGGACTGTTGACGGATTTGATGGTGTACAACTTGCCGCACGCTTAGAACTACCTAAAGATCAAATCATTAATGTAAAAGACAAAACAAAACCGGTTAGTCTCAACGTATCAGGGTCTTTCCAACGTTGGGGAGACTGGATGGCGACTATTTCTATGGGAGAAAAAGATGATAAGTTTGCATTTGCCGACTTAGAAGATTTTGAATTTACATTGAAAAATGCAACCTATGACCACTCATTATCACGAAGTGCTCCGGGTTTTGAAGAAGCCATTAAAAGTTTAGGAAAAGATTATTCTCTTAGCGGATCAGTTGAAGAATTTCAAGGATTATTTATTAAAGATATTGGCGTTTCAATGCCCGAATGGATTAGTGAAAAGAACTCTAAGGTTAGTTTCAACATTGAAAATGCTTTTTACGATGAATTTGGGTTTAACATGAATATTGCTGCCAATAATATACTCGATCTTAAAACAGGTAAACTTGGCGGTTGGGGCTTTTCTGTAAATAAGATTGGCATTAAAATAGTTCAAAGTTCTCTGAGAGAAGGTTTTATGAATGGAAGGTTTATAATTCCACTCGCTAGTAATGAGACTTCAGGCTTTATTGGATATAAAGCCGCAATGATGAAGAAAAGCAATCAAGATCATCTATCATACGAATTTGTTATTAAACCTGAAGGCGAAGAAGGTTTGAATTATAACTTCTTAGAATACTTTAAAGCTAATCTTGCCAAAGAATCTAATATTACAGTTACCATTGAAGATAGGGGACCAAAAATTGAAGCTAAATTGAATGGTAAATTGAGTATTTATGTTGAAGAATACAAAGCCAAAATTACAGCTGTTAAATTTGAAGGACTACGTATTGCTAATTTTAATGAAAAAGGGAAAGCCGGATTTAATTTTAACTGGGGTACTTGGGAACTAGGAGATGGCACTAAAATATCTGATGACAAAAACAAAAACAGCAATAACAGCAATAATAACAATAACTCCTTTTCTGATGATAATATGTTTAAAACAGCACAATCTTTCAAGATATCTGGGTTTAAAGCAGGAATAGGAAAACCTGATTTTGACACAGAAACACTTGATGCCAATCAATACAAAGATGTTGAAAACGTTACAAAAATATCACTCGGACTACCCATTATCATGTCGCTTGATAAATTTGGAGAAGATGAGGAAGGAAAAGAGATGTGTGCTGTACGGACTAAACTAAAATTTGAGTTTCCACTAGGATACAATATGCCGGACTTAGATAAAGATTACTTTGGATTAGAAATGCCCAAAATTGATTATGATGAATTCAAATGTGAACTGGAAGATATTGCCATTCGTGGAGAGTTTGGTCCTGTAAAAATGTATGGTGTAGCCCAACTTTACAATGAAGACCAAGTCTTTGGAGATGGATTTCGAGGTTCAGTAAAAGTAGAATTCCCTATGGGCATTCGTGCCTATTCAACCGTTCAATTCGGAACTACCAAAGAGGAGTTAGATTATTGGTATGTTGATGGTGGTGCTTCGTTTGGAAATATGGGACTTGAAGTAGCAGGATTATTTGCTATCAATGGATTTGGTGGCGGAGTATATAAAAATATGATTAAAAAAGGAAGTGTTACATATGTTTCTAACAATGAAAATAAAACAGCCAATAAACCTAAAGAAGAGTCAGATAAAGACAAGGAAGAAAATGAAAAGAAGATACAAGATATGGAAGACATAGAAAATTCCAATCCTGATCTTATGCCGGCTGTTAATATGGCTACTTTAGGAGCAGGACCTTCCGGCGTAAAATATGTACCTCAAAAAGGTGGTTTGGGATTTTATGCACAACTCGATTTTTGTGCTTCTAACAGCCAAGGCGGATATAAAACATTTTATGGCTCCGGCAAACTTGAAATGAGTTTTGCAGATGGAGGATTCAACGCAATAACAATTAATTCCAATGTATCAGCGCTAAATGCTAAAGAAAGTGAAGGGCTAGTTACTGCTAAATGTACCATAATGTACAATCATCCTCACAAACATTTTTTCTTAGGAGCAAAAGCTGATTTTGATTTAGGAATTGAAGGAGGACCTAAAGGTTCTGTGCCTTTCTTGTTAGATATCAATCATGATGATTTTTATATCGCTTTAGGAGAACCGGTTTTTCCTGACAAAGACGGAAAAAATGGCAGAACCATCCATCTCAGCTTGTTCGATTTCGATGCAGGCAATGATGACATAGGTGTTGAAGGACACATGTATTTAGATGCCTATATATTAGGAGGAAATGCTATTCCCGGTAAATACAATATGCCTCCACCACCTCATAAAGTTGCAGAATTTTTAGATATGGGCTATATAGCTAGTTATAGAAAAAACACTGCAAGCGTTAAGAAAAAAGGCTTTATGATGGGAGCACATTTTGACAGCTATTTTGGGTTTACTTTTGGTCCTCTATATGGTGACCTTGAACTGTTAGCCGGCATTGATGTAGAACTGATAGACTACAAAGGTGCAAAATGTAGTGATGGAAGAAGCATCAATGGTTTTAACGGTTACTATTGCAGAGGACAAGCTTATGCTTATTTAGATGGAGCAGTAGGGGTAAAACTTAAACTGTTTGGAAAAAATAAAAAATTTGAGTTATGCGGCATTACTGCCGGCGCTATGGTGCAAGCCGGATTTGTAGAACCTTCGTGGTTTAAAGGCAAAGCAAAAGTACAGGGCAGAATACTGGGAGGATTAATAAAATTCAATACTTCAGCAAAATTTAAAGTTGGTGAAATATGCGAACCTCCTGCAGCCGATCCACTTAAAGAACTTGTAATTATAGAATCTATTGAACCTGCTGTTGAAGTAGAAGCTGATAGCAAGGGCAATTTTTCTTCTTATAAAAGAAAGAAAGCACAAGAAGAGGCTGCAAAAGAAAAAGCCAGCGTATTTACAGTACCGAAAATAGCTTGCAATGTTGAGATGAATCGATATTTTAAAATTGTTTATGAAGATGGAGACAGGACTATTACACGCGATTATGTATTTAAAATAGAAGAATTTAAATACAAATGCCTTGAAACAGGTGAAGCTGTTAACTGTAATAATATAATAAATAACAAAGGCGAAAAATTTGCTTTACGCACAAACGATATGTTAAGACCAAATTCAACTTATGAAATTGATATTACAGTTAGAGCTTGGGAAATTATTAATGGTTATAAAAGAAATCCTATAGACGAGAAAGGAGAGCATTATGTTTCTAGAAAAAGACAACTTTTCTATTTTAAAACCGATGCTTTACCTAATAGAATTGAAAAAAATAATATAATAACATCTTATCCTATAGAAAACCAATTTGAAACCTTTCCTAAAGAAAATAAATACAGAGTAATTATGGACGCTAAAGTAGATTATTTATTTAAAGATAAAAATACAGGTGAAAATTTTGAACAGAAAGAACTAATAGGAGAATATATTAATCTTTCTAATCCGTCTTACCCCAATATAGTTTTTAATTATACTTATCGCAATGGTGGATATGGAGCCAAACCCAATATCGAGTTTAATATGCACGACAACAACAAAATTAGACTTAGAAAAGGTGATATTTATCAAGTAAGATTATATGTACCTAAAAATAAGGAAAAAGATGTTGAATTTAAGAAAAAAACAGAAAACATACAATTTGGCGAAACAGCATATTCTGAAACTGATGATGAAAACTTTGGTAAACAAGATAACACACAAATCAGAAAAAGAAATAAAAACAAAAATGTAAATATAAATATAAACAACACATCTAATAAACCCATTTCAAAACAGGAGGCATTTAATCAACATAACAATTTTAATGCTATAATAGGAAGTCGTTCCAAAGGAAATAATTCCAGTAATTTATTATACCAATATAGAAATAATTCCAGTAATTTTTTATACCATAATAATAATAATAATAATAATATTCAAAAACACATCAGTGACTCTCATTCTGCAAAGGGTTCTAATCCTTATTACTGGTTTAATAAAGGTAAAGGTAAAGCTAAATCAATTATTAAAGATTATAGCACAGGAAAAACCGATAGCTATCAAGAGGATATGAACAAGAAAGTACAAGCCAGTTTAGATAAACTACAACAAATCCTTGATGATAAAGGCAAAAGAATGGATTTTGAACTTATTTATAAAAACCATTTTAGAGTTTCAAACTATAACTCTTTAAAAGAGAAATTTAGAAATATTCGCACTTTTGCTGAAAACGAATTTTTTGGGATATCTTATCTTGATAATAATATTAAAGATAAAAATGGTAATACAATCTATAGCTTAGATGATATAGAGACTATAGATGATTTAAAGACTTTTTACAGGAGTTTTGGTGCAGTAACCGATAAGGGTGTATTTATAATATTTCCTCCTTATACAACTCGTGAAGAAATTTATAATTACTATGCCTATAATAAAATAAATACTTCTTCAAGAGCAGAAGAACAACCTAGCATGGTACAATTCGAAGCAATGATAAAAAGAACAGGAGACAAGAATCATATTATAAATAAATGGGATAAAATGAAACCTATATTAAATGAAATGGCTAATTATTCTTCAGAATTCTCATTACCTTTAACTGACTATAAAGGGAGTGATTACAATAGAGAGTTCAATATATTTGACACGTATATAGCATTTTTAAGTGATGGTCCTGAGAAGTTTCAAGGTCCTCTTACTGATTATGAAATAAGTAATGGAAGAATCTCTAGAGAAAAAATTGGCAATTTACATTTAAATTACTACTATAAAAATACCCGTATCTATTTCTTTGCAAACCAAAACGCTGCAATATTTTCTGATTTTCTTATATGGAAAAAATTACACAAAAATAAATCAGATAAAGTTTATTTCAGAACAAATTTCACCACAGGTTTCCAATCTTGGAATAATGTAGATAATGAATATGGAAAAGGACTAATAATTCTAAAAGGACATCAAATCCATTATTTATCAAAAAACCTGTGGAAAAAACATCGTAATTTAGTAAAAGAATATAGAAAATTTTGGTTATCTGGTGATAAACAGAATGAATGTAAAGATGAATATAGATATCTAAAACTCGGCGAACATGATATACAATACTATTTTGTAAAACCAGAGAATTATTACCAATTATATGAAGGACAAAATCTTGAAAACTATTGGGATAAAGATAGCAATAATAGAATAAAAGTTGATATAAAAAATAGCGATGATTTCTAAAATAATAAAACTATGAAACAAAATATAAATAAAATAGCAATTGCACTAATTATACTACTTATTGGTAGTAAAATAACAGTTGCACAATCGAGTAATAATCAAAAAGAAGATACCGACAAACAAGAGATAGTCAATAAAAACTACAAAATAGAGAGTATATGCCGCAACTATGGCGACTCAATAGTAATACGCTGGGCTCCCAATGCCCCTACCCTATGGCTATTGAGCAACAATGTTGGCTACATGGTTGAGAGAGTAGTAAAAGTAAACGGTAAAACAGAGTTTATTCCTGTCCGTTCCGAAGCTTTTAAACCGCTTTCCAAAGAAGCAATGATAGAGCGCTACAAAGACGAAAAACACCCTTATGGAATGGTTGCAGCACAATTCTTATACGGCGAAGTAGATTTATCTGATGGCGAAACAGGTTTGGCTGCCACTGTAATCAACAAAACTGAAGAACAAAATATGCGCTACGGATATTCGTTACAAGCCGCCGACTTCGACCCGGATGTTGCAGATGCTCTCGGATTACGCTATGTTTTCTACCCAAAACAAAGCAACGATACCGTGTTTACTTTTAGAGTACGCAGTTTGCTTACAAACGAAAAAGTTGAAGCAGGTTGGTGCGGTGTAAAAAAAGATAACGTATTTAAAAATAATCTAACTCCTTATGGAGTACAAGCAAAACCGCTAAAAAACGGTGCGCGCCTTTTTTGGATGCGCAACAACAATTTCTCGGCATATTATATTGAACGAAGTGTTGACAATAAAAATTTTACTCAATTAAATTCTAAACCATTTCTTACATCACATATGAAAGAGGAAGAGGTTAAAGATGCCAGAATCTCAAAAATAGATTTACCAAAAGATAGTTTGGGAAATTCCTATTCTCCAAATTATATGCAAGCAATCAACTTATTCGAAATTTATCAAGACGATTTGCCCAACAACAATGAAATATTCTACTACAGAATACGAGGATTAGATGCATTTGGACAAGTTTCTCCTCCTAGTAAAACTGTTGCCGTTAAAGGTATTCCTCCTTTAGAAGTAGATGCTCCTTCTGATGTTAAGGTTACAAAAAATGCCAACGGTGGTTTATTGGTTACTTGGAAAAACGGTAAAAAAACTGAAGGACTAAAAGGGTTGATTGTTTCGACAAGCAATAGTATAAAAGGACAACGTAGAGTACTGCACAAAGGGCTTCTACCATTAGGAACAACCAGCATTGTAGATAACAAAGTAGAAAAAGGCGCATTCAACCTATATTTTGTAGCAGCAGTTGATACTATGGGAAATTATTATAGCGCTCAACCTTCTCAAGGATACATTCCCGACACTACTCCTCCTGCTATTCCTAAAAATGTAACAGCTGCTTTCGATGCTACCGGAATGAGCTTGATTACCTGGGATAAAAATACCGAAGAAGACTTAAAAGGATATAAAGTGTATCAAAAATTTAATGAAAATGGTACATGGATGCAAATAACAGAGTTGCCTGTTGAAGACCCGTTTCTTTTTGATGTTGTTCCATTAGAAACATTAACACGAAACACCTATTATTGTGTCGTAGCTGTCGATAAAAGCGGCAACCACTCTAAATATTCTGTTCCTGTTAAAGTAGAATTGCCTGATATAGTGCCGCCAACAGCTCCGGTTATCGATTCATATAAGCTAACAAACGAAAAAGTAAGCATCGATTTTATCGCAAGTTCAAGCAACGATGTTGCAAAATATGACTTCTGCCGTAAAAAAGAAAACGGGAACTGGATTTTATTAAAATCGATAAAAGCTGAAGATGTAAAAGACGGTAAAATATTTGTCGAAGACAGTACCATCGAAACAAGTGTAAATTATTCGTACGCCATGCGTACGGTAGATAAATCGGGGTTAAGTTCAGAATTCTCTTCCGAACTGCCAATTCTTTTACGCAATAGAGGATTGCAATATGCTGATTTTAATCTGAATGTAAAACAAAAAAATGCTAATAATTTGCCTATGGCGATTATTAGTTGGAATAAAATGACGGTAAACAACAACGATTTTCATTACGTTATTTATAAGAAAAAAAATAATGAGTTTTGGAGAATACTCAACTCTTTTGGAAATGACGAAATAAAAGCCGTTGACAAAAATGTGTCCGCAGGCAATACTTATATGTATAAAATAGCCATCTTTATCAATGGTGGCAAGAAATCAATCAGTAAAATTGTTTCTATAAAAATCAAATAAGAAGTTTAAAACTTATTTTATTATACCGGTTACCTCTTAATTTTACCATAAAAAATACAGTAATCTTAAGAGGTAATCGGTATAATTTGTATTTTTAGCCAAAAATATAAACAGATGGCATATCCTCATTTAGAACAATTTATTGCTGAGTTAGAAAAAACAGGCGAATTAATACGAATCAAAGAATTTGTTGATCCGAAATTAGAAATAACCGAAATAACCGACAGAATTTCAAAACAGGAAGGAGGCGGTAAGGCTTTGTTATTCGAAAATAATGGCACCGATTTTCCGATATTAATCAACGCCATGGGCTCGG
>PDWI01008412.1_pt1 | contig 12164 bp, 12 predicted proteins | sample 1430891 | NCBI WGS metagenome assembly PDWI01 (sample SAMN01162508, study PRJNA174530) | Oral metagenome, whole genome shotgun sequencing project. | biome: Marine environment; feature: Marine mammal; material: Swab sample of the gingival sulcus; isolation source: swab sample of gingival sulcus...
AATATACAAAAAAAGCGTGGGAATTGCAACTTCTTACTCGTCTTAAAGGTTCTACCAAAACCACGGGCACAAATAAGAACAACCCACGCCAAAGCGTGAGCATCTCTCTTATTTCTTGCGCCCTTTAAAATTTGGTAGATTTTTTAAGACAAGAAAATAAGCTAAACGCTTTTTATTTTATGTTTTAAATATTTTTATGTCATATTTTTACGTATTGTATCCGCCACAAATGTAATTATTTTTTTTTATAAGCCATCATTTTCTGCCACTTTTTTTTACAAACTACAAATAGCGCTTAAACAGGTTCAAATAAGTTTCAATATTTTGTTGCCAACTGAATTTTTTTGCATAATTTTTCAAAACCTCGCTTTTTTCTGGATTTTTATAAAAAGAATTTATATTTTTCAAAAAAAACTCCGCCATATAGTCGGGGGCAAAATTGTCCCAGTAAAAGGCATTATTTTGGCAAATTTCGGGGATACTCGAAAATTTTGACGCAAAAACCGGCTTCCCGAAATACATTGCCTCAATCGGTGGTATGCCCATTCCCTCGTGTTTGGACGGAAAAACTAATGCCTTACAATTTTTTAGTAACCAAAATTTATCCGCCTCTGATATTTGTCCGGGCATAATAATTCGCTCTTCCAAGTTTTTCGTTTTTATTGATTTGGCTATTTGTTCGGCATAACGAAAACGATTATCGCCGGCAATAACTAATTTGTAATTTGGAGGTAATTTTTCGACAAAAGGCACCAATACTTCTGTATTTTTCTTTTCTTTCACCACTCCAATCGAAAAAATAATATCGCCTTCGGGAACGTAATGAGGCTTTTGCGAATCCGCAAACTGCCTGATTTCCACGCCGTTATAAATCACTGTAAGGTCTTTGTTTTTTGTGTCTAAATTTTTCAGAATTTCGTTTTTGCTAAAATTTGAAATTGTACAAATATGAATAGCTCTATCGACTTTTTTCTGTAATTTTTTTAAACGTTTTTGAGCTTTTTGTGGAGTTTTTTCCGACAAAAAATTCAAATCGTGAATTGTCAGAATATAGGGTGTAGCTTTGCGTGCCGGAAAAAATGAAGAATCTTGATGAAGTGCATACCACAAATCGAAGCTCTTGAAAAAATGGCGAAAATGACGACGAAAAAATGACGTTTTCACATATCTTACATTATTGCCAAAATAACCGACGTAATTTTTCGGAACAAGATACGTAAATTCAATGTCCGAATCTTTTTGTTGTGCAATATATTGCCCAAAAAACAAGGCTACCTGCCCCAAGCCGGTGTTTATATTTTTCAGGCGGTCTAAATCAATCAGTACTTTTTTCATCTCGATGTTTTTTTGTTAAATGTCTTAATTTTGAGTATTTTAGAAACGTTGCATAGGTGTTTGTGTGGGCAATCACTAAACCGTAAAATCCGTCTAAAAATGCAAGTTTTAGAACAAAGTTTTTGAAAAATGAAAAAAATGTTTTGCCCCATATTTTGAGAATTGAGGCTTTTTTGCCTTTTTCAAACAATACATTTGCTGCTATTGTTGTAAATTTATTTGTCTGTTTTATGTGTTCGTCTATTGTATTGTAGGAAAAGTGATTAAGATTGCCTATTAGATGTTTTACTTTAACTGAATTGTCTAAAATAACAGAATCGTGAGGATTTATGCCCCCCCATTTTCCTTTTGTTTTTTTCCAAAGTCTAATTTTTTTATCAGGATACCAAACTCCGTGTTTTATAGGCTTTTGGCAGTAGTAATTTAAACGATTAAATGAATATGCTTCGTGCGAAAAGTTATTTTTTTCTGCAAGTATTGATTTTTTTAATTTTTCGTCCAAAAATTCGTCAGCGTCAAGCGAAAGAACGTAATTATTTGTAGCAAGCGAAACGGCTCTATTCTTTTGTTCTATGTGTCCGTCAAATTTGTGTTGCACAAAATTAACCAAATAACGTTTGCAAATTTGTTCGGTTTGGTCTGTCGAATACGAATCCAAAACAACTATTTCGTCTGCCACTTCTACCAACGATTGCAGGCATCTTTCTATATTTTTTTCTTCGTTGTACGTTATTATTACTGCTGATATTTTACTCATTATAACACAGATTTATATGTTTCTATTAAACTTTTTGCAATATTTTGTCCGCTAAAAAAATCGGCGCGTTTTTTTGCTTTCAAAATCAATTTTTGGCGTTCTTCTTTGTTATTTAGCAACAATTCTATTTTTTCGCAAAGACTTTCGTGTTTGTTTTTTTCAAAATAAAGCGCAGCATCTTCGGCTACTTCTTTAAAAATGGCTGTATCACTCAAAATTACAGGAGTTTCAGAATTGAACGCCTCAATTATCGGAATCCCAAACCCCTCAAAAATCGATGGATAAACAAATATTTCGGCAGATTGATAGAGCGTTGGCAAATCGGAATTTTGCACGTTGTGCAACATAATAACTTGCTTTTGTATTTTGTGTTTGTTGATATATTCTTTAATTTCAGCAACATAATCTGTTCTTTGTCCAACTATAACCAACGGAAAATCTATTTTTCCGTAATTCAATGCTTCAACAATCAACTTTGCTTTTTTGCGGGGCTCTATTGTCCCAACGTTCAAAATAAAATTTTCCGGCAAATTGTATTTTTTTCTAATTATGTCTTTTTCGTCCTTAGTCTTTTTAGAAAAATAAATTTCGTTACACCCTTGATAAACAACGTCTATATTGCTCTCACTTAAACCTATAAATTCAATCAAATCATTTTTCGTCTGTTGGCTTATCGCAATGATTTTATCAGCCTCCCGACAAGATTTTTTTAGCTTCCACAAGTATATTTTTCGGTCTATTGGTTTGTACAGTTCCGGAAAACGCACAAAAATCAAATCATGAACGGTCAAAATTGATTTTGTACGAGTTTTTTTTATGCCTATTGGCAATTCGGCTGATAAACCGTTGTAAATATCCAACTTGTTGAAAACCGGCTCTTTCAAAACACCTTTTGTACGCCAATATAAATTATTTTTTAAATAGGTAATTTGCTCTGGTTCAATTACTTTTATGTTGTTACTTAATCTTACGGATAAACTGTTTTTTTTGTTTTGTTTGAATAAAAAATATTCATTTTCAGCATAAAATTCAGACAAGTAAGACACAATATTTCGACTGTAATTCCCTAACCCTGAACTATTGTAAAAAAATCTTTTTGCATCAAATCCTATTTTCATATTTATTTTTTCTTTTAATTTGTCGCCCACAAATTTATTTTTTTTGTGCAAAGTAAATTGTTTATTTTTGAAAAGTAAAAATATTTGATATGCAAGTAGATAAATTGGTTTTTAATTCTTTTTCGGTAAACACGTATATTGTGTCGGACGAAACGGGCGAGGCGATTATAATTGACCCGGGTTGTCATTCGGACAGCGAAAAAGAAAGTATGGTTAAATTTCTGAAAGACAAAAATTTGAAGCCCGTAAAAATTGTTAATACCCATTGCCATATTGACCACATTCTGGGGGTAGATTTTTTGAAAGATACTTACGGATTGGATTTTTATGCTTGCAAAAACGACGAATATTTGTTTGATTTTTTGCAAGCCTCTGCTCAAATGTTTGGTTTTTACAACGTTTCTGCCCCCAAAATTGATGCTTATGTTGCCCAAAACGACTACATAACATTCGGAAACAGCAAGCTGAAAGTCTTGGAAGTTCCGGGACACACAGCCGGACACGTTGCTTTTTACTCCGAAGTTGATAAGTTTGTGATTGTGGGCGATGTGTTATTCAAAGGGTCTATCGGACGAACAGATTTGCCCGGTGGCGATTTGGACGAATTGATAGACAGTATTCGCAACAAACTGTTTCCTTTGGGCGACGAATGTGTCGTTTTTCCCGGACATGGCGACGAAACAAACATCGGGGGCGAAGTGATGTACAATCCGTTTTTGAGATTTGACGAATAAACAAATTTGAATATTCTGTTCTCACCAAATCGGCGTGTCTGAAAAAACTCAATGTTTTAATAAACAATACCTTATAACGCAACTTCAACTTATAAACCCCCATTTTTTTTGCCAAAAATATCAAAAAAATGGGGTTTATTGTTTTAATCCCCGCATTCCATACGGGGCTACAAATATATCACCCCTACGGGGTTTCCCTCAATCACGTAGCGATGATATTTTTGTAACTCTCGATGTAAATTGGGGGATTTGTGTTTTCTGAATACGTCTAACATAAGGTCTTCTCAGTTCTAAATTACTGTCGTGAGGGCTTCGCCGTTCTCAATTCTCAATTCTCAATTCTCAATTCTCAGTTCTCAATTCTCAATTCTCAATTCTCAATTTTCAATTCTCAATTCTCAATTCTCAATTCAACGAAGTGTTATTATGTAGAACACGAAAAATAATCAAAAACAATCTTTGCTTTGGCTTTTCCGACAGCTTGGGCGAGTTCATTTTGCGAAGCATTTTTTATATTTTCGATATTACTAAAATGTTGAATTAACTTTTGCATTGTTTTTTCGCCAACACCCGAAATATCGGTTAATTCGCTCTTAACCATTGCTTTACCACGTTTGTGGCGATGAAAAGTTATCCCAAATCTGTGAGCTTCGTCGCGAGCTTGTTGGATAATTTTTAGCGTCATCGAATTTTTGTCGAGATAAAGCGGATAAGGGTCGTTTGGGCGAAAAATTTCCTCTAATCTTTTGGCTATCGAAATTATGGCAACCTTGTCTTCCAAACCAAGTTTTTTAATACTTTCGTAAGCAAAAGACAATTGACCTTTTCCTCCGTCAATTACAATTAGTTGAGGCAGAGGTTGTTGTGTGTCCATCAATCTTTTGTAACGTCTATACACAATCTCGCGCATACTTTTGAAATCGTCAGCACCAACAACAGTTTTTATATTAAATTTTCGATAATCTTTCTTGCTTGGGCGTCCGTTTTTGAAAACCACACAAGCCGCCACCGGATTTGTTCCCTGAATATTTGAATTGTCAAAACACTCAATGTGACGTGGTATTTCCTTCAAATTCAGGTCTTTTTGCATTTTTTCGAGAATTTCGTTAATTCGGCGATTTGGGTCAATTTGATTTCGTTGTCGTTCTTTTTCTTTTCTAAAATATTTCAAATTTCGTTCAGACAGCTGCAACAAGTCGTGTTTTATACCGCGTTGAGGCACTCTAAATGACACATTATTAATATATAGGTCTATTTCAAACGGAATTATAATTGTTCGCGCCTCGCTCACGCCTTGTTGAATATTTTGCCGAATATCTACAATGGCGGTTTCCAAAATTTCCTTGTCGCTTTCGTCCAATCGCTTTTTTATTTCGGTCGAATACGCCTGAACTATTTTCCCGCTAACGACTTTCATAAAATTGATGTAAGCAAATTTTTCCGACGAACTGACCGAAAAAACGTCAATATTTTCGGACGATGGGTTAAAAACCGTAGAACGACTTTGATAATTTTCGAGTTTATCCAATTTGTATTTCAACTCTTCAGCTTTTTCAAAATTCAATTCTTTTGCCGCCTCCAACATCTGCTCTTTGACGTGCGCAATCACAACTCCGACTTTTCCCTTCAAAATTCGTCTAATTTGTTCGATGTTATGCTCATATTCGGCCACCGATTGCAAACCGATACACGGAGCCGTGCAATTTTTTATGTGATATTGCAAGCATTCTTTGAAAAAACCGGTTTCTATTTTGCGAACCTCCAATTTCAGCGAGCAAGTTCTGATATTAAAAACCTTTTTGAACATTTCCACCATTGTTTTGACCATACCGGTTGATGTGTATGGCCCGAAATACTCCGACCCGTCTTTTATTAAATTTCGCGTGTAAAAAACTCGTGGAAAAGGCTCGTTTTTTATAACAATCCACGGATAGCTCTTGTCGTCTTTGAGTTGAATATTGTACTTAGGTTTGTGTTTATTTATCAAAGTATTTTCCAACAAAAAAGCATCAGTTTCGGTATCTACCGTAATGAATTTTATCTGTCTAATTTGTCTGACCAAAATTATCGTTTTAGGTCGGTCTAAATTTTTATTAAAATACGAACTTACTCGATTTTTCAGATTTTTTGCCTTCCCGATGTATATAATTTCGTTTTCGGCATCAAGAAATTGATAAATTCCGGGTTTTTGAGGCAAATTTAACGCAATATTTTTCAGTTCATCTTTGGTCATAGATTAACAAAATTAAAAAAAAGATAAATAAAAATAAAAAAAACGCAAAATATAAATATTCCGACCGTCGTAAACCGCTTGCAATTAGCGGGATAAAAAACTTATTAACAAAAAAAACAAAAAATAAGATTGTTTTTTAAAAAATAATATTTACTTTTGCAAGTCAAAAATAAGAGTTAGTATAAACCTAAAAAAAAGAAAAAAAGTGGATACATTGAGTTACAAGACAGTATCAGCGAACCGAGAAACCGCAAACAAAGAGTGGGTTCTCATTGATGCAAATGACGTTGTATTAGGACGTCTGGCAACAGTCGCAGCGATGATCTTACGAGGCAAACACAAACCAAGTTTTACACCGCATGCCGATTGTGGCGACAACATAGTTGTTATAAATGCGGAAAAAGTTGTATTAACCGGAAAGAAAATGTCAGCAAAACAATACGTTAGACATACAGGCTATCCGGGCGGACAACGAATTGAAACACCGGAAGATGTTTTGAAAAAAGACCCTCGCAGATTGATAGAAAGAGCGGTAAAAGGAATGCTTCCTAAAAATCGCTTAGGTAGAAAATTATTTAAAAACATGAAAGTTTATGTTGGCGAGCAACACCCACACGAAGCTCAAAAACCAAAACCGATAAACCTATCAGACATTAAATAGAATTATGGAAGGAGTAATAAACACAATCGGACGTAGAAAATCAGCAGTAGCACGACTTTTTATTAGCGAAGGGAAAGGCAATATTTCTATAAACAATCGTACATTAGAAAATTATTTTCCCGCTTCACGTTACCAATACATAGTGATGCAACCTCTAAACTTGTTAGAACTAACCGACCAATACGACATAAAAATAACCGTATCGGGCGGAGGCGAAACAGGTCAGGCCGAAGCTATCAGATTGGCAATATCAAGAGCTTTGGTAGAAATAGACGCAGAAAGAAAATCTGCATTGCGAAAAGCTGGTTTTATGACACGTGATCCACGTGCCAAAGAACGTAAAAAACCTGGACAACCCAGTGCAAGAAAACAATTTCAATTTTCTAAACGTTAATTATTGTTTAGTATCCAAATTGTTCGGACTTTTTGAGGTCGCGTAAATTCAATAAATCGAAAAAATCAATCTTAACTATTGCACCGAATTTGCCAACTTTGAAAACTACCAAACAATTGCAAAATTAAAGGAAGGTAAACAGTAGTAGTAAAAACAAAAAAAAACATGCAAAAACCTACATTTCAACAATTATTAGACGCAGGTGTACACTTTGGACACCTAAAACGAAAATGGAATCCGGCAATGGCACCATATATTTTTATGGAAAGAAACGGAATCCACATCATAGACCTACACAAAACAATAGCCAAACTCGACGAAGCAGCTTTGGCAATGAAACAAATAGCAAAATCAGGTCGTTCTATTCTTTTTGTGGCAACTAAAAAACAAGCTAAAGAAATAATAGCAACAAAAATGCAAGAAGTAAATATGCCTTACATCACCGAAAGATGGTGGGGTGGTATGCTTACAAACTTTTCGACACTAAGAAGAGCTGTTAAAAAAATCTCGACAATCGAAAAAATGGAAACAAACGGAACTTTTGACAAATTGTCAAAAAGAGAACGTTTGCAATTGACTCGTGAAAAAGAAAAACTGAACAAACGTTTGGGCAGTGTTTCGGATATGAACAAAATACCGGCAGCGATTTTTGTAGTTGATGTGTTGAAAGAAAAAATTGCAATTAGAGAAGCTCAAAAATTATTTATGCCAATATTCGCTATGGTTGATACTAACTCTGACCCACGTGGAATTGACTATGTAATACCATCAAACGATGACGCCTCTCAATCGATAGAGTTGGTTTTGGACGTGATGACAAAAGCTATAAAAGAAGGTCAAAACGAAAGAAAAGCAGAAAAAGATAAAGCGCCTAAGGAAAATAAAGCTCAATCGAAAACTCCTATCAAAAAGAAAGAAGTTAAAGCCGAACCTAAAACCGACGAAGACGTAAAAGAAGAAAAATAAATATTAAGGCTGTTCGCCGAACAGCCTTATTGAACTCGTTTTTTTAATTAAAAATTTAAAAGTCTAAATTAGTTCATTTAACCCCAAATGAATTTTGTGAATTGTCTCGGCATTTTTTTGTGAAACTAAAATTTAATATCAATAAATGCACGTAACTATTGCAAAATAAGCGTTTGGGCTAAATAAAAATATAATAATAACTAATATAAAAAATACAAAATGGCAAATATAAAAGCTGCAGAAGTAGCAAAATTACGTAAACAAACAGGCGCCGGTATGATGGATTGCAAAAAAGCCCTTACCGAAGCTAATGGCGATTTTGATGCTGCTATCGAAATATTAAGAAAAAAAGGTCAAAAAATTGCAAGCAAAAGAGCCGACAGAGAGGCTACCGAAGGTGTGGTTTTGGCTGCAACTACCGACGACAAAAAAAATACAGTTATGGTTTCGTTGAACTGTGAAACCGACTTTGTTGCAAAAAATGATGACTTTGTTAAAAATACAAAAGAAATTCTTGACATCGCGCTAAATAATCTTCCGGAAACCAAAGAAGATTTGATGAAATTGAAACTTGATTCGGGACTAACTATCGAAGAACAAGTTGTGAACTTGACAGGTATCATTGGCGAAAAAATAGAATTGGCTTTTTACGGAAAAGTTACAGGCGAAACTACCGGTTTCTACGTACACTCCGACAAAAAAGTGGCTACTATCGTTGCTGCTAACTTGGAAAATGTTGAAGAAACTGTGTTGAAAGACGTTGCTATGCAAGCCACAGCAATGAACCCTGTTGCCTTAGACCAAAAAGATGTACCGGAAGAAGTTGTTGCCAAAGAATTGGAAATTGGTAAAGAATTGGCACGAAACGAAGGTAAACCTGAAAAAATGTTGGAACAAATAGCAAAAGGAAGACTTGGTAAATTCTTCAAAGAAAACACCTTGTTGAACCAAATGTTTGTAAAAAATAACAAAATTAGTGTAAAAGAATACTTGAAATCAGTAAACAGCGACCTTACCGTTGTTGATTTTAAAAGATTCTCACTAAGAGTGTGATGATTTATTTTTGTTGTTTGAAAGAAAATTAAATTCTTTTGAACTGTAATTTTAGTGTTTAATTTCCTCAAAGGTATTTGTTATACTTTTGAGGTTTTTTTATGGCTAATGATGAATGAACAATTGTTAATGACTAATGATGGATTGCAGGTTAAACAACTAATAATCAGATACTTGTATTGTGAGCTGAATGGTGTTTTTATACATCAAGGGCTACCAATATAATATCTTGCTACGCGATTCTAAAAACCCCGTAGGGGTGATATATTTGTAGCCCGTATGGAATGCGGGGAATTGGGAATTGAGAATTGAGAATTGAGAGTGGCGAAGCCCTCAGGATAGTAATTATAATACTGATTCTCAGATGGTTATGGGAAATGCAAAATTATTGTGCAAAGCCCCCCAAAAAGGCGTCAGCTCCTAACACCCAACACCAAAAACCTAATCCCTCAAAAAAAGGCGTCAGCTCCTAACACCCAACACCAAAAACCTAATCCCTCAAAAAAAGGCGTCAGCACCTAACACCCAACACCCAACACCATTAAGGCGTCAGCTCCTAACACCTAAAACCTAACACCCAAAACCTTAAAAAAGGCGTCAGCTCCTAACACCCAACACCCAACACCCAGTCCCCAGCACTAACTTACATTTTCGACGTCGCTAGGATTGTGTTTATGTTTAAAGAAAACAAGGAACAGCACAGCTATTACCAAAGCGTAAATAGCAAAAGTAAACCAAATACCCGACCATTGTTTTAAACCATCGACGATAAAAAATTTATCGATAATAATTCCGCTCGCCCAACTACCGATAATTGCACCAAAGCCGTTTGTCATCATCATAAACAACCCTTGCGAACTGGCACGTATATTTTCAGGACTTTGAGTTTCAACGAACAACGACCCCGAAATATTGAAAAAATCAAACGCCATACCATAAACTATCATCGACAAAATAAGCATCCACAATCCACCGGCAGGATTGCCCAAACCAAACAAACCAAATCTAAACACCCAAGCAACCATACTCAAAAGCATAACTTTTTTAATTCCAAACTTTTTCAGAAAAAATGGAATTGTCAGAATAAATAAAACTTCGGAAATTTGTGAAATAGACATCAAAATTGCCGGATATTTTACCGCCAAAGTGTCTTTGTAGGCTTCGATATTTGTAAAATCGTGAATAAAAGTGTCGCCGTACATATTAGTCAGTTGCAAAGCAGCTCCCAGTGCCATCGAAAACACGAAAAACAACGCCATCTTGCTGTTTTTGAACAACTTAAACGCATTTAAACCAAGCGCTTCGGTTAGGGTTTTCTTTTCTTGCGTTTTTATAATTTCGCATTTTGGCAGAGTAAAAGAATAAGCAGCCAACAAGATAGATGCTCCGGCTGCAATGTAGAACTGAAATGCTGATTTTTCAAGCCCTGTAAGGCTTATAGTCCACATAGCCAAAATAAAACCAACCGTTCCGAAAACTCTTACCGGCGGATACTCTTTTACAATGTCCATATTTTGTTTTTTCATAGCCGAGTAAGCTACCGTTATCGAAAGCGAAATTGTCGGCATATAAAAAATCATATTCACCAACATTACCCAAAACATTGTGGTTGGCGAGTTTATAGACGGTATCGTAAATAGAATAACAGCACCGAAAAAGTGGAAAATACCAAGCAATTTTTCGGCGTTTATCCATCTATCGGCAATAATTCCCGAAATGGCAGGCATAAACAACGATGCGATGCCCATTGTCGAAAAAATTGCTCCAAACTCGGTACTTGACCATTGTTTGGTCTGAAACCAGTACGCTCCTATTGTTATCAACCAACTTCCCCAAATAAAAAATTGCAGGAAATTTAGAATTATAAGTTTAATTTTTAGGTTCATTGTTATTTTTTATTTCTTGAATTTCTTTTTTTAGTTCTGCTGCCAGTTCGTAATTTTCGTTTTCTACGGCTTTTTGCATTTTTTCGGAAAGTTCTTTCAGTTTTTCTTCCGGATTTTTTTCTTTTATTTTTTTTACGTTGATTGCAGCTTTTTCCAAAACCGATTCGTAGGCATATATTTTACAATCGTATCTGACCGCAAGCGCAATTGCGTCCGAAGTGCGTGAATCAATGGAAGTTACGATGTTCGTTGCTGTGTTTTCGCAGATTATTTCCGAGTAAAAAATCCCTTTATCTACTTTCGTAATAACAACTTCTTTTATCGTAACACCAAATGCCGACATCGTGTTTACAAATAAATCGTGCGTCATTGGGCGCGAGCTGGAAAATTTTTCAAGCGCAACAGCAATCGCGTGAGCTTCGGCTGTTCCGATTACTATTGGAAGTTGTCGCCAACCTTTTATTTCGCGTAAAACAATAATGTATTGCGGAGAATTTGTGGGCGCTAAACCTGTTATTGACAGCTCTATTTTGTTCATTTATGTTTCTTTTTTATATTTAATAATCTGACTATCAGCACGATAATTTCACCTTAGTAAGTTTGTCAGATATTTTTATTTAACAAAGTTAAATTTTTTTTGATTAACCGCAAAGAACGCCAAGAATTTCGCCAAGAACGCAAAAGAAAATTTAGCGTTCCTTGCGCCAGCTTTGCGACCTTTGTGGTTAAAAATATTATAAAAACTAAGTTTTTTTTGATTAACCGCAAAGAACGCCAAGAATTTCGCCAAGAACGCAAAAGAAAATTTAGCGTTCCTTGCGCCAGCTTTGCGACCTTTGCGGTTAAAAATATTATAAAAACTAAGTTTTTTTTGATTAACCGCAAAGAACGCCAAGAATTTCGCCAAGAACGCAAAAGAAAATTTAGCGTCCCTTGCGCCAGCCTTGCGACCTTTGTGGTTAAAAATATCATAAAAACTAAGTTTTTTTTTTATTAACCGCAAAGAACGCCAAGAATTTCGCCAAGA
>PDWI01012299.1_pt1 | contig 12164 bp, 9 predicted proteins | sample 1430891 | NCBI WGS metagenome assembly PDWI01 (sample SAMN01162508, study PRJNA174530) | Oral metagenome, whole genome shotgun sequencing project. | biome: Marine environment; feature: Marine mammal; material: Swab sample of the gingival sulcus; isolation source: swab sample of gingival sulcus...
AAACTTGATAAGGTATTCTAAAGGAAGAATAAGTATAGGGTAGGTAAAGATGAAACAATTTTTAATTCTTGGAGCAGGTAAATTTGGCTCAAATATGGCCAAAAAACTTTATGAGTTAGGACAAGAAGTCATGGTTATGGATATGGATAATGAGATTATCCAATCTCTCAATGAGCACGTTACTTATGCGGTTCAAGGTGATGTAACGAATGAAGCTAGTTTGAGAGAATTAGGCGCTCAAAATTTTGACGTGGTTGTCGTAAGTATTGGTAATAATATACAAGCATCTATTATGGTAACACTGTTGCTGAAAGAAATGGGCGTGCAGAAAATAATATCAAAAGCAGTAAATCAGCTTCATGCTAAGGTTTTATATAGAATAGGAGCCAATCGGGTTGTTTTTCCAGAACAGGAAACGGCTATTAGAATCGCTCAAAACTTAGTTACTAACAACATCTTTGATTTTATTAATCTATCTTCTGAACACTCCATTGCAGAAATTGCTGTGAAAGATGAGTGGGTTGGAAAGAGTATACTAGAGATAAATCCTAGAGCTAATTATAACATCAATATCATTGCTATAAAAAATGGAATAGATACTGATATTACAATAAAGCCGGGTAGAATCTTAAAAGAAGGTGATGTGCTTCTTGTACTTGGTAGAAATGATGATATAAAGAAGATAGAAAATGACTAAGTTAATACAGTCTAAATCAAACGAAACGTATAAGAGGATCGCTAAAATAGTAAAAAAAGGCCCAAGCTCGGGCTTTTTTGTGATAGAAGGAGTCAGGGCAATAGAACAAGCATTATCAAATGGGGCTAGTGCAGAGATAATTGTTGGAACCCATGATGATAGCCAAATTGATTATCAATTATCGCCTGAGCTTTTTCATAAGCTAAGCAGTGTGAAAACTCCTCAAGGAATACTTGGCATTTTTAACATTCCAAAAAAAGATTTTAAAGAGGCAAGTAAGTACCTTATACTAGATCGCATAAGTGACCCAGGAAATCTTGGTACAATACTAAGAACAGCACTAGCATTTGATTACACGAATGTGTTGTTGACAAAGGGAAGTGTATCAGTATATAATCCAAAAGTCATTCGAAGTTCTCTGTCAAGTGTTCTAAGCATGAATATAGTAGAAAACGTTTCCGAAGAAGAGTTGAAAGATATATTGAAGGAGAGATTTACTATTGCAGCAGCGCTTAAAAATTCGGTTGACTTTAGAAAAGAAACATACCAAGGAGATGTGTCTATCATAATAGGTAATGAAGCAAACGGAATATCAGATAATGTATTAGCACTTGCTGATAGAGTAGTTCACATACCGATGAGCCAATCTATGGAGAGCCTTAATGCAGCTGTTGCAAGCGCTATACTACTTGAGTATTTCTATAATATATGTTAAAATTATGTTGCTGTGAAGGAAAGTAGTAGGTCTGTTAGTATTTTTTTAAGAGAGTAAACGACTGGTGGAAAGTTTATAAAGGTACGGACTGAATTCACTCTGGAGCATTTCTAACAAGAACGGATTGCTACGTTATAGGCTGTTAAGTGATAGAAATACTATCAATTGGGTGGTACCACGGAAATTTTCGTCCCATAGGGGCGTTTTTTATTAGGAGAAATTATGAAGGAAAAAATAGCAAACATATTAAATGATTTTAGAGAGGAAATTAGCTCGGTAAATTCGCTTGAAGAGGTGGAAGCTATAAGAATCGCCTATCAAGGGAAGAAGGGTCATTTAAAGACCATACTAAAGGATATGGGAAAACTATCAAATGAGGAGAAACCAGTAATTGGAAAACTTGCAAATGAAGTAAGAGATGAAATTGATTCAACATTATCTCGTAAAGTAAAAGAGATAAAGAACTTAAAAATGCAAAAAAAACTGGAGAGCGAGTACATAGATATAACACTTCCTGGTAAACGACAGACATTTGGTGCAATCCATCCTACAAGTAAAATAATTAAAAGGCTGATCGATATATTTTATCGCATGGGGTTTGAACTTACAGATGGTCCAGAAATAGAGAGCGTTTATAATAACTTTGATGCCCTTAATGCACCAAAATCGCATCCATCTAGGGATAAAAGCGATACATTCTACTTTGATGATAAGACGATACTACGAACCCATACTTCTCCTATACAAGTAAGAACGATGATGAAATCAAAGCCACCTATTCGAACAATATCAATTGGTAGATGTTTTCGAAATGATGAATTTGACTCAACGCATTCTCCAATGTTCTATCAAATGGAAGGTCTTGTAGTGGCAGAAGGTATAACAATGGCGAATCTAAAGAGTACGCTTGATACCTTTGCTAGAGAACTTTTTGGTGAAGAAACAAAGACAATATTTAGACCTCATAACTTTCCGTTTACTGAGCCAAGCGCTGAAGTTGATGTAACGTGCTTTAAATGTAAAGGAGAGGGGTGCAAATTCTGTTCTCATACAGGTTATATCGAAATACTTGGCTGTGGTATGATACATCCAAATGTACTTAAAGAGTGTGGAATTGATTCGGAAAAGTATACGGGCTTTGCCTTTGGTATGGGAATTGATCGAATTACCATGATGAAGTATGAGATAGAAGATATAAGAAGACTTTATGAAAATGACATTAAGTTTTTAGAAAAGTTTAGGAGGTAATATGTTAGCATCAGTAAAATGGATCAATGAATACACTGATATTTCTGAACTCAATATATCTGATTTTGCTAGACAAATGACTATGAGTGGCACGATGGTTGAAAAAATTACAAACTATAGCGATGTAAACTCTGGCATTGTGATCGGTAGAATAAAAGAAATAAAAAAACATGATAATTCAGATAAACTGCGTATTGTTACAGTTGATGTAGGTGAGGATCTAACCATCGTTACGGGAGCACCGAATGTACAGCTTGATGCGTTTGTCGCGCTTGCTATAGTGGGTGCTACACTTGGCGATAAAGAGATTGTTAAGACCAACTTAAGAGGGGTTGATAGCGAAGGAATGCTTTGTAGTTACGAAGAACTTGGCTTTAGTAAAAGTGTCATCTCGAAAGAAGATGAGGGTGGCATTAATAGACCGGATTGTATGTCAATGATGGGCCTTAGCTATGAAGCGATGGCTACATTTGATAAAAAGATGACGCCTTTTGAAAAATACACAGGAGAGATAGGTACAGATGTTAAGATAGTTACTGACAAAGACATTTGTTCTACATATTTAGCCATAAGGCTTGATAATGTCACAATAACAGAATCCCCAGACCATGTTAAGCATAAACTGATGTTATCTGGAATTCGACCGGTAAATAATGTTGTCGACCTTACGAACTACATTATGATTGAAACTGGAAATCCAATGCATGCTTTTGATTTTGACAAGTTGGGTTCAACGATAGAAGTTAAAAGAGCAAAGAACGAAAAATTTACAACGCTTGATAGCATGCAAAGAGAGTTAACAGAAGATGATATTGTAATTACTAGTAATGATTCTGTAGTAGCACTTGCTGGTATTATGGGTGGTCAGAATACAGAAGTTGATACTTCAAGTAAAAATATACTGATTGAAATTGCAAATTTTGATAAGGATATGATTCGTTCAACATCCAAGAGGTTATCACTTATTAGCGAATCGTCTCAACGATTTCAAAAGGGGTTAGATAACACACGAGCACTAATCGCTGCGAAAAGGGTTATTGACTTACAAGAGAAATTTGGAATAAACGCTATATTTAATGGTGTTAGCGGGGTGTATACAGAGGATAAAGAAGTATGCATTGAACTTCGAGGTACACGGGTTAATTCGCTTCTAGGTACTGCTCTTACGTCAGATGAGATAAAGGGGATACTTGAAAAATTATGGATTGAATGTGAGGGGGGCGAAGTACTTAAGTGCACCGTACCTACCTTTCGGTCGGATTTAGTACAAGAAGTAGACTTGATAGAAGAAGTTGCTAGAATATATGGATATAACAATATAGCGTCCAAACCGATTATACCGGTAAAGGCAAAAGAGTTAACAAAGTACTATAGTTTTGAATATCGACTTAGAGATGCGCTTTGGGCTAGAGGTATTTCTGAAATGCTTAACTTCTCATTTGTATCGAAATCTTCCATAGATAAGATTGGTCTTGATAGCGAGAAGTCATTTCAATTAATAAATCCACTTGGTGAAGAGTTTTCGTATATGAGACCAACGCTCTTGCTGAATGCAATTGAAATACTAAAGAAAAATGAGAGAGTAAGTAACAGGCGGGTACGACTATTTGAAGTTGGCAATATCTTTAGCGATACATTTGATTTAAATGAAAAGCGCATGATGAGTATAGCGTGCTATGAGGATATCGATTTTCTACAGTTTAAAGGGCTCATTGAAGATGTATTAGAAGAAACCGGTTTAATAAGCATCAAATATAAGAGATCAGAGAATAAGTACTTCCATCCTGGTAGAAGTGCTAGTATGTACTTAGATCATGTGTTTATTGGTGAGTTTGGAGAACTCAGTCCATTTGTAAGAGAAGAGTTTGGAATAAAAAACACCTTATATTTAGCAGAGATCGACTTAGGTGAGGCTAGTAAATTCTACAAAGATGTATCTAACTACGAGCTCGTTAGCGCTTATCCGTCAATAACACTTGATATATCACTTATGGTGCCAAAAGGGGTTACTCATGAGATGATAGAAGAAACCATTAAAACAAATGGGGGTAAGTATCTTAAAGACATCGAACTCTTTGATATATATGTTGGAGAGGATTTTAAAGATGGATACAGGGCGCTTGCGTATAAGATGGAGTTTAATTCTAAAGATAGAACGCTAACAGATGATGACATTTTACCAATGTATGATAAAATAGTATTAGAATTAAATAATTCATTAAATGTAAATAGGAGGGATCAATGAGTAAATCTGTAAATTTAGTTGTGGATGGCGTTTCTTTATCGATGGTAAGTGATGCACCAAAAGAACATGTTGAAAAAGTTAATAATTATGTAAACGATGTCATAAATAATATCAAAGGAAAAGATAATTCTTTAAATTCTATTAATGCGTATCGATATACTATGGTTTATCTTGCTGACCAAGTGATTGAAATGAGAGAATTAGTTGATATAGATGGTCTTAAAAAGAATGTCTCTGATAATGAGATTAAAGATTTAAGAAGAAAGACGCAACTTCTTCAAGAAGATAATCAAGAGCTTATGGCTAGACTTAACCATTTACAGATGTTATTAACAGAAAAATCGAAAAAAATTGAGGCGCTTCAAAGAAAGTAATGATTAAACAAGATTTAGTAAAGAAATTGGAGTTTGATAAACTCCTTCAAAAGATCATGGACTATATGCCATCGGAAGTCGTGAGGGAGGAGTTTAGAAAACTGGGTTTTGCAGAAAACGAGACAGAACTTAGAAGTAGGCACGATAAACTAAGTGCGTTTATGAGTTTTTTAATAAAGAATTCTAATGTTCCGTCTGGTCCTATAAGAGATATAAAAGAAATCGTTGTAAGATTGGCGAAAGGGGGAGTGCTTGATATCTATTCACTCCTTGTTTTGATGGATAATTTACGCACGCAGAGAGTTCTAAAGAACTATCTAAAGGCTGCGCATGATTATCCTATTATTTTGTCATATGAAAAAGATATCATTGATCTTCACCATATAGAAAAAAGACTGGATACCATTATTGAAGATGGGGAAACCTTAAAAGATACCGCATCTAGTGAACTGCTTAAAATAAGAAGAAATATTGAAACGAAAGAGTCAAAGATAAGGGAGCGAATTAAGCAAATATCTGTTGACAAGAGAGCCTATCTTCAGGACGAGCTAGTAACTATTAGAAATGATCGATATGTTCTACCGGTAAGGAGTGAACATAGAAAAAAAATCCCAGGAATGATTCATGATAAAAGCTCAACAGGTTCCACTCTTTTTATTGAGCCAATCGAACTTATAGAGCTAAATAATGACATTAAAAATTTGCTGATAAAAGAAAGTGAAGAAGTAAAACGAATCATTCGAGAGGTGTGCGATTATATAAGAGATTATTCTCATGATATTATCGCTTCTCAAGAAGCGACAAATACAGTATATATGTTTTTATCCATTGCTAAGTATTCACTGGATACTGGTTCAAGCATAGCTGAGACGAAGGACACGATACATATGATCGAGGCGAGACATCCCTTTATCGATAAAAAAGAAGTTGTCCCAATCGATATGAAATTTGGTAATAAGGAGAGGGTACTTGTAATTACTGGACCAAATACAGGTGGTAAGACAGTAACACTTAAGACGATTGGCCTCTTTTCGTTAATGCACCGATATGGGTTGGCACTTCCACTAAAGAGTGGTTCTAGTATGAGATTTTTTGATAAAGTATTTGTAGATATAGGTGATGAACAGAGTATCGAGCAGTCGCTATCTACTTTTTCTTCTCATATGAAAAATATCATATATATTTTAGATCACGCGGATGAAAAAAGCCTTGTGTTATTGGATGAAATTGGTGCGGGAACGGATCCTACTGAGGGTGCTGCCATTGCAATGGCGGTACTTAGCAGACTAAAAGATAAAAAAGCGTTCATTTTTTCTACATCGCACTATTCACAGGTGAAAGAATACGCGCTCTCTAACGATGGCTATTTAAACGCTTCCGTAGAGTTTGATATTAATAAGTTGGCACCAACATATCGCCTTATTATGGGGGTTCCTGGCAAATCAAATGCAATAGAAATTGCTAAGAGGTTAGGTCTTGATGATGAGACGGTTAAACGGTCGATAAAAATGCTTGATTCAACCGACAGGGATTTAGAAGGCGTTATCGAGGAGCTTCAAAAGCAAATACTTGATAATAAGAAGAAGGTTGATGAGGCGGATGAGATACTACGTAAAGCAAATAAGGTAAGTGAAAAATATAATAAGAAGCTTGAACGGCTTAAAGAGAGAGAAGAGACAATAATTGCTAAGGCAAAAGAGGAGGCGAGTGAACTCTATAAGTCTAAAGAAAATGAAATAAAAGAGATTGTAAAAGAACTTCGTCAGATGGGTTCATCTGGGGTTGATTTTTCAAAAATGGAGGCATTAAATAGTAAGTTTTTAGATAATAAAAATGAACTAAAGGTAAGTGCTAAAAAGAAGAACAAAAAGACGCCTACATCACTTAACATAAATGATACCGTCTATGTAGCAGAACTTGATACAACAGCGATAGTAAAAAGTAAGCCTGATAAAAAGGGAAACTTTAATGCATCGATGGGTATAATGGATACTGTTTTAAATATAAAGGATGTAGAACTTACGGATAAAAAAGAAGAAGAGAGTGTTGCTATTAACTATTCTCATACACCAAAATCGTTTACTAATAAACTAGATATAAGAGGGTATGATACGGAGAGTGCAAGACTTGAGGTGGATCGGTTTCTAGATAGATGTGCCTATTCAAATATTACGAAAGCTGAAATAATACATGGAAAAGGCACTGGGGTATTAAGAAAATACATTGTAGATTATTTAAAGAAACACAGTCATGTAAAGAGTCAGCGATTTGGTGGATACTATGAAGGTGGAAACGGAGTTACAATAGTAGAGGTTAAATAGATAAAATGTTTCGAATTTTAAGAAAATCTTTGGAAAAAAGAGATTATTTATTAATAGGCATCCTTACCATAATGGTTCTCGTATCATCCTTTTTATCGATATGGCCAATCACACTTATCAAACGAATGGTTGATATTGCTTTTAGTAGGAAGTTATCAGATGCAAATAGTATTATAAAAGCAGGCCTGTTCTATTTGTTAGCGCATGTGTTAACCGCATTACTAAGTGGGCTTAGTAGTTACATTACCGAATTCTTACAGTATAAAACTGGATATCGATTACAAAGTGATATCTATGATAAGCTTCTAACAATGAGAATTGTCAGTCCAAAAGATTCTGTTGGAGTGGTAAATAAAATTGTAAAAGATACGGATTATATCATTCATAACCTATTTAGACCATATGTAGACATATTGATATCGCTTTCAACCTTTGCTTTTGGATTGTATTTTATGCTTAGAATAAGTGTAAAGCTTACGTTGATAGTATTACCTTTAGGTCTTATCATGACAATTATTTCTAGATTTATACAAGATAAGTCTGAGAAAAATGCAAGAGAAAAAAGGGAGCTATCTGAGAAGTTGTGGAAGACTTTTATGGAAGGTGTTAGGGGAATCATTCCCATAAGGATTCACCACATAGAAAAAGAGTATTTGCAACAGGTAAAGAGCGATGGTAGAAATTACAAAGAAGTTGGTTTAAAACAGAGTTTGATAAATGCCGTTAGCTACTTTTCGGCGAGTTCACTGTATATGGTTACAATAGGTGTTATCCTTATTGGCGCTTCGATATTTGTGCTAAAAGGCGATATTAGTGTCGGTTCTCTAACCGCTATTGCTATGTATAATCATATGTTGGTGGATCCACTTCTCAGGATACTCGATATACAGCAAAATGTAATAAAGCTAAAGGTTTCGTCTAATCGAATCAATGATTTGTTTGACGATGATGATATTAGGGATGCTAAAAATAAGTATGGACCAGTTGATGAGATGAGCACTCACAATATAAGTTTTTCCCATAAGGATGGGAATCCTCTTTTAAAAGACATTAGTTTTACTCTAAGAAAGTCTGATAGACTTGTAATTGTAGGGGAAACGGGTTCTGGTAAGAGTACACTATCATCCATTATAACGGGTCTTTTGGATGGCTATAGTGGAACGATAAATTATTATTATAAAGGGGATAAAGTCGACTATAAGCCAATCATTAGCTATCTAGTACAGGATGGATATCTTTTTGATAGAAACATAAGAGATAATATCTTCTTTTTAAACCCTAGGCTAGCGGATGAAGAGTATGATAAGATTATGAAGGTATCCTTGTTAGACGATGTCATGAGAATACATGGCGATAATCATATTGGTGAAAACGGTATTAATCTATCTGGTGGGGAGAGAAAAAGGCTTCGGCTAGCAAGGTCTCTCGCAAAAGAAAATGCTGACATCATGATATTTGATGAATTGTCAAGTTCTCTTGATAACGATACCTGTGAGAAAATATATAACAACATAATAAGCAGTTATGGTGACAGAATACTTATATTTATCGAGCATAGTGAGAATATAATAAGTAAGTTTAAGGGCAATAATGTACTCCATATACAAAAAAGAGAGGGGTAAAAGTAGACATAGAAATTAATTAAAACTAATCTGTCTACAAAGAGAGTATCATATCAAGGAATATGATCCATAGACTTAGCATTTCAGTATACTGGTACTATTAAAAAATAGAGTGCTATGTTCCGATGGAATACCGGAACATAGCACTCAGTTCAATTTTTTTTCTTTAAAAATCTTCTACGGTTCCTATAAATAGTGGAAGATGGTCTTTTTTATCAATTATTAAGTATAAAAATGGTCTGTTAAAGTATACTTTCTTCTCAAGTTCCTCTGCTTCACCTTTTGACATTTCAACAGCTGTTGTAACGCCCGCTTTAGTACCGTGTTCATTCAGATTTATATATGTTTTATGAAAGAATCTATTGATAAACAATGGCTCATCATATTCTGCCATCTTTTTAAAGTCTGCTGATGTAAGAAACGCTTCTTTTACACCCATTTCTTTTAAAACAGGTTTTAATTCTATACCATACTTCACTTCAAATTTAGGTATTTTTGTTTCAACCTCAACTTGTTGCACTCCTTCTAAAATAGCATTTAGTTTATCGCCATTCATGCCATCTATAAAGTCACCTAAAGTAACACCTTCATTAGGGAGTATTGCCACAAAGGCATGCTTTTTATCATTATAATTTTTAATAACACCAACGGCATTATCTAATTCTATATACTTATAGTCAATCGCGTCTAAAAACTCTACTGTTTTAACTTCTCCTTTTGCATTGGTAAATTTCCCATTGCTGATGTGATTATCATCATATTTTTCTTCCCATTCCGCCTCAAATGTAAATGCGTTTAGCAAATATACAACGACATTATTAGGGATTTCGTCTATTAACTCTTTGATATGACCATCTGTTTTTTCTTCAACCCATTTATTTATGTCATTTTTTGTACTATCATCAAATGGCTTTTTAAAAAGCGAATAGTCATAGTGGCTTTTTACCTTCTTTAGAAAATTATCTTTCATCGTAAAATTTTTTTTATCTATAAACCAAATAGAATTAAAGCTTTTTACGTTTTCATTTTTTGTAGAATTATATTTATCAATATAATTATTTACTTCATCTGATTGTAGAGCTATAACTGTTTCTATCTCTTCGAGTGTCTTGCCAGAAGCACCATTAGCAGTCATACCCATTGTAGTAACTATAGATACCGGTGATATAAGTGTATTCTCACCACCTTTTCTAGCATTCTTTAACACTCTTATACCAAAGTCCGATATTTTAGAGGACTCATCCCCCCTTAGATCGACTTGTACTTCTTCTTTTTTAACTTCTTCTTTTTTAACTTCTTTTGCTAAGTCCTTGTCCTCATTCTTCTTATCACATGAAGTTAAAGAAAACAACATAGCTACTACGAGTAATACAATAATATACTTTCTCATTTTTCCTCCTAAAAATTTTCTATCGTTCAATAAATAATGGAAGATTGTCTTTTATATCAATAATAATATATTATACAAAAGACCTATTTAAGTTAAGTTCATACTTTTTTCTTCATCAGGAGCTAGCCAATATCTTTCGTTTAACAGTAGTTGTAGTCGCTACGTTCGCCCCTTTACCTATAGAAGATAAAACCTAAAAAAAATCACAACCTATAATACTATTATATATTATGGTTGCTATTTTTTGTAGTAGTTAACAATATATTTATGTTGTAATTTAACTTCTTCAACGATATAAAGTGTAAAAAACATAAAAGAAGCTTGAGATTATTTTTGTGTCGTATTCTTATGATACCATTATTATTTACGTCTGTTATAACGCTATATTAAGTGCCTTTTTAATAGGTTTTGGAGAACTCCTAACACTTTGCATGCGTTTATAATAATATATAACTGGAATATGAGTAGATCAGAAAAATATAGGAAAATGCTAGAAACTGCAAAAATAGAGTACAATGTTGAACTATAAGAACTACTAAAAAAGTCGCGCTTATAATTCCTTTTTTACTACTTGTTATACTTTTTATTATACTCATTCATTAGTTTTATCAGTTCTTGTTTTTGGCCGGTTTGTTCTAAGTAATATCCTTTAAACTGATAATAATCTTCCGATCCCTTGTAGGTATAAAACTTATAAGCAAAACCAAAGAACATAAGAAGGATAAATGTAAAACCTAACAGTTTTTTCATTGTTGTCTTATTTATATCGGTCATTGCCATAAAAGCCATACCAGAGAGAAGTCCAAAGATATGACCTGATATATCGATACCACTATAAGTGAATGTGAAGATCAAATTTATTGCAATAATTGTTAGCACCTGAGTGCCAAATATTTCTACATATCTCTTTTTATACTCTATAAATAGGTATAAGTGTATTCCTAAAAATGCAAATATGACGCCAGATGCACCAAGAGATACAAAGTCACTAAATATAAAGCTACCCATAGTTGAGAGAATTCCTGTGAAGAATATGAATAGTATATATTTTTTTTGTCCAAGAAAGTTTTCTGTAAACGGACCGATAAAGTAGAGTGATAACATGTTTGTTCCTAGGTGAGAGGCAGCTGAGTGCATAAACATAGGGGTAATGAGATACCACAATTTATAATCTGCTATCATAAAGTTTGTCTTTGCGCCGTATGTTATTAGGTCTATTATGGATGTTTTTGTAAATAGGTTTAAAAAGGCGAAAAAAGCGATACATATACCCATGTAAATGTATGTAATTATCGGTTGTTTCTTCATATTGACCTCTTTTCTTATATATGATAGTATATCTAGTATATTAACACAAAGTGGACAAATATTAAAGAGGGGTTTGTATGAATAAATTTAGAGATGATGTCGTTACAATTTTATCTTCTGTTATCGATGAATTATCAACAGAAGAAATAGACAATTTCATTGAGATACCAAAAGACAGTTCAAATGGTGACATTGCATTTCCATGTTTTAAATTAGCGAAAGTGTTTCGAAAAGCGCCAAATAA
>PDWI01008414.1_pt1 | contig 12157 bp, 11 predicted proteins | sample 1430891 | NCBI WGS metagenome assembly PDWI01 (sample SAMN01162508, study PRJNA174530) | Oral metagenome, whole genome shotgun sequencing project. | biome: Marine environment; feature: Marine mammal; material: Swab sample of the gingival sulcus; isolation source: swab sample of gingival sulcus...
CTCATTTGCATTATAGAATATTCTTTGGAAATAATCTTCACATAGTGGAGATAATTTAATTTCATTATTTCCATTCTCTTTTTCTATAAAAATACTGTCTCAAAATCTTTTATGTAGAATTTTTGTTATTTGCATTAGTATGTTAAAACGTTCAATACTTTTAGGATCTTCTTTTTGTTTTTCCAAATATTTTTTATAATTATCTGTTAAGAATTTTCTTAATTTAGGATTAGCATTCCCTATTTCTTTATTTTTTGTAGCAGTATCAGTAAAATATTCTTTTATTCCTTTTTTGTATTGTTCGGCAATTTTCTCGTCTGCAACTTTTTCGTCAATTTTTTTGTATAACTTCTCTATAAGTTTCTTTTTTGTTATTCCTAATACCGATGATTTTATATGTGCTGGATTGATTTTTACTCCGCTTTCTTCTTCTGGTAATATTCTACCTTTAAAATCTTTGGTTATTGAAATTCAACGAAATAAACCTTCTTCATAACCATTAGAATCTAAAATGCTTAATAATTCATATTTTGTTAAAAATTTTTTAATAATTCTTTCTATTTCTGAATTATTTATTTTAGTTTCTACTGTATGTTGTAATGTTTTATTTTTTTCCATTTATATGTTGTGTATGTAACTAAATTTTTTTGCTATATTATAATGTTTTTTTTAATAATAGCAAATTTTAATAATGATATTTTTTTCCAATTGCGAGGGTATGACTTCTGTATATTTGTTCTACAAGATTGAGTTTTGCCAGTCCATGTGGAAGTGTCATTTTCCCAAAACTGAGTTTGAAATCTATTTTTGGAGCTAACAGCTTCTCATCCAGTCCATAGGGTCATCAGATAATAAAAACTATTTCTTGATGATTGATTTTTTTTGCAAAGTCTTCTGTAGTGATGAGACTCCCCTCTTTTGACAGTAAAATCTTTTTTGTATTGCTGTATTTTTTTTCAAGTATTGCTAGAATACTTTCCGTTTCTTTTTGAACTACAAGGTTAGGATTGGTATCCTTGAAGGGTTTGAGGTCATGAATTTTTAATCAATTTCCCAATCTTTTGCTATATTCATCGATAGCGATTTTGAAATGTTTATTTGAGTCTGATATTGCGAGGATGGTATACATAAGTTATGATTCTCTTTTAAAAACTAATTTCCTTTTTTCCCCTACTTTTGAATTTTTGCAAACGGTTATTATTTTTCAATACTCATTTGTTGTGCTTATATTTATTCCACCATTTTCATCAAAACTTATGATATATTTTTTATCTTTCAAATCCTTTATTTTATCAGATAAATAGTTATAAAATTCTTCTGGATATTTTTCAGCTATTTTTTCTGTTGATATTCAAGTATTACTTAGAAGATATTCTACTATTTTTTCAGAGGCTATTATTTTTTCATTTGCCATCTTCACATCATCTATCAATAGATCAACAAACTTTTCAATAGAAAATTTTTTCATTTCTTTGTGATATGAGTGATATTTAGAAGGAATAAATGCTAAACATTTATTATATAATGAGGGATTATTTTCTTTTAAATACCTTGATATTGATGCATTAAATTTCTTTTTTCTTTTTAGTTCATTAAGTGATTGTATAATTTCTTCTTTTTGAAACTTTGTTCATCAAGATTCTTTGATATTTTTCCATTCATCTAAGATATTACTTCGAGAAGGTGATTTTGTAAAATTAAATACATATTTATTAAGTCGTTTACTAATTTTATTTTTTCTTTTTTCTATTTTTTCTTTTAATGTTTCTTCTATTTGTATGTATAGCTTACCATTTTTTTCTCTTTTTAAGGTATAATTTTCTTGATTATTCATAATATTCTTAACATCATTATTATCCCGTACTGTACTTTCTTTGTCTCTTCCAGGATATCTCTTTATCTCCTTTTTTCCATTTATTCAAATAACCTCTATCGTTGTCTGTACTGTATATTTTTCTGTATTACCTTCTTTTTCTGTAATAAGAGGAAACCATTTACCTGGTTCAATTTTTATAGTACTTCGAAATGGAAAATGTTCAATAATTTTATGGGAATTTCATTGTAGGTCTAATATTTCAGTTTGTATTTTATAATTTTCTACTAGTCTTCCTCTTCCAGAATACATTATATTTTTAATCTCATTATTATTACTATCAAACCAAATCTCAGATATCTTATCATTGCCAAGAATTGCGGATATTATTTTTTTTGCATATGTTTCGTTTTTAAATTTATATATTTTTTTTAATTCTTTTTTTAATTCTTCTTTCTCTTTTTCTGTTATATTTTCTCGATATTTTCTGTATATCTTTTTTCGCAAAAGATTTAGAACTTTTTCTATTTTGAAATTCTTTTTTGTACCCCAAAATTTTCTAACAAATTCTCTTACATCAGGATTTTTTAAATCTTCGTATGATGTTTGTTCATTGGATTGTTTGTTTTTACTTTTATTTCATGTTAAATATTCTTGGATAGCATCAGATAGATTTTTATTTGATCTTATACTATTGCTTTCTAATATATCAATTAGTTCTTTAAGTTGTTCTTTATCCTTAATTTTCCCAGTTAACGCACCTTGGATCTTTTCTAAAAGTATTTCCCATTTCTTTTTTGAAGTTTCTTTTTCTGGACGAGAATCAAAAGCATCTAATTCTCTCATAGCCTTGTTTATATTAGGATTATGTACTACATTCCATAATACATCTTCTACTCTTTTACAAATCGCTCCTTGTTTTAATTCTTCTGCTCTTTTTGGATCAATATCAGATTTTTTGTCAATACCTTTCATTCCATTCATTTTCAAAACACATATATAATAAAATAATAATATTTAATTGATATTTTATAATTTTATAAACATCAAAGTCAATTTTTTATCTCTTAATATACCGTTTGTTAGTTTCTTCATCTATGAATAATTCACATTTCTCCGTTTTTTCTTTATTTGGGTTATTGGGGTCTTGGATAATAATTGTTATTTTTTTTCGTGATCGTGTTGATAACGTTTTTACTTTGTATTCATTTCATTTTTGATCTTTGATAGTTTTTTGTATTTGATTATTTTCTACAAAAAATATTCTTTCTTTATCTTTATTTTTTTCTTTGAGATATACAATTGTTTTTTCGTATTGAGAATTATAATCATAGCGTGTAATATTTTCCTCTGGAAAGAGAGCGTATAAATACCGGATACCTAGTCTTTTTTCTTTGTGTCTTTTTAATAATGGCATAATTTTTTCATTGTCTAATTTTTTTGCATATTCAAAAAGATTCTTTGTTAATTCTTTCTTTTCCGGATCTGGCCTTTTAATATATAGAGCTGTTTCTTCTATTTGTTGATATATTTCTTCAAATTTTTGAAAAATTGATAAAAATTCATTATACTCTAATGATTCTTTTTCTTTGAAGGGTTTTACAAAATTGTTAAATTTATTTATTACATCATTAATTTCTTTTCTTTCCTGCTCTACTCTCGCTTTTCATTTTGGACTGTTTTCTTCATCAACAAGATTTGCATATAAATCTCTTAATGTAGTTAATATTTTCCCCCATTTTTTAGATACTTGTTTAAGACAACTAAGTATACTCTTTACAGTTATTACTTTTCATTCCTCTTTTTTTTCTTGTGAGGTATTTTTTCATTTTTTTGGTTGCTCTATTGTTGTAATTTTCTTCATTTTATCTCTTTTGAAGTAAAAGAATACTATTATAGATGAAAAATATAATATTTATCTTATTTTAAAAGTCAATATCTTTTTTTGAGTATATTCTAGTATACGATCATATACATGTGAGATATCTGAATTTTTAATAATTAATTAGTATTTATTTAGTGAAAAAGCTAAAAACTTTTTCAGCTATAGCTTTTGCTTTGTCTTTATTAGTAATAAATTTTCATTCTTTTTTGAGGAAATTATATGTTATTCGTAGTGTTTTTCCCGTAGTATCTATTACTTTTAATCTACTATGGTTTCAATATTCATCACTTTTACAATCTATTACTTTGTAAATTTTCCCTTCAATTTGTACTTTTTCAATAATATTAATAGGTTTCTTATCATATAAATAATAATTTGGAAGTCTGAGATATTTATTTGTTTCTTTATCTTGTTTTTCTATACTTATTAGATTTCAATTAGGACTATATTTAAGATTTTTCACTTTATCTCATAAAATTAACGCAAAATATTGAATAACACTTTCTGGTTTTTTTTGATATAGTTCAAACAAATTATTTCATGCATTAAAGATTTCTCATTGTAATAGATTAAAGAAATTGTTGGTTGTAAAATTATCTTTCTTAATTATATCTTGTTCATACCAAAATTTTCTGAAAAAAGCTTGAACTTTTTCATTAAAAATTATTGTACACTCTTTATTACTTAATATATCCATTATTAATATGTTAACTTTTTCTTTCATACTTTTTTCTTTTTTTAATGTTTCCAAAATATTATATAAATCTTTTCTTAACTCTTTATAGTTTTGTTCAACATTTTGCTTTCCTTTTTTATTAAGTATAGTTTGTATATCTCTTACAATCTTTTCTATATTAAAGTTTATATAAGAACCATTATTATTTTTTTTATCTAATTTTTTAGCAAGAAAAATAGCTTGTGGATTACAAATAAAATTTATTACTTCTTGTGCTGAAGTACATAAATTTAGAGACTCTTTTTCATTCATTCATTTCAATCCATTAAGAGAAGTCATTATTTTACGTTTTAATAAAAGATTTTTTATAAAAAAAATATAACTTTATCTTTTTTAAAGTCAATATTTTTTTATTTTATTAACCTAATAGACAATATATCTATCATCTAATCCCTCATAATATGATTTGATTTTTAGGACATCTCCTTTATTGATTTTTGCTTCTTTGAAAGTGTCGATAAATCCTTTTTCGTGCATCTGTTTCCAAAATCGCATTTCCGCCTCATCATTTCCTCGGGGAAGGGTATAAACGAGTTTTGCGATTTCTGGATGATTAATATACCATACTTGCAAATATTTTGCCTCTACTTCATCAAGATATTCTTCGTCAATAAGGATTTGTTTCTCTGTGTCTGTGATCTCTCTAATCATCTCAAATTCCTCTCTTGTAAAACTTTGCTGACTTTCAACATGGATATGTGGAATTGGAGTTTTTTTCAAGATTTCAGTCATTTTCCCCAGCCAGTTTTCTAATCCTTGATGGGTAAATGCAGAGACAAAAAACATATTTTTCTCAGCAAGTTTTTTCTCAATCTTGGTATTGAAAAGTTTTTCTGTTGTTTCGTTTAGTTTTTTGATGAAGGTTTTTTTGTATTCTTCCAAGATTTCTTCATCGTTAAGTAAGTCTGCTTTGGTAATGAGAAAGCTTATTTTTTTATGGATGACTTCTTCAAGCCCCCCCTTTCATTCCCCCCTCCGAGGGGGGACCGAAGCAAGTAGGCTCCCCTTGGAGGGGAGCTGTCCCGCTTTGCGGGACTGAGGGGTCAGTATCAAGGGGAGGTCTGTTTTTTCAATCGGGCTATCTGATTCATAGACTCTAAAATCTATCGTCCCCTTATCTTCTGTAATCACACATTGATAATGCTTTTTCTTGATAATTTTCTGTTTGATATACCTCACTACTTCTTCAAGTAATTCTAGGGTTTCATTGATTCCTTGGTCATATCTGTTAATATCGAGTACAAAGGCAAACACTCTGGACTTGATAATATGTCTGAGGAATTGGTTTCCAAGCCCTTTCCCATCACTTGCTCCTTCAATCAATCCTGGAATATCAATGATATTAAAATGATAGCCTTTGGATTCTACGGATCCAAGATTTGGAATTAGCGTCGTGAAGTGATATTCTGCGACTTTTCCTTTGGTGTGAGCAACTGCATTGATGACTGAAGTTTTTCCTACACTTGGATTTCCAATCAAGGCAACATCTCCTAACAATTGCAATTCTAGCGTGAGTTCAAGGAATCTTCCTGGTTCTCCCATTAAGGCAAAATTTGGATATTGTAAGGTCGGAGATTTGAAATGGATATTTCCTCTTCCTCACTCCCCTCCTCTGAGTGCGAGTCGCTCTTCTTTATCTTTGGTGAAATGATAGAGTAATTTTCCTGTTTTAGTATTTTTTATCAAGGTTCCAACTGGGACTTCTAATACCAATTTTTCTCCTCCTGCACCGTATTGGTCCTTTGTTCTTCCTGGTTCTCCTTTTTGTGCTTTGAAAATTTTTCTAAATTTGTAAGGAACGAGCGTGTTTAAATCTTTTTTTGCTACGAAGAAAACATCTCCTCCCTTTCCTCAATCTCCTCCGTTGGGTCAGCCGAATGGTACTCCTGATTCTCTTCTTCCAGAGGCAAGTCCATCTCCTCCTCTTCATGATTCTATTGTTATCTTCACTTCATCATAAAATTGCATACTTTTTTTATTTTAACATAAAATATATAGTATGTAGTATAGTTTTTCATACTTAAAAAGAAAGAGGATTTTATTATTAATTATTTAATAATTGTTTCATCTCATTCAATAAGATAGCTGTTTCATTTCTCATCAAAACATTAACGGAAACTTTTTCATCATCAGTTTTGAAAATAATCATATCTGAGTTATGTTGTGGCATTATAGATTTATATTAGAATATAAGATATTTTGTTTGGTTGTTCAATTTACTGTTAAGAAAAAGAATTAGTAAGTTTTGTGTTAATTCTTTTACAATAGCTATTCATTCTACAAACATAGTCACGAACTTCTTCAAATATTTCTTCTGAGAACATATGTTTTTTTGCATGTTCCCATTAAGGCTATTGTAAATTGTCTTATTAAAAAACAAACTTAAATATATAACCTAGACCTAGAATAAAAAAGTCTTTATTTTCTTGACAAATCATTTCTTTTCTGTATAATGAAAAGTATAACTTATAAGAAATAAGATTTTATATTATAACTGTTTTGTGATGGAAAAAATTGATATAAAAGAGGTAGATTTGTGATGAGAAAAATATGTAAAATATAATTTACAAACCAAAGAACTAGAAAATGTATTTGCTAATTCAGAAAAAATTGATAGTTGAATAGCACTTTGATCGGAATCTATCAATAATTATGTTATGGAAAATAGTAATTTAAAAGAAGATCAATTTATAATAGCACAGCCAGGATGAGATTGACTTGCTCATTTTTATGTATCAAAATGAAATAAGATTCTAGATCTGTGAGAATTTTCTTACGATACATTTATTTGAATAAAACATTGAAGATGTCCAGAATACAGCTATGCATTAAAACAATTTTTAGATCTATGTATAAAAAAAATATCAGATCCAACAATAAAAGTTCCTAAATTGTATTGCAATCATAATTCTTGGGATATGAAGTATGTTTATACTGAGTGATATAATAATTAATTTAAAGTATTCTTAAATATTTGATATTGTTTTAATTGCTTTTGTAAAAAAGTTATTGTTCCAAGTAATTTTTTTTGTTAGTATATAGGAAATTCAAAAATTGGGTATAATTACAAAAAAGGGGTGGCTAAAAGAAGGGGGAAAAGTAGTACCATCTTTATTAAATTAATAAAATATTCCAAAAACATTAACAATCCCTTGATTTTTTGGTAATAAAAAACTATAGTAATTCCCGTTATTTTTGAGTAATGTATGACAAGATTTTATTTTATTATCAAAGAAGAAAAATGACTGACATTATGACACAAATTATAGAAAAAGCGAAAGCGAATAAAAAGCACATCGTACTTCCAGAAGGATTTGATCAGAGAATGCAACAAGCGGCGATTGAGATTACCAAGCAAGGAATTTGTAAGGTTACTCTTCTCGGAAAGACTGATGAAGTATTAGAAGGATTGAAAAAAGAAGGTGCTTCTGATGAGATACTCGCTAATATTACAGTTATTGATCCAGAAAATTCAGAACGAAACGAAGAATTTGCAGAAGTGTTGTATGAAAGAAGAAAGCATAAAGGGATGACCTTGGAAGAAGCAGAAAAAATCTCAAAAAAATTCTTGTATTTCGCTAATTTGATGGTGAAGACCCAAAAAGCTGATGGATGTGTTGCTGGTGCATTCAGCACGACAGGAGATGTGATCAGGTCATCATTACAAGTAATCGGTGCAAAACCAGGAATGAAAGTTGTTTCTTCATATTTCTTGATGATTTTGCCAGATGGAAGAAATGTTTTCTTTTCAGATTGTGGACTAGTTCCAAATCCTGATGCTGAGGGATTGGCTACTATTGCGATGAGTACTGCAGAAACTTGCAAAAAAATCCTTGGAGAAGAGCCAAAAATAGCGATGCTTTCATTCTCTACCAAAGGAAGCGGAGGGAAAGATCCATCTGTTCTCAAAGTCCAAGAAGCGACTCAAATCGTGAGAGAAAAAGCGCCAGAACTCTGTATCGATGGAGAATTGCAGTTTGATGCAGCATTCGTTCCAGAAATCAGAGCACAAAAATCACCAGACAGTCCATTAACTGGTGACGCAAATATTTTCATTTTCCCAGATCTAAATGCAGGAAATATTTGATATAAAATCGCTCAAAGAATTGGAGGTGCTCAAGCTATTGGACCACTTATTCAAGGGCTAGCTTACCCTTCATTTGATCTTTCTAGAGGATGTAGTAGTGATGACATCGTAAAAACTGCTGCGATGTGTGCGGTGATGGTGGATTAGAGAAAAACTGGATATTTTAATATATTAAAATAAAAAGAGAAATTCTAACTTGAGTAGTTAGGATTTTTTCTCTTGTATTCAAAAATAACATTAGTATATTTTATTCATTTAATTATTATATAATAATAGTATTATGGAACTTAAAATTTATCCAGAAGAAAAATTTGAAAGAAGTCCTTTACGATATATAATTTTTTGAATTATTGCAATTACTATCATATTGTTGTCATTTTTTACAAATAATATTTATTGAGGAATTGTTCTCGTACTACTTGCAAGTGTATATATTTATTTTCATATCAGACAAAAACCTCCAATAACCTTAACCATTACACCACAAGGACTAAAAATTTGAAAACAGATACTATGACGGATAAACTTTGAAGGATATGTCATCGAGATAGAAAAAGAAGAAATGCAAATAAAAAATATTGTTTTTGTCTTTAGAAATAAACATGAAATCTATACTATTACTGATACATTAGAAAATATAAAGAAATTTAGTGAAGCTTTAGAACAATATATCCCTCGTCTCGGAGAATATCCACAAACCGGATTAGAAAAATTTTACAGAAAGATTAAATTATAATATTTTTATGAATAGCACAAAGATGACAGGGAAAGATACTGAAAAAAATATGGAAAAAAAAACAAGTAATCTCGTAGTTAATGATGCTGTCTGGCAAATCGGAGGGAGAGTCGTGAGTGCCTTGTTCGGATTTTTTGTCATCAGTATGATTTCTCCTTATTTATGAGTATTGAGATATGGAGACTATTCTACAATATTGAAATTTTTTGCGATGTGGTCAGCGTTAGCAGACTTTGGACTCTATATCATCGCGGTGAAAGACATGGGAGCAATCAAAAACAAAGAAAATATAGAAAAAGACCCCGGGGTTGTAAAACAGCAAACGGAAACTAACCCCGGGGTCAGTAAGAGAAAAGCATTAGAACAGCTTTTTGGGAAATATGTAGGAACCAGACTGATAAATATCGCGATTGTATATAGTTGTGCATTAGTACTAGGATACCTCCTGCCAGCTTACACATCTAACCCCTATCTGATTTGGGGACTTCCATTAGGAATGTTGTTCTCTGCAAGTTTCATGACTTCAGGAATTTTACAACTCCCCTTGCAACTCTACCGAAGAATGAAAGATCTTACGATCGGATTAATCCTCGCTAGAGTGAGCCAATTTGCAATCTTGTTACTTACCGTGTTTGTCCTATTCCCCCAGGTAGATTTCTCTACGACCTCATGAGAGCCTGTTAGCACAAATAGTATTATCGCCTTTTGTCTAATTTTATTTTCTGTGGTCGCAAGCGCCCTCACCCAATGAATTTATGTCTTCAAAAAAGGGGCAAACTACCTCAAGCTCAAAATTATTTACGACCGAAATTTCACCAAAAATATTTTCAAAACCAACCGAAAATATGGAATTTCTTATTATCTCAGCAGTTTTCATATTCTCATTGTTTTGATCTTTCTTTCCAATTTTTACCCAAGTTCAGAAGGCTATCACTATGTGGGAATTTGGGCATTAGGATTGGCATTGATAGAAATTTTTCTCATCATTCCTTCGGCGTTGGGAAATAGTCTGTTGCACAGCATTTGAGACAAAACGTTGAAAGAGAAAAAAATCAGCTTTGGAAGTTTGATGAATCTTTCTATCTGGATTTGAGGGTTGATTCTCGCAAATTTCACGCTCTTTTCTAGTAATGCTATTCAGCTTATTTGAGGGACAAAATATCTTGAAGCTACGATTTGAACGATTGGAAGTGATACGATCTTGCCGTATCTTGGAATTATTTTGCTATTAAGTTTCATCAAACAAGTCTTTAATTATATTTTCATCAGCACCAATATTCACAATAAACTCCTCAAAATCAACCTCTTCGGAGTCGTAATTGGAACGATACTTGGACTGATACTCATCCCAAAACGAGGATTTGGACTAGGACTTGTCGGTGGAGTCATCACCCAAGGAGTACTAGAAATCCTCTTTGTCTTGGGAGCAGTATATATCGCTTGGAAACACAATAAACTCCCAACTATCAGACGAAAATATTTGGGAATTTCAGCAATTGTTCTCATCAGTTGAACGCTCTTCACCAAACTTTTCATAAACATTCCAACAGGGCGAGATCAACCAGTGAAACTAATTCTTATCTGAGTAATCATAAACAGTCTCATGATTTGAGCTTCCCTTCCATTAATCAGGAGAACAGTGAAAACGTTGAATGGATAGAGATTTAATATATTTTATATAATATATATTTTAATTTAGATTAAGTATTATTTATGTTACAATATCTTGTCATACTTTGAGCTATTGCTAATATATGATGAACAGCATGATATATCAAAGATACGCTCAAAGGGAAAACAAAACCTAATAGAATAACTCGACTCATACGAGCTATTGCACCACTAATAGCAACGTTTTCTGCTCTCCACGAAGGAATTACTCGAAGTATTTTACCTGTATTTATTGCTGGATTTTGTCCCTTACTTGTTTTTTTAAGCTCATTTTATAACAAACAAGCATACCGAAAAATAGAGAAATTAGACTATATTTGCTGAGGACTTTCAATAATTGCACTTATCTTATGGTTTACAACACACAATGCTATTTTAGTTATCATTTTTGCCATTCTTAGTGACTTATTTGCTGCAATTCCAACTATTATAAAAGCACGAAAATACCCAGAAACCGAAACAATATGATTATATATCGTAGGATTATTCTCTGCGAGTACCAGTTTTTTCGCAATCCAATCACGACAATTTATAGAAATCTGATTTCCAATGTATTTGATACTGATGTGTGGAACGGTGATCGTATGAATATTTAGAGGGAGATATTATAATAAGAATAATTTAGATAAATAAAACACTAGTTATGAGAGAAAAACTTTTTGTCTTCCTCCACGGATTTGGGTTTGATAAACATAATAATAGCACCAGTATTGAACAAATCAAACAAGCATTTCCCGAACGAAAATTTACTGGATTTAATGCACTCCACCCAAGTGGAAGAGCAAGATGATGATATGCACGATATCTTCATACCAACGAAGAGACAAAAGAAAAAAATTACCAAAGTTTTGAAGAAAATATCATATATCTCAAAAAAGAAATTAATAAGGAACTAGAAAAAAATAATTTAACACGAAAAGATCTGATTTTGTGTTGAAGATCACAAGGAGCATATACGGCCTTATATCTTTGACTTACTAACGAAGAAAAATGCGATACTATTATCAGTTTGTGTGGATTTACAGATGAATATATTACACAAAAAATTGCAGAAAAAGAAGAACAACCCAAAATTATACGATTTGAAGCAAAAAATGATACCTTATTAGATAAAGAAAGATTAGGAAGTTACACTCTACTTGATAATAATAACATTACATATACCTATATACTAGATAATAACTCAGATCACGATAATCTTTCAGTAGAAGGCATTGAAAATATTATTA
>PDWI01008416.1_pt1 | contig 12157 bp, 8 predicted proteins | sample 1430891 | NCBI WGS metagenome assembly PDWI01 (sample SAMN01162508, study PRJNA174530) | Oral metagenome, whole genome shotgun sequencing project. | biome: Marine environment; feature: Marine mammal; material: Swab sample of the gingival sulcus; isolation source: swab sample of gingival sulcus...
ATTCAAGCAATTTATTTTGTTTATTTTTACTTAATTTACAATGACTTATCTTCATATTTAACAGTATATCATACTGCTAATCTATGTCAGCCCCTAAATTAATATCTAATTTTTTACTGCTGTTTTTATTTCTCTCCCCTTTTATTATCAAAATTAGCCAAAATATAAATATTACTTGGATTTTACACTGTTATTTTATACAATAATAAAAAACTAATTAAATCATTATGGCAAGAGAGTTATTATCAGCAATTCCTTTAACTTCGCTAAAAGGAGTTGGAGTAAAATTAAGTGATAAACTAGCAAAAATAGGCATTTTAAATGTACAAGATTTGCTATTTCACTTACCAAGAAAATATGAAGATCGTACAAAAATCACATCATTACATAATATTCATTTAGGTGAACATTGCACTATTGTTGGCTATGTACAAAGTGCTAATATTCAATTTTCCCGAATGAAAACAATGCTCGTAACACTCTCTGATGGAACAAGTAAAATTTGTTTACGTTTTTTTAATTTTAATGCTGCAATGCACCGAAGTTTTGCTGTTGGTGCTAAAGTTCGAGCCTTTGGAGAGATTAAACGTGGGCGATTTATGGCAGAAATGCACCACCCTGAATATCAAATTATTCAAGAAAACCAACCGCTTACTTTTTCAGAAAACTTAACACCAATTTATCCAACAACAGAAGGATTAAAACAGGTTATGCTCAATAAACTTATTGATGAAGCTTTAACTATTTTAAAAAACACTGATGTTGAAGAACTTTTACCTTGCAATTTTTCTCCTTTTCCTTACCGCTTAGTTGATGCCTTAAGAGTTTTACATCGCCCTGATCCAAGCATTTCAATTGAACAACTAGAACAAGGTGAACACGAAGCTCAAAAAAGATTAGTTTTTGAAGAATTATTAGCTCATCAATTAGCTATGCTTAATACCAGAGCTAAAGGCAAATCCTATAATGCAGATTCTTTACAAAAAATGACCGCTATTAAAGAGAAATTTTTGAGTACATTACCATTTTATCCAACTGATGCCCAGCAAAGAGTGGTTAGCGAAATTGAACAAGATTTAATGCAAAATAATCCTATGATGCGATTAGTTCAGGGAGATGTTGGCTCTGGAAAAACTTTAGTGGCAGCAATGGCTGCATTACGAGCTATTGAAAATAATAAACAAGTTTGTTTAATGGCTCCAACTGAAATTTTAGGTGAGCAACATTTTATTAGTTTTAAAAACTTTTTTGAGCCATTAGGAATCAATGTCAGTTTTTTAGCAGGTAAAGTGAAAGGAAAAACAAAAGAGAAAACTTTAGAAAAAATAGCAAGTGGTGAATCTCAAATGATAGTTGGTACGCACGCACTCTTTCAAAAAGATGTTATTTTTAATGATTTATCTCTGGTAATTATTGATGAACAACATCGCTTTGGCGTTGAGCAACGACTATCCTTAATTGATAAAGGTAAAAAAGTTGTATCAAACCACACTATTTATCCACATCAATTAGTAATGACAGCAACACCAATCCCACGAACACTTGCGATGACTTCCTATGGTGATTTAGATTTATCAATAATTGATGAGTTACCGCCAGGCAGAACACCTGTTGGAACGGTAACTATTAGCTCTCATAGACGAGATGAAATTATTGACCGTGTTGGTAAAGCCTGCATTAACGAAGGCAGACAAGCCTATTGGGTTTGTACCTTAATTGAAGAAAGTGAAGTTTTAGAAGCTCAAGCTGCTCAAGATATTTTTGAAGATTTACAAAAATTACTGCCCAATTTAACCATAGGTCTTGTACACGGAAAAATGAAAGCTTCAGAAAAGCAAGAAGTGATGGATAATTTTAAACAGGGAAATATTCATTTATTGGTAGCGACAACAGTTATTGAAGTTGGCGTTGATGTACCAAATGCAAGTTTGATGATTATTGAAAATGCGGAGCGATTAGGCTTATCACAACTACATCAACTGCGAGGGCGAGTTGGACGAGGCTCTGCAGTATCGCATTGCGTTTTAATGTATCAAGAGCCTATTGGCAAAATTTCACGTCAAAGACTTGCAGTAATGCGTGATACCAATGATGGTTTTAAAATTGCTGAAGAAGATTTAAAGATTCGAGGGTTTGGAGAGCTTTTAGGCACAAAACAAACAGGTGATGTTGATTTTAAAGTTGCTAATTTAGATCGTGATCAAGATATGATCCCATTAGTTCGCCAAAAAGCGTTTGAACTTGTGAAAAACTATCCACATCTAATTGAGCCTATTATTAAACGTTGGATTTATACTGAAAGTGACTATGAAAATGTTTGATGTAAAAATAAGATCTTGATCGCAACTTTGAACATTTTTTCTTACTTTATTATTTTTTTGAGTAATATAGTAGGAAATGAAAAAAATACTTAAATTATCACCGCTTTGTTTGCTATTTTCTCTCTTTGTTATTACCACACTTAACATAAGTCCTGCTTTTGTATTAGAAAAAATAGTTGTTGTATTATTAGCGGTAAGTTTTTTTCCTTTTTTTGCAAAAAATAAAAAAATTACAATTATTATTTCTCTCTTTTTATGGTTGCTTTGTTTTTCTTTATTCCGTGTTGCTTATTTAGAAAATTCAGCCTACAAGATACCAAGTGAAAAAACAGTACAGAATATTTATATTAGTAAAATTTTGCATCAAGGCTCTTTTCAAAAAGTTATTGCAATCAATGAAAACGAACAAAGATTATATGCAAGTTTTAAAAATGAAAAAATGCTTGAACTTGGTAAAAATTATCAAGCTCTTGTGATGATACGACCTTTGTATGATAGGGCTAATTTTGGTAATTTTAGTAGGCAAAAATGGTTATTATCACAAGGCATTACGGCAAAAGCTAGCATTTATAATGCACAGTTAATCAGTGATAAAAATCAAACGATAAGACAAAAATTTTTTTATATCATAAAAAATAAAACTAAAGATTTAAGTTATCAAGGAATTATATTAGCACTAGGTTTTGGAGAACGTGCTTTCTTAAATCATAATAACTGGAAACTTTTTCAAAACACCGCAACGGCTCATATTATTGCCATTTCAGGACTACATATTACTTTAGTCTTTTTTATTTCTCTGATAATCACAAAATTTATAGCTAAACTTACCCTTATTTTTAATCCGCCATTATGGTTTTTATCTTTGCATACCCATAATGTTATAGCCTTAATTTGTACCTTGTTTTATTGCTATTTAGCAAATTTCTCAACGCCAACAACAAGAGCTATGATTGCTATGTTAGGGCTTTATTTTTGGCAGTATAAAAGAAGATCAATAAAGAACTTTGATTTATGGATTATAATGGTTTCCTTGTTGCTTATTATCAATCCGTTAAATGCTATTTCAACAAGTTTTTATCTTTCAATTTTAGCGGTATTAAGTCTTATTATTTGGTATCACTTTTTTAGTATAGAGAGTTTTAAACAATTATTAGGTAATAACAAAACCACCAAAAAAAGATCGGTAATGAAATTTAAAATAATAAGATTTATTATTTCGCTTATTCATCTACAATTTGGTATTGTATTACTCTTTACACCAATTTCATTGATAGTTTTTGAAGGTTTTTCAACCTATTCTTTTATTGCAAATCTTATCATTGTTCCCTTTTATAGCTTTGTGATAGTACCGTTAATTTTAATTTCAATGATAACCTTTGATTGCTTTTATACTTTTTATCTAAGTGATAAGTTAATTGCTTTGAGTATTAACATATTACAATATTTCGATAATTCGTGGCTAACGCTTTCATATCAAGAAATATATAATTATTCGATTGTATTGCTATTATTCACCATTTTACTATTTGGTATTTTACATCATAAAAAAATAAAAACTTTGCAAATTATTGCCGTTATAATACAGCTTGTTTGGTTTAGCAACTATGTGTTTTTTTACCAAAAAGAGCAATATCAATTTATTACTTTTGATGTTGGGCAAGGTCTTGCAACTATATTTATTCATCAACAAGGATTTAAAAAAGAAGCTATTATTTATGATACAGGACAAAAATTTGGCAAAATTTCACTTTCAGGTATTGAAGTTATTCCTTTTTTAAAAAGACAAAATATTAAATTACAAGCTATTATTTTAAGCCATAATGACAGCGATCATAGTGGCGGAGTAACAGATTTATTAAAAGCGTATCCAAAAGCATTATTATATTCATCATCTTTGCAAAAATATCATCAAAAATCACCGCTTGCGTGCAAGAAAGGAATAAATATTAAGCTTGGAAAATTTCATTTTCAAGTGATCTATCCTTATCAAATAGTTAATAAAGCCAAAAATGAAGATAGTTGTGTGGTGCTTGTAAATATTTTTCATCACAAAATACTCTTAACAGGCGATAGCGGTAAAAATGAAGAATTATTGTACAGCAAAAATTTGCCAAAAATTGATATTTTACAAGTGCCTCATCACGGAAGTAATAGTAGTTCAAGTGATTTGTTGCTAGAAAAAACAACACCCAAGGTTGCTATTATTTCTGTGGGAAGGTTTAACCCTTGGAAACACCCACGAAAAGAAGTGTTATTACGATTACAAAAATATCAAGCTCGTATTTTTACAACACCAAAGCACGGAGCAGTTAAGATAATTTTTGATAAAGACAGCTACAATATTAAAACTATGAGAAATAATTTTGCTCCGTGGTTTCATAGCTTCTTTACAAGCGGTCAATAAAATTGCTATATTTAATAAAAAATTTGAAATTTATGAATAAGTTACAGGTTTTAGTTAAAGATTTTGCTAAAAAATTATCAGACGAATTTGATAATCATAATGCTGTTGAGCTTTGTTTAAAGCGGTCAAAATTTTGTAAAAATATCCTAAAAAAATTATGGCATACATTAGGATTAGACAATCAAAATTTAACATTGCTAAAAGTTGGTGGATTTGGCAGAGACGAGCTGTTTCCCTATTCTGATTTGGATATGCTTATTTTAAGCGATAGCAATATAACTACAAGTCAATCTTTGTTAATTGAAGAGTTTATTGCAACTTTGTGGAATTTAAACCTTAAACCTGCATTGAGTGTAAGATCCTTTGATGATTGTTTAAACCTTGCTCAAAGCGATGTTAGTATTTTTAGTAATTTATTAGATGCTTCTTTTATTGAGGGAAATCAAAAGCAATTTAATAACTTTTATAAACAACTTTTAGATGAACAATGTTATCTTCATAATGATTTTTTAAAACATAAAATAACAGAGCGAAAATCACATTACCAAAACTATCAAAACAATGTATTTGCTCTTGAAACCGATATTAAAAATGGTGTTGGTGCGATTCGTGATCTTAATCTTATCGAATGGATTGTAAAAAAATTTCAGCAAAATCTCTTATCAGAGCAGGAAATAACGATATTAGCTAATATTAAAGCGGTATTTTTTAATATAAGATTTGCATTACATTTACAAACTAATGCTGATGATAACAGACTTAACTTTGATAATTTGTTGCTACTAGCAAAAGAACAAGATAATCCTCATAGTTATATTAGCGATCTTATGAGTCGTTATTTTAAATCTGCTAATTATTGTTATTTTTTACTACATAATCTTATTGCAACTATTACATCAGACCATAATATTAGTGAATTGATTGATTATCAGCCATATGAAGTTTTTTCTTTACTTTTGCAAAAAAAACTTAAAAACAAACCACTTGTTTTAAGATCATTAAGTGTTAATGCCTATAATGGTGAACCTTTATCAATAGAAAAATATAAAAATTTTTTTTTATCATTATTTGAGCAAGAAAACTGTTATCAAAACTTAAAAATTTTGCATCAAACTAGTATATTACCCTTATTATTTCCTGATATTAAAGCATTTTCTCATCTGATGCAATTTAACCGATTACATAGTTTTACCGTTGATGAACATAGTTTGCAAGCGGTTAAAATTATCGATAATTTATCAAACTATTCTTTAAACTCACCTGTTATTTCAAATATAGCTTTAAATAGCGATCAAAAATTTTTTAAAATATTGCGTCTTGCAATGTTCTTTCACGATCTTGGTAAAGGATATGAAGAAGATCACTGTGATGTAGGGGTTAAAATTTTTAATGATTTTGCGAAAAATAGCAGTTTATCCTCTGATGAAAAAGAAATGATTAGTTTTTTAATTAAAGAACATTTAACACTTTCTCTCACTGCTCAACGTTGTGATATTTATCATAAAGATGAAATTGCTAAATTTGCTCAAAAGGTAAAAAATAAACAATATGTAACCGCTTTATTTTGTTTAACTTTTGCAGATATGAATGCAACTTATAAAGGATTTTATAATAGTTGGAAAGATAAACTCTTTACCACGCTTTATCATAATACTATGGCATTTTTTGACGAACAAAAAGATGATGAGCAAGAGCAAGTAGAGCTGATAATCACAAAATTATTATCACTCTTTAATCCAAACCAACAAGAGCAATTGCAAAATTTTATAAAAAAAGCACCACTTGATTACGTGCTTCAAAACCATATTTCAACCTTACAAAAACATTGTGCTAACTATTTAAAATCACAAGGTAATTTTGTATATTCAAATTTTGAAACAGGAAGAGTTTGCGAAATTTTTATTTATACCAACGATCGTGATTTTCTTTTTTTAGATTGTGTGAAATCTCTTTCACAAGCTAAATTTAATATTTTAGAAGCTCAAATTTTAACAGTTGATAATAAGGTTTTTGATCGCTTTGTGATAGAAGATCAAAACCAAAACTTTACCAAAGAAAGGCTTGAACAAATTAAATACACTCTTACAAAAGTTATCAAAAACAATCTTACTATTACAAGTACAATCAAAAGTCGCAGAAGAAAAAAATCAAAATCATTTGTAGCGGTTGATTTTCGTCAAGATTTTGCAAATGCTAGTCAAGTACTTATTAAAACGTGGGATTATCAAGGAACACTTGCTCGTATTTGTGAAGTATTTTCATCATTAGGTATAACAATTAAACAAGCAAAAATAGCAAGTGTTGGTGAAATGGTTGAGGATTTTTTTGTAATAGATTATCAAAATAATAAGCTAACTGACGATCTAAAAAAAGAAGTCGTCAGTCAGCTTTCAAAAGTTTTGTGTTAGGCTCTTTTTTCTAAAACTTTTAAATTAAAATAGCTGATAGTTCCTAACATAAACAGTATAAGAGAGAAGATACTAAATATACCAAGATTAGCATTTTCAAGCTCAGGATAGATAGCTAATGAGAAAAATTCTAATATCCGCAAATTATAAGGAGCTAAAAAACCACCTAAATTAACCGAAAAAATCAAAATAGAAATGGATTGAACCTCTGCTTCTTTTGGTGTAAAGAGATGTAAATAATTTAAAGCACCGATGATAAATAATGGGAAACTAACACCAAAGATTATAGCTCCTAAAACAAGCATAGCATAGCTTGATGAAAAAACAAGAACAAAACTTCCAATTATCATACATATAGAGGCACATAATAAGACGCTTTTTCCCAAAATATGATAGATTTTTCCAAAAACTATTCCTATGAGCATTCCAACAAATGCTATAACACTTAAAATCTGACCAGACTCTTCAGAGCCAAATCCATTATTATTTATAAGAAGAGGAATAGTTACCATCATAGCAATAAAAAAAGTACCTGAAATGAACGTACTTATTGCATAGAAAAATAAATGACTATTTATAGTAAATTTACTAGAACTTGCCTGATGTAATCTATGCTTATTCTCATCAACTGATGGAAGAAAATAAGTTACTAATATAAAAACTACCAAAGCAAGCAGATAAATACTAAAAGATAAACGCCAGCCACCAAAAGCAATTAAATAACCAACCGCTAAAAATAATAGTGTTTGTCCGATATTTTCAGTAGCACTTCTTAAACCGAGCATTGTCGCTTTTTCTTTGCCTTCAAAAAAATCACCGATTAAACTTACCGCCAATGAATTACAAAGCCCAAGACCTATACCCATCATAAATCTTGATATTAAAATTAAATAATAATTATCTAAAATAATTGGCAAAGCACCAAAAGTAGCTGTCATTATCAAACCAAGCTGAACCGTTCTTTTAGTTCCAATTACATTAGTTATACGGTTAGTAAATAATATAACAGATATAACCGCTGCTGCAGGAGTCGTACTTAATAGCTGAATTTGAGTGGTACTTTGATTTGAGAAATATTGCTGCATTTCAGGAATAGCACTAGCAATAGCATAAGCACTTATCATAAAAAAAGAAATTGATAATAATGCTACTTTATTTAAAAAAGATATATTATGATTCTTTTGCAAAATAATTACCATTTGATTAAATTTACTGTGGCGTGTATTCTAACAAATATTATAAATCAAACCTAGTTATTTCTTTATATTTTAATATATTTGGTTTATAATGTTTTTTATTATTTTTCATAAAAAACTTAACTTATATGAGTGGTGCAACGCTAACCATTAGCAAAAAAAATCTTTTACACAATATTAGCCTTATCAAAGATATGACTAATCATAAAAAAATTTATGCCGTTTTAAAAGCCAATGCTTATGGTAGTGATCTTCACTATGTCAGTGATGTACTAAAAGATCAAGTTAATGGATTTGCTCTTGCTCGTATTGATGAAGCTTTATTATTAGTAAAAAAACATCAAAATGCTACTATTTTATTGCTTGAAGGCGTATTTAACGAAGATGAATTACTGTTAAGTTTAGAGCATAATTTTGAAATTGTAGTGCATTCTCACTATCAGCTTGAACTACTAGAACAAGTTCAAAGTAACTATCAAATAAAAGTTTGGCTTAAAATCAATACAGGAATGAATAGGCTTGGCTTTGACCCTTGCGAATTTAATGAAGTTTATAACCGCTTATCAAAGGTAAAAGTAGTTAAAGAAATTGGATTTTTATCTCATTTTTCTAGTGCTGAAAATCTCGATGATAATGTTACCGAAAAACAAATAGAAATATTTAATAAAACCCTAAGCAATTATCAAGGTGAAAAATCGCTTAGTGCCTCAAACGGTATTTTACATTGGAAAGAAGCTCATTTTGATATGGTTCGCCCAGGTATTTTAATGCACGGTGTATCACCTGCAAATCAAGATCTTAAAAATCTTGGCTTTAAACCAACAATGACTTTAAAAGCACCGATAATAGCTATTTACCCACTAAAAAAAGGGCAACGAGTCGGCTATGGTGGTAGTTATATTAGTGAAAAGGATACTAATATTGCAATTTTAGCAATTGGCTATGGAGATGGTTTTCCCATTGTTACTTCAGAAACAAAAGTATGGCTTAATAATAGATTAGTGCCAATTATTGGACGAGTGGCAATGGATATGACGGCTGTTGATTTAGGTGATGTTGTTACTGATAATATCGGTGATCAGTGTGAAATGTGGGGTGAAAATATGCCAATTGAAACGCTTGCAAAATCGCTTAATACCATTGCTTATGAGCTGATGACACGTATCAGTCGTCGTGTTGAAATTATCTATGATGAAAGCTGATTTTAGACAGACAAATAATATAGAGCGAGCTTTTGTTTTACATACCAGAGAGTACAGCGAAACAAGTTTATTAGTTGATTTTTTTTGTGAACAAAGTGGCAAAATTACTTTAATTGCAAAGGGAGCAAGAAGAATTCGCTCTCCTCTTAAATCTCTTTTGCAACCTTTCACACCTCTTTTTATTAAATATACGGGTAAATCAGCTCTTAAAACCTTAACACAATGTGAAAGTGCTTCTATTTCTTTACCAATGAAAACAAAGGCTTTGTATAGCGGTTTTTATTTGAATGAAATTCTCATTCGCACTTTAACAGAAGGTGAAAGTTATGATGATTTGTTCATCAGTTATCTAAAATCAATCACTAATCTTGCTCAATATCCAGAAAATATTGAAGAAATTTTGCGAGAATTTGAATTTGTATTACTAAAACATTTAGGTTACGAAGTTGATTTTTTTCATTGTGGTATTACCAAAGAACACATCGAGCCACAAATGTTATATCAATACCATAGCGAACAAGGCTTTATTGCTTCATTATTGGATAATCAAAACTCGTACAAAGGTGAAGATATTTTAGCATTTGGTAAATTAGATTTTGCAAAAAATAGCACCAAACAAGCCGCTAAAAAATTTACAAGAATAGCATTAAAACCTTATTTAGGAGTAAAACCGTTAAAAAGTCGAGAGCTTTTTGCTTCTTTATTGTATAAAGGTTAGTTTATAAATTAAAGCGATAAATGATTTGATTAGCCGATCCTTTCCAAATTAAACTTGGATCTGCTTGATTTTGAATAAACTTACCGTCAATGAGTACATCAATATAGGGCAATATTTGGCGTTGATAATCGTCTAATTCATCAAGTTTATAGCCTGTCCAAACCCAAATATCCTTACCTTTGCACTCTGCTTTAACACGCTTTACCAAAGGCAATAAAGTTTCAATATTGCGTGGGTGCAGTGGATCGCCTCCTGAAAGAGTTAAGCCTTGACGCTTGATGCGAGTATCGTTGAGATCGTTGATAATTTGCTGTGCCATCGCATCATCAAATAAAATGCCAGCATCAAAAGACCAGCTTTTTTGGTTGTAACAACCTTTGCAATAGTGCGTGCAACCGCTGACAAAAAGGGTACATCTTGTACCCTCTCCATTTACCACATCAACGGGATAATATTGTAAATAATTCATTGTTATAAATGATTAACTTTTAACAGGAAACCAATCTCTTGTATTATTAGCTATTCTTACTAACATTAACATTACAGGCACTTCAACAAGTACACCAACAACAGTAGCTAAAGCAGCTCCTGATTGTAATCCAAACAGAGAAATAGCGACGGCAACTGCCAATTCAAAGAAATTACTTGCACCAATCATTCCAGCAGGAGCTGCTATATCGTGAGATAATTTCCATTTTTTAGCCCAAAAATAAGCTACAAAAAAGATTAAAACCGTTTGTAATATAAGCGGTATCGCAATTAGTAAAATATGCAAAGGATTATTTAATATAGTTTCACCTTGAAAAGAGAATAAAATAATTAAAGTCAGTAGTAATCCGCCAATCGTATAATTATTAAATTTATTCACAAATACGTTATTAAAATAATCTATACCTTTGTTACGAATAACGAAAGTTCGAGTAATAATACCTGCGACAAGAGGAATAACCACAAAAAGTACTACCGATAGAAATAAGGTGTCCCAAGGAATTGAAACACCGCCAATACCTAAGAGAAAAGCAACGATTGGAACAAAGGCTACAAGCAAGATTAAATCATTTACCGCAACCTGAACTAGCGTATAAGCCGCATTTCCTTTTGTGAGATAACTCCATACAAAAACCATTGCAGTACAAGGTGCAGCCCCTAATAATACCGCACCTGCTAGATATTCTTCTGCTAAATTCGGCGTAATAAAGTTTTTGAAAATAATATAGAAAAATAAATAAGCAACCACAAACATTGAAAATGGTTTTATAAGCCAGTTTGTTACGCAGGTTACGACTATTCCCTTTGGACGTTTACCCACATTTTTTACACTTTGAAAATCTACCTTTAACATCATTGGAAAAATCATTAACCAAATGAGGATTGCAACAGGTATAGATACATTCGCATATTCAAGTTTACTTAATGTTTGTGGAATTGCTGGTATAAATTGTCCTAATGCAATACCAACTACAATACATAAACTTACCCAAATAGTTAAATATTTTTCAAAAAATCCAATACCTTGTTCGTTTTTCATAATAAATACCGTTCCTTAATTTTGTTATTAACTTACATTATAGCAAATATAAGTGCTAAGATTTTACTATTATTTACAAATGTTTTACGCGTCGTTTGACTTCTTCTTGTTTGCCCGCATTGAATGGGCGAGCGTCAGGGCTACCTAAATAACCACAGACTCGGCGAGTAACTGATACTTTATTACTGTCGTGATTACCACATTTAGGGCAAGTAAAACCTTTGCTAGTACATTCAAACTCACCACTAAAGCCACATTCATAGCATTCATCGATTGGCGTATTCGTACCATAATATGGTACCCGATCATAACTATAATCCCATACATCTTCTAATGCTTGTAAATTATGTTGAATGTTAGGATATTCTCCATAGCAAATA